>OGXE01003106.1_pt1 | contig 11510 bp, 10 predicted proteins | sample 1576181 | NCBI WGS metagenome assembly OGXE01 (sample SAMEA3541478, study PRJEB24748) | human gut metagenome | biome: human gut; feature: human-associated habitat; material: faeces | place: China | collected 2012 | reverse complement strand
CGGAAGGTGCCGGCGGCAGCGGCTTAGTTATGCCGTAATTTGGTCATGATGTTTAAGACTGCCGGGACTCCCGGCAGTTTTCATCTGGAAAGAAGCTAATGAAAATTCAAAAACTTCTGGAAGCGCTCAACGAACTGTTGGAGCCGGAAAAATTTCGAGACTACTGTCCCAACGGCCTGCAGGTTCAGGGCAAAAAAGAGGTCAAGAACATCGTGTGCGGCGTTTCGGCCTCAGAGGCTCTCATCAATGAGGCTGTGAAGAGGGATGCGGACACAATTATTGTTCACCACGGCTATTTTTGGAAAAACGAAAATCCGAGGATTATCGGCATTAAAAGAACGCGAATTAAGAAGCTGTTAGAGCACGACATTAATCTCATTGCCTATCACTTACCTCTTGATGCGAATGAGAAAGTAGGTAATAACCACGAGCTCGGACGCTTGCTGAAATTAAAAGATGTAACATCCCTTCCGGACGAACCCCTTGTCTTGCAGGGAGAGTTTGACCCACCTGTAACAATTGAAAAACTCACTGACAAACTAACCGAGGTACTCTGGAGGGTACCCTATGTTGTGCCCGTAGACTCTCCCCCTTCTATACGAAGAGTTGCTTTTTGCAGTGGTGCGGCACAAGACTATCTCGAAAAAGCGGCAGACGCAGGCGCTCAGGCCTACCTGAGCGGCGAGATTAGTGAGCGCACAGTTCTGGAAGCAAGGGAATTAGGGGTTCCGTATTTCGCGGTCGGCCATCACGCAAGTGAGACATTAGGGATTCGAGCACTATCGCAATGGTTAGCTTCTCGTTTTCCACAATTAAATGTCAGCTTTGTGAACATCGACAACCCGATATAGATTGAACGCGGGGCTGACTATATACGGAGCAGCTACATGCCGCGAAAAAATATTTCGGACATGCTGCATCGGTCTGTTGCCGGTGCAGTTCTTTTATCTATTTGCCATTTTGCTGCCGCAGAGGCGGTTAATACTAAGCCCGATAAGTTTAACTTTTGGGAATCGGAAGACTTGACTTGGTGGTCAGAGGAAAGCACTGAGGAGGAGACCGAAAAATTTCTGTCCGCATTTTCACAGGGGACGCCCGTCCTCACAAATGTTGAATGGGATGTTGCAGAGCAACTGATCAACGATCTTCAGGAAGATCTTCCAAAGCTCAAGTACGGTTTTATCAATGAAGGGGTGGAGTCTGCTCTTCTAACATTTAGCTCTCACCATGTCTCAATTTCAAGTTCGGAACCAATTACGATAAATCGAGAACTAGATTTAAAAATATTGGATGTAAACCACGAGGGATCCGCTTCTCGTGTTCTAGGAATCCAGACAATACCTGACAGCCAGTTTCAAGTAAATTTTGAGAAGGCCGTTAATTTAGAAATTCAGAGATTGAACGGCACAGGATTCCTCGCAATAAGTGTGGCAGATGGCACGGAGCTCCACTTTTTGGACAAACTTACTGTCAAAGACTACAGCTCAGCCCCTGCGTTGCTGGTTCAAGTTGGGGAACATACACGGAACTCGGTCAGATCTCTCTTTCAATTGAGTGGCCCTTCTTCGTTCAAGACGCTCGGGACGGCTTTTAATCTCGAATCTTCCGCATGCTTGAAAGCCTCCTCTTCGCTTAATATAGAAGCTGGAAAAGTTTTCACAGGGAATGGAAAGGTCATAGCTGATGGGGCAGAAGTTTATTTAAAAGGGGATCTAGGCGACTTCGGAGGAATCTATCAGCAGATAGGCGGAACTCTTGAAATTGTTTCTGATACGCAGTTGAAACATGAGAGTTGGAATCTTGCAGATGTCCAATTTACTTCAGAGTCGAAAAATATTTTCACGGTGTCGGCCAAGGACTTTGTCTCTGACATGTCTGTGGGCGCGACGCTGTTATTCGGAGAGATTGCTGAAAAATGGTCCAAACCCTTCTCAAAAATTACTCTGACCGATGAAAAAGCTTCTCTTGAATACCTCAACAAAGCCTCCGACGCCTATAAGAAAGCCGAACTGATTTTTACCGGAGAAGTTTTTATCGACGAGAACAGCGGTTACATCCACAAAGTCACTCTTAACAATCACTATGGATTGTTGGATAAGCCGAATATGGCTCTGGCTTCTGTTCGCTTAGATCTGGAAGGAAGCGACAAGCTGACTGGCCAAACAATCCGCATTGGGTCTCTGACGTCTGGCAATACAAATCACTTAAAGCTCAACAACTCCGACATTGCCCTTTACGCTCCGGGTCCGGTTGCTGCAATTGATGAGAAGATCAAGATTGTCGGTTTAACCAATTCTTCGAGCTTAACGATTCACGGAATAACGGAAGAAAGCAGAGGAAAGACCGGAAAAGCGCACTTAACGGCTGCGGTTTACGTTGAGGATGGCAGCAAACTGAATTTTTCGGGTTCTGTTTTAACCTTCGAAAATGCCCTGATCGTTAACGAAGGTGAAACAAACTTCAAAGAGCTTTCCAATACAGAACTGCACGCTTCACTCTATCAAACGGCCGGTAAGTTAGATGTTGGTGCCGGGGCAGAAGTCCTGAGCGATAAATCTGTTGAAGTGACCGGCGGAGGGATGAATGTTGCCGGTGTCCTTACCTCTAACACGCTGGTCGTTCAGAATGCCGAAGCAAATGTGGCCGGTTCTCTGAAGACAGGTACGTTAACTCTTGGAACAAAAAATAAAGGTTTGTCTCAGACAACTCTCAGTCTCACAAAAGGGGGGCAGGCACAATTTGATCAGGCCGAAATTTTTGGTTCCAATATTTCTATTGGAGGTGCCCCTGACTCCGAACAGAAAGCTTCCTTATATCTTAAGAAATGGGAGGGAAGGGATAATCAGATCAAGGTCGCTAACGGAGGCGTGCTGATTCTAGGAGACGATGCATCAGGAGATGGAAACGGCTACGGAGTTCCTGAGACTTTGTCCATTCTGGAGCAATTTGGCAATCCTTCAAAGGCTGTTCTGGTCGTAAATGAAACCCAAGTTCTGGGTAATGGAAACATTATTCGTCTTGGCAATGCAGCTACAAGAGCAGGGGAAACTGGTGTCGTGTTTGGGGGAGGCAGTGCGCTGCTGATGCGCGGTCGAGCAGATGCTCCTGTATTTACTTCTGCCGCAGACGGTTCTCTCTCCTTCCAGCCGAATAGCTCGATCTTTGTGGTGGATCCATTCGGAAGCAATCAGCTGACGGATACGACTGTTTCGGAAATCAACGGAAGATCCGATGTGAACCTCGTGTCGCTTAACCCTAATCTCTCCCTGAAACTGGAAAATGTTGCAGGAGAAGGTTGGTTCATTAAGCACGGAGAAATCAATTCTCAAAACTTTGTCTATCCGGAGCTTCAGGGCTGGCTCTATGACAACCCGGAAGGTTTTACAGTCGACTCTTTGAATGCGGCCCAAAAATTCTTTGCTCGCGTGGACAACGAAGCTTACTTTAACCCTCAGCAGTCTCATAAACTGATTAAGGAAGCGACACAGCTCGGCTCTCTGTTAGGTACTCGATTAAATACGCTCCGTGTTCGCGGAGAAAGTATGAAGAAGACGCTTGGGGAACTTCATACCATCATGGAAAAGAAAGAACCGGGCATTTATATGTTTGGCGAGGTTGGAGGCGGTTTGTTTTTCTCAAATAACCTCGGAGGCTACCTCGGCTCTTCAAGATACCGCGCAACCTCTGAAACCGTGCGCATAGGAGCCGCCGGGAAAAATGCGGCCGGTCTAAGCTGGTCTGTATCTTTTGACGGCGGTCACGTTTCCTCAAAGAGCAGACATACTGTCTTGGACGCCTCAGGCAAACAAAATATTTTTGGTCTGTCCCTCTCCGTCGGCAAGAGATTCGAGAAGATCTCCGTTGCCTTAAACAGCAGCATCGGCCACTCCAGAGGAAAAATTACCTCTTCCTTGCCCGGCTCGATGCAGATGGACAAACTGAAGACGCGCGTCCCTGAGACGTTATTTAACGTCGGAGGAGATGTCGCTTATGCATTGACAGATGAGCTCTCGATCGCAGCCTCTCCCCAACTGTGGGTGTTTCCTAAAGCAACGGAGAAGACATCCATCGGCTCCCAGAATGCCTTTAGACTGAAGAATAAAGCTCAAGTGTTTGCAGAGGTGCCGTTGAGTCTGAGAGGAAGCTGGACGATTCCTTCTGCAGCGGATACAAAAATCCGCCTGAAGGGAGAACTGGGCGGATCGGTCAAAGTCGGGAAGTTGTCGAAGGAGTCTCGCTTGTTTGCGGTTGGAACTGAAGCGAAAGAAGATATATCTCAGAAGAACTTCCGCCGTTGGAACGGTTTCGGAACTATGGCGGTTTCTGTGAAACAAGGACGCTTCGAAGGCGGTCTGGCTGCCTCGGCAGCAACCGGTGACGGCAAGCTCGATGCAGCCTTGACGGCAAGAGCAAACTGGAACTTCTAAAACAAAAGGGAGGCCGCAGCCTCCCTTCCCTCTATAAAGAATTATTTCTTCTTGAGCTCTGCCAAAATTTCTCTTAAGAGAACGATATTTTCCGGAGTCGGAGGAGTGGCTTTTTCGGCTTCAAGCTCCAGCTTCCTGCGCATGGAGGAGAGGGCTTTCAGCATGCAGAAGATAACGAATGCCAGTAAAAGAAAGTTAATAACGGCGGTAAGGAAAGCACCGTAGCCCAATACGTTGGCGCCGGCCTTGGTCAGTGCATCGTAAGTCATAGGACCGGTGTAGTCGGCCGGCATCTTCATGACCCAGAAGAGATTCGTAAAATCAGGCTTGCCGATAAGGGCACCCAGGATCGGATTGATGATGTCTTTTACCAACGAACTGATGATGTTGTTGAAGGCGGCACCGACGATCACCGCGACGGCTAAGTCAACGACATTTCCTTTCGAAATGAAAGCCTGAAATTCTTTAAAGAACGTGGTGGCTTGTTTCTGAACTTTTTCCATAATTTTTCTCTACTGGAGCAACGAAACTTTCTTAATTATGCAATTAAAAAATTCTCTGAAAATAAAGTGAAGGTTTATTTTGGGAGTTCGTTGGGAGACAAGGCCTTACGGGTAAAAATTTGGGATTTTTTCCCTAATCGTTTAGAATCTTAGGGCCTTGACATTTTGATTTATTTATATTTTTTAAGAGAGAACGGCCTATGATGGTTCTTTACTCAGGCAGCACTGATCCTTTTTCTCAGCGTTGCCGTTTTGTGCTTTTCGAAAAAGGAATGGATTTTGAAATCCGTGACATTGATCTCTATCACAAGCCTGAAGACATCAATGTGATGAACCCCTATGGCGAAGTTCCGATCCTGGTTGAAAGAGATCTCGTTCTTTACGAATCAAACATCATCAACGAATACATCGATGAGCGTTTTCCTCATCCTCAGCTGATGCCGCCTGATCCAGTTGAAAGAGCCAGAACTCGTCTTCTGTTGTTCAATCTCGAACGTGAGATCTTCAAGCACGTTCACACTTTGGAAAACAGAGCTAGCTCCGACGAAGCTCGTGTTAAGGCGAGAGAAGCCATCCGAGATCAGCTGACAGGTTTAGCACCGGCTGTTGCAAAAAAGAAATACCTCATGGGAGATGAGTTCTCCATGCTGGATATTGCACTTGCCCCGCTTCTGTGGCGTTTGAACTACTACGGTATCGAACTTCCTCCTGCCGGAATGCCTGTCCAGAAGTACGCCGAAAGAGTTTTCTCTCGTCCTGCCTTCATTGAAGCTCTGACTCCGTCTGAAAGAGTGATGCGCAAGTAGAAGAAAGAGAATGGCCAATTTACCTTCAATGACTCCGTACCTCATTCGCGCTTTTTACGAATGGAGCGTGGACAACGATTTCACTCCCCAGCTTTCTGTTTTGGCTGAACCGGAGGATTATCGCGTCATTGTGCCGTCCAACTATGTGACGAACAATGAAATTGTCCTCAATATTTCTCCGACTGCGTGCGACAGCCTGCAGCTTGGAAATGACCTGATCACCTTCAAGGCCCGATTTGCCGGCAAGGTTGAGTCCATCTCCATTCCTGTTGATCGAGTTAAGGCGATCTTTATCCGCGAGGAAGGATACGGTATGCGTTTTGATGTTGAACCCATGAAAAAGCCGAAGATGAGCGGGGACCAACCGAAACGCGGGTTTGTGAAAGTAGAGGACTAAAGCCCTCGATTCTTACATCTCTTTACTTCTTTAGGCCTGAGTTCAACACAAATTCAAAAAAATGTGTAGAATTCAGGTTCTCGGTTAGCCCGCTTAGCTCAGTGGTAGAGCAACCGCCTTGTAAGCGGTAGGTCGTCTGTTCAAGTCAGTCAGTGGGCACCACCAAATTCTTGTTCTCGTCAGAGGTTCTGAGGGGGACTCAAAAAGCTCCGTTAATCGGGGCTTTTTTCATACCCAGACTAATTTTTTATCCAAGTCGTGAAGCGCGGATTGTTTCCGTAATCCCGGAAGGTCGCAGACCCTTTAAATCCATTTTCTTCAAAAATACTCCGAACGGCCTCTCCTTGATTCCAGCCGTGCTCAACAGCGATCAACTGCACCTTGGGCGCCTTTCTCTTTATTTGCGGAAGAATGGTTCTATACGCAATTAAACCATCGGATTCGTCGGTTAAAGCGCTTCTCGGTTCATATCGTAGAGCGTCTAAATGCTTGTCGTCTCTTTCGATGTAAGGCGGGTTAGAGATGACAGCATCAAAAGATAATTCAGCCGGATAAGGATCCAGCCACGAACCTTGAACAAGCTTGACGTCGGCGCCTAGAGCCTTGCAGTTGGCTTGGGCCACCGCCAAGGCACTTTCCGAGAGATCTGAGGCCCATACGGTGAGATCAGGACGTTCTAAGGCTACGGTGGCGGCAATGCACCCGGAACCCGTGCCTAAGTCGCAGACAAGAGCGTTTTTGGGGAGATGTTCGATGAGCCACTCGACGAGACACTCAGTGTCAGACCGAGGAATCAGCACCGACGGATTGACAAGAAAAGGGCGCGCGAAAAACTCCTGTGTACCGAGAAGGTAGGGGAGCGGGACACCCTCAGAGCGTTTTTTTGCGATGTCGTTAAGTTTGCGTTCTTCGTCAGAAGAAAGAACTCGATCGTCGTGAATGAGTTGTGCGGCTTTATCCATACCGCACACGTGCTCCAGCATGAAACTTTTATCAATCGAATCCAGCGAGCTGGAGAACAGCCATTCACGGACGGTCGTCAAAGTTATTCTCCTTCGGCAAGAGCAGCCAGCAGCTCAGCCTGATGCTCGGTCGTGAGCGGAGAGATCAGGCAGTCTAGATCTCCGTCCATGATCGAATCAAGCTTGTAAAGCGTCAGGTTGATGCGATGGTCGGTAACTCGGCCCTGCGGGTAGTTGTAAGTGCGGATACGTTCGCTTCTGTCTCCGGAACCGATCAGAGATTTACGCATGCTCGATTCCTTAGCCTGAACTTCGGCGACTTGGGCAGCGTGAATACGTGAGATCAGAACGCCCATGGCTCGCTCTTTGTTCTTGTGCTGGCTTCGTTCGTCCTGGCACTCGACCACAATGCCCGTAGGAAGGTGTGTAATACGAACAGCACTTTCTGTTTTCTGAATGTGCTGGCCGCCGGCGCCGGATGCGCGGTAAACGTCAATTCTGAGTTCGGAAGGATCGATGACGACATCGCCGATTTCGTCAGCTTCTGGAAGTACGGCAACTGTGCATGCAGAGGTATGTACACGTCCCTGAGATTCGGTTTCCGGTACGCGCTGAACACGATGTCCGCCGCTTTCAAACTTCAGTTTGGAATAAGCGCCTTGGCCTACGATTTTCACAACGATTTCTTTGTAGCCGCCTAAGTCGGAAGGGCTGGCAGAGACAAACTCGACCTGCCATTTTTGACGCTCGGCGTAGCGCGAATACATTCTGAACAAATCTCCGGCAAAGAGTGCGGACTCGTCACCGCCCGTGCCGGCGCGGATTTCCAGATAGATGTTTTTATCATCGTTAGGATCTTTCGGAAGCAGGAGGATTTCTAATTCAGAAGAAATCTGCTCGATTGCCTTCTTGGCCGCTTTGATTTCCTCAGATGCGAATTCCTTCATCTCTTCATCGGAAAGCATTTCCTCGGCAGCAGCAAGGTCTTCTTCTGCTTGCTCGTATTCTTTAGCTTTTAAAACAACAGGTTCAATTTCCGCTCGTTCCTTAGAAAGTGCTCTGAATTGGTCCATATTGGATGTGACATCGGGATCTTGAAGATTCTGGTCGATCTCTTCAAGTCGTCTGACCAGTTGGGTCAGCTTGGAGCGCATTGTGTCTTTCATGTCTGTGTCTTTAACCGAGTTCGTTCGATTTTAGTTGAAATATCAACACAAAAAGCCTTCAAAAGTGAAGGCAGGTATTGTTGAATTGTCGCACAGCTAGCGATGATGGATGTGATAGTGATAGAAGCGATCGAGCAAATGAAGAACCTTTTCGTAGTCTTCCTGCGAAAGGTTGGGATCATTGCGCAAGACTGTCAACGGGTCATGAATGAATTTCTTCATGAGGCCGTGAGACATGGCTTCTAAAATTTCGTTGGCGTCGCCGCCTTTTTGAATGGCTTTTTTGGCTTTTTCAAGCTCCATCATACGGAGGGCGTCGGCTCGTTCCTGAAGACTCAGAATTTGAGGAATGGAGGAGCGAGTCGTCATCCAGCACTTAAATTCATCGACTTTGGTTTCGATGAGTCGGTCTGCCTGCTCGACGGCAGCCTTACGTCCCTGAATACCCGATTGAACGACTTTTCCGAGATCGTCCACGGTGTAAACGTAAACTTCGTCTAAATCATCAACTTCGCGTTCAATGTCTCTGGGAACCGCAAGGTCGATCATGAAGATCGGACGATGCTTACGGCGCTTCAGTGCACTTTGAACCATGCCGAGACCGATGATGGGAAGCGTGCTGGCCGTACAAGTGATCAGGATGTCGTATTTCGGAAGAATTTCCGGGAGGTCGACGAGTCCGACAGCTTTTGCACCGATCGTTTCCGCCAAAGCCGCCGCTCTGGCGACGGTGCGGTTTGCGACGGCAATGTTTTTCGGTTTCTGTGCGCAGAAATGAGCAGCACAGAGCTCAATCATTTCTCCGGCACCGACAAACAAGATGCTGGAGTTTTCTAAAGAACCGAAGATGCTCGAGGCGACTCGGACGCCGGCAGCTGCCAAGGATACGGAGTGAGCGCCGATCTCGGTTTTAGAACGGACTTCTTTGGCGACCGCAAATGTCTTTTGAAAAAGGTAGTTCAGAAATACGCCTAGGCCATGGTTTTTCTGAGCAGTTTTCACTGCCTTTTTCATCTGGCCGACGATCTGGGTTTCGCCCAACACCATTGAATCCAGACCTGAGGCTACTCTGAAGGCGTGGCGAGCGGCGTCGTCATTTAAGAACACATAGAGGTGTTCCTCAAGTTCATTGAACTTCACGCCTTTGCTTTCGGCCAAGAACTCTTTCAGTTTTTTGGAGGCAAGTTCGGAGTCTTCAGCCGCACAATAAATTTCCGTGCGGTTACAGGTCGATAAAATCGCGACCTCTTTGATACCGCCACCGGCAGGATTTCCGAGCATGGCTCGAATCTTTAGGTTTGCGGTGTCCAGCTCTTCAGAAGAAAAAGCAACCTTCTCTCTCAAAGCGAGAGGAGCAGTGTTATGGTTCAATCCCAGGGCGAAAAGATTCATCTTTCTATTGTGTCCAACAGCGCCGCTTATCGGGCGGCCTGACTAAAATAAGTCGGACCATTTGCGCAGCTTAGTTATTAATATTAAAAATAGAGCATTATTTATGCCTTAAGTTTAGTCGCTTAGGCAAGGATGAGAGTATGAGGGCTTTGACCATCTTTAAACAGAAGGATTTACCTGCAGAGACAAAATTGAAGGAAATACCTCCGGATGAGCAGGCCATCCTCGACTGTATCGCTCGTACAAAAAAGTTTGTAACTCAGCGTGCCTTAGTGACCGCAGGAGCAAGTGCCATTCCGATACCCGGCATCAATGTAACGGTGGACGTGACGATGCTGATGTCCATCCTCAATTTCATTAATCAGGAATTCGGGCTCACGCCTCAGCAAATTCAGCATCTTTCGACGGACAAACAGGTTCAGCTGTTTCAGCTGATTACCGTGACAGGAAGCGCCTGGGCAGGGAAACTGATCACGAAGTCCTTAGTCCTTGCCGTTCTTAAAAAGCTGAGCATTCAGCTAACGGCTGCACAGGCAGCAAAATGGCTGCCGATAGCGGGCCAAGCTGCGGCTGCGGGTCTCTCCTTTGCAGCCTTGAAGTGGATTGGAAATCAGCACATTCAAGACTGCGCCAGAATCGCCAGACTCTTTAACGAGGAAGGGCGCCCGCGTTCCCGGCAGACTGCGGATTGAATTTGGCCGCAGGCTGAATTTGGTAATTCGGCATACTGACCGGAATCAGAAAGCCGTTGTTCAAAATTGCCTGAAGCACCATTCCGACGTACTCCTGCAGCGCCTGAGTGATCGGTGCTTGGTTACTTACCGTAGAGAAAGCTCCGGTCCATAAAACTGCGCCGGTTTTTACGCTGACGAGTTCGGTATTGGACTCGATGATGTTTTGCTGTGTGATGGAAGGCGGAATAGCCCAGCCGCCCCAGAAAGGATCAGGTCCGAAAGGACCGCCCCAGGGTCCGGGACCCCAGAAAGGATCCGGTCCCCATGTCATTCCCGGGTCGTAAATCACATTGGTTTTGGTACCCGTTTGGTGGATTGCCAAAACATTGCTCGCCTTGGCTAAGCGTGCGGCACTGAAAAGAGCACTGTAATTCAAACCACCTCCCAAGATCGTTAGGTTAGAGGCCTGAGGAATCGCACGGTAACTCGGTGTACTTGGAATCCCGTGTAACGCTAAGACATCGCAGGCGATGTCTTCGAAGATCCGGCGGTTCGTCGGATTCTCGACAACAGCAGCTACTAACAGACCGGTAATGGTCTTTTGCTCGAAGGTTGCAGCCGGATCAACCCATTGAGCGGTTAACTGGGTAGGGTTGTTGTTTTCCGGCCCGACGGCACAGCCGCTTAGCGCAAGCAGCGAAATTCCCGAAAACAAGAGCCCCGCGATTAATTTTCGAACTGACATAAGCTTGTGCTCCTATCTGTATCACACAGAAAGTTTACTCGTGGTGCGAAGAATCGTTCAGGTGCAAGTCTGAATTGAGACAAGCGCACACTATAGCTCGGTCGGCGTGTATTCAAACGCGGCTAGGATACCGATCGCAGCGAACAAGACTGCAGAGGCAATGCGGACGAGCTTGACCGGAACCTTCTGAGCGAGTTTGTCGCCGATCCAAACTGCAGGTACGTCAGCAATCAGCATGCCGATCGTGGTACCGATCACCACGAGAACCGGAGCGGCGTATTTGACGGTAAGCGCGACGGTTGCAATCTGAGTTTTATCGCCCATTTCTGCCAAGAAGAAGGTGATAAAGGTTACGCCGAAAACTCCGAATCGCATGGAGTGGTTTTTCAGCGCATCGTCATCGCCTTTGTCCGGAACAAGAATCCATGCCGCCATGGC
>OGXE01003098.1_pt1 | contig 11536 bp, 9 predicted proteins | sample 1576181 | NCBI WGS metagenome assembly OGXE01 (sample SAMEA3541478, study PRJEB24748) | human gut metagenome | biome: human gut; feature: human-associated habitat; material: faeces | place: China | collected 2012 | reverse complement strand
GTTTCTTATACCCTGCCAAGGGCTACGGGGATTTGATAGCATTTCTTTACTAACTCTCTATTTACATCTCTGTGCTGATAGTACCACTTGTAAAGTCCTGTCGGAATCGGTATAATATAGGTAATTGGGAGGTAAAAATATGCTGCTTACATTAGTACCGCTTTTTGATGAAAATATGGCCGTTTGTGCCTACTCCTTTTTTACCCAGAGGGAGAATTTCCTGTTGAATCCTCTGTTGCTTGGAACCGCACAGTTCGACGGGGCATCCCAGATCACGGGTCTGGAACTGATCCAGAAAATGGGTATTGATACCTTGTCTCAGGGAAAAGAAATCTTCGTACCGATCAGCAATATCTCGATTTTTGCGGATATTCCGGAGCAGTGCGATGCACCTCATGAAAAAATCGTACTTTTGATCGATAATACCATTCCGCCGATTGAAATGTATGTCAATCGTCTGAAGGAATTGAAACAGCAAGGCTATAAACTTGCCATTCGCAAGCTTGCGGTCAGTGATTTTGAAAATTACAGAGAAGTCCTGAAGCTGATGGATTATGTTCTTCTGAATAATCGTAAAATCGCCATTGACAAAGCCAAGATTTATTTCGGAAAATTATTCCCGAATATCAGTCTGTGTGCCGGTAATATTGATACCATGGAGGACTTCGAGAGACTGAAGGAGACCGGTGGATATCGTTTCTATGAGGGTAAGTTCTATCGAGTTCCCATTACGAAGGGACAGACAGATGTGGCCCCCTTGAAGGGTAACTATATTGACCTGCTGAATATTGTGAACAGCCCGGATTTTGAACTCACGACAGCGGCGGATATCATCAGCCGTGATACCGCACTTACGATCGATCTGCTGAAAATGGTTCAGCCACTGGCTGTAAATTCGGAGATTACGTCTATCCGTCATGCGGCTGCCATGCTGGGACAGCGGGAACTGAAAAAGTGGATCAACACGGCAGTAGCCAATGCTTTGTATGCGGATAAGCCGAATGAGGTTACCAGACTTTCTCTGCTTCGTGCGAAATTTGCCGAGAATCTGGCGGAAGCGTTTGGCCTGAAGGCGCAGAAGGATGAATTGTTCCTGATGGGATTGTTCTCCGTGCTGGATGTGATCCTCGAGAAACCCATGGCAGAGGCTTTGAAGGTGGTCCATGTGGCTGGCGAGATCAGCAATGCACTGATCTACCGCATCGGCGTATTGGCACCGGTGTACGATTTTATGCTGCAGTATGAGACAGCCAACTGGGCGGAGGTATCCCGCCTGATGCTATTAAAGAATATTGATATGAATACAGTATATGAAGCCTATACATCGGCGTTGAAGTGGTATCGCACCGTACGTTGATTGTATTAAAAAATGTACTTGTGTTTTGTATACATTTATGTTATTTTCTTGAATGACTTGTAATTATATCCTCCGGCAGTCCAAAGGACGCCAGATGGAGGAATAGTAGCAAAGGCGCAAAAAGCGCGGAAAGGAAATTTCATATGAAAAAAAACAAGACACTTGAGATGGTACAATTGGCCGTACTCATCGCGATCATGCTGATTCTGGCGTTTACCCCGCTTGGGTATCTGCGCATCGGACCGTTAGCAATCTCCCTGATGACCATTCCCGTAGTAATCGGTGCAATGATCTTAGGACCAGCAGGCGGAGCCGTACTGGGACTGGTATTTGGACTTACCAGCTTTTACCAGTGTTTTGCAGGAGACCCTTTTGGAGCAGCTTTGGTAGCAATGAATCCGTTTTTCACTTTCCTGGTATGCATCCCCACCAGAACTCTGATGGGATGGCTGTCCGGTGTGATCTTCAAGGCACTGTGGAAGATTGACAAGACGAAGACCGTAACTTACTTCGTGACCGGTCTGCTGGGAGCATTTATGAACACCCTGTTCTTCATGTCCACTCTGATGATCTGCTTCGGTCATACCGAGTATCTGCAGAGCATGAATGCAACCGGAGCGAATCTGTTTATGTTCGCCGTAGCATTCTGTGGTATCAACGGAGCACTGGAGATGCCTATGAGCTGTGTAGTAGGTGGTGGCGTTGCGAAGGCAGTCAGCGTAGCACTGAAGAAGAATGCAGCAACAGAAGAGAAATAATCAGATTTCCCGAAACGAAAAATATATAAAATATACAAACAGACCCCCGGAGTATGACAGATGGTCATGCCGGGGGTTTTCCATGTGGAAATTTTGAATACGGAATTCATGTGCCGAAATGCATATATAGGCAGAAAGTATGGTCATTACAGCGACACCCACATTGTCTGCAGGGTATCTGCCGTGACAGCAACATTCCCCTGGATCATGGGAGCGGATCCGCCACCTTTTGCAGAAAGTTCCCGGCGCATGCGGTCTGCCAGTTCCTGACAGTTACAGGAAGCACTGCCTACAATAAATCGATAACCGTTTGTATCATCTCCGGCAAAGATACCACAGTAACCGGAATATTTTCCGGTCAGGGTATTCACAGCGTTACGTAGGGCAATGGCATCCAGTTCACCGACGAAGAGAAGCACGTGGCGTACTTTTTCCGGGGAGGGAAGTGCGTCCATCTGTACGTTCAGTAGCTCTGCCTGCAGGGCATTGGCGCGCTCTTTTTGCAGCCTTGCATCCTCTTTGGCGCGGGCAACAGCACCTGCTACTTCCGGCTGTTTCGCTGAGAGCAGAGAAGAAATTGCCCAGACAGAATCCTGTTTTTCAGTATAATCTGCCAGAGCACGGTCTCCGCAGAGAATATTGATGCGGACACCGCCCCGGTGGCTCTGCACATTTACAACTTTGATGAGACCGATCTGTCCGGTGGTATCTACATGCGGAGCACAGCAGGCACACAGATCCACGCCGGGGATCTCGACGATACGTACATTTTCCGTGAGAGCCAGCTTGCTGCGGTAGTTTAAGCTTAACAGTTCTTCGGAGGAGGGCCAGCTGATGTTGACCGGAAGATTTTTCCAGACATAAGCGTTGGCCTCCTGTTCGATGAGACGCAGCTGCTCCAGAGAGACTTCTCCGTTCATATCCAGTGTCACTTCTCTGTCGCTTAAATGGAAGCCTACGTTTTCCAGTCCGAAATGGGAGTGCAGTAAGCCGGAGATCATATGCTCACCGGAGTGCTGCTGCATGAAATCAAACCGGCGGTTCCAGTCCACATGACCGGTGATCCGGGTGCCGACAGGAAACTCACAGGCCGTTTTATGATACAGGATGCCCTGTTTAATGCTGACATCCAGTACTTCCTGACCGTTTAAGGTGCCTTTGTCGGCGGACTGACCACCTTCTTCCGGGAAAAAAGCGGAAGCGTCCAGAACGATCCTGTAATATCCCTCTTCCTTGTCGGGAACACATTCCATCACCACAGCGGTAAAATCCGTCTGGTGCACATTTTCATAATAGAGTTTGCGGGTTCCCAGGGAGTTCATTTGAGCATTTTCGATACGATCCATAGATGCCTGTCCAATCTGCTGTATGAAAACAACGTTTTGTGATAATTGAAAAATAGAAAATACATATCTATTCTATATCAGACCCGGTGGAAAAAGCAATGGAAATTGTAAGCTTTTACACAGCTTTGTCAGATTCTCCAAGGAGTATCGGGATTGCGGAGAGGTTTTTTGTAGGTTTTTATGCAGACAGGGTCTATTGCGACGCATTTTTTTTTGTGATATAATAAATCGATTATGCAGATACCAGATTTAAACGGCAGAGGCCGACCGTGCTTGCACGGGGAGGCAGGTGCCGATTTAAATCGCCAAAACATGAGGATGCAGTGGAATCCGAATGTTTTCAGAAGTGCGGGAGTTGCGAAGCAGCGGAGCAATTCGTGGGTATCGTAGACAATGCAGATACCCAGCGGAGCAATTCGCAGGTATTGTAGGAGACTGAGAGAAATACAAACGTCGCAAAAAGCGGCAGAATGTGAGGAAAGAATGAAGGCATTTTTGATTTTGGAAGATGGAACGGTGTTCGAAGGAACGCACATCGGTGCAGACAAAGAGATCATCAGTGAAATCGTATTTAACACATCCATGGCCGGATATCTGGAGGTCCTGACGGATCCGTCCTATGCAGGACAGGCTGTATGCATGACTTACCCCCTGATCGGTAACTATGGCATATGCAGGGATGACTGCGAGTCGGAGAGACCCTGGCCGGATGGATTCATCGTCAGAGAGCTTTCACGTATTCCCAGCAACTTCCGCTGTGACTGCACAATACAGGAATACTTAGAGGAGAACGGTGTGCCCGGTATCGCCGGGATCGATACCCGTGCGCTGACCAAGATCCTGCGTGAGAAGGGTACCATGAACGGCATGATCACCACCAACGAAGCCTATGACCTGAACGAAGTACTTCCGAAACTGAAGGAGTATACCACAGGCAAGGTCGTGGAAAAGGTGACCTGCAAGGAGAAGTATGTAGTGAATCCCACCACGGATCTGGCACAGAACGGCCCTCTGTCCGGTGCAGCGCGTTTTGATAAAGAAGCTTATGAAAAGGGTGTCAGAGAGCCCAAGCCAGCACTGGTAACGGAGCTGTCCGGACAGGGACTGAAGGTAGCTCTGTTAGACCTGGGAGCTAAGAGAAATATCGCCAGATCCCTGGCAGAGAGAGGCTGTGAGGTGACCGTATACCCCGCTGGAACTCCCGCACAGGAGATCATTGATGATAATCCCGACGGTATCATGTTAAGTAACGGACCGGGAGACCCCAAGGAGTGTACCGGTGTGATCGCCGAGATCAAAAAGTTATACGATACCGAGATCCCTATTTTCGCAATCTGTCTGGGACATCAGCTGATGGCTCTGGCTACCGGCGCAGATACCCACAAAATGAAATATGGACACAGAGGAGGCAACCATCCGGTAAAGGATCTGATGACCGGAAGAGTATATATTTCCTCTCAGAACCACGGCTATGTGGTAGATACCGATAAGCTGGATCCGTCCGTAGCGGTTCCCGCATTCATCAATGTCAACGACGGTACCAACGAGGGGCTGTCCTACACCGGCAAGAATATTTTTACCGTACAGTTCCATCCGGAAGCATGTCCGGGACCCCAGGACTCCGGTTACCTGTTTGACCGGTTCATTCATATGATGAGAGGAGAGAACTAAGATGCCCAAGAATCCTAATGTAAAACGAGTAATGGTAATCGGCTCCGGTCCTATTGTCATCGGACAGGCAGCGGAATTCGACTATGCAGGTACCCAGGCCTGCCGTTCCCTGAAGGAAGAAGGAGTAGAGGTAATCCTGGTGAACTCCAATCCTGCGACCATCATGACCGATAAAGATATCGCAGATAAGGTATATATTGAGCCCCTGAACGTAAAGGTTCTGGAGCAGATCATTGAAAAGGAAAAGCCCGACAGCATTCTCCCCACCCTGGGAGGACAGGCTGGTCTGAACCTCGGCATGGAGCTGGAGGAATCCGGTTTCCTGGCAGCTCACAATGTAAAGCTGTTAGGTACTACCGCAGCTACCATCCGTAATGCGGAAGGCCGTCAGGAGTTCAAGGATCTGATGGAGCGTATCGGCGAACCCTGTGCAGCATCCAAGGTCGTTGAGAACGTGGAAGACGGTGTGGAATTCACCAACACCATCGGCTATCCTGTTGTACTGCGTCCTGCTTATACCCTGGGCGGTTCCGGCGGCGGTATCGCACACAATCAGGTAGAACTGGAAGAGATCCTGGAGAACGGTTTACGTCTGTCCCGTGTAGGACAGGTACTGGTAGAGCGTTGTATCGCGGGCTGGAAAGAGATCGAGTACGAAGTAATGCGTGACAGCGCAGGCAACTGCATCACCGTATGTAACATGGAGAACATCGATCCCGTCGGCGTGCATACCGGAGACAGTATCGTAGTAGCTCCTTCCCAGACCCTGAGCGACAAGGAGTACCAGATGTTACGTACTTCCGCTCTGAAGATCATCAACGAACTGCAGATCACCGGTGGATGTAACGTACAGTTTGCACTGCATCCCACCAGCTTTGAATATTGTGTTATCGAGGTTAACCCCCGTGTCAGCCGTTCTTCCGCACTGGCAAGTAAGGCGACCGGTTATCCTATCGCAAAGGTAGCAGCGAAGATCGCACTGGGCTTTACCCTGGATGAGATCAAGAACGCCATTACCCACAAGACCTATGCCAGCTTCGAGCCGACACTGGACTACTGTGTCGTGAAGATTCCCAGACTGCCTTTTGATAAATTTATCACTGCAAAACGTACTCTGACCACACAGATGAAGGCAACCGGTGAGGTTATGAGTATCTGCAATAACTTCGAGGGAGCACTGATGAAGGCCATCCGTTCCCTGGAGCAGCATGTGGACTGCCTGCGCAGCTATGATTTCAGCACTTTGTCTGTGGAGGAACTGTTAGAGCGTCTGAAGATCGTGGATGACCAGAGAATCTATGTGATCGCTGAAGCAATCCGTAAGGGTATCAGTTATGAACAGATCCACGACATTACAAAGATCGACCTGTGGTTCATTGACAAGATCGCCATTCTGACCGAGATGGAGCATGCACTGGAGACACAGCCTCTGACAGTGGAACTGTTGAAGGAAGCCAAGAGAATCGAGTTCCCGGATAACGTCATCGCAAGACTGACCGGCAAGACCGAGCAAGAGATCAAGAAGATGCGTTATGACAACGGCATTAAGGCTGTTTACAAGATGGTAGACACCTGTGCCGCAGAGTTCGCAGCTTCCACGCCTTATTATTACTCCGTATTTGGCGGCGAGTGCGAAGCCAAGGAGACCACCGGACGCAAGAAAGTCCTGGTACTGGGTTCCGGTCCTATCCGTATCGGACAGGGTATCGAGTTCGACTATTGTTCCGTACATGCTACCTGGGCATTCTCCAAGGCAGGCTATGAGACCATTATCATCAATAATAACCCGGAGACCGTAAGTACCGACTTCGATATTGCGGACAAGCTGTATTTCGAGCCTTTGACTCCGGAAGATGTGGAATCTATCGTAAATATTGAGCATCCCGATGGTGCTGTGGTACAGTTCGGCGGACAGACCGCTATCAAGCTGACCGAGAGCCTGATGAAGATGGGCGTGCCTATCTTAGGTACCAAGGCGGAGGATGTAGATGCCGCTGAGGACAGAGAACTGTTCGACAAGATTCTGGAAGAGACCGGGATCCCCCGTGCAGCCGGCGGTACTGTATACACCGCAGAGGAAGCTAAGGCGGTTGCTAACAGACTGGGCTATCCCGTACTGGTGCGTCCTTCCTATGTATTGGGCGGACAGGGCATGCAGATCGCTATCTCCGATGAAGAGATTGAAGAATTCATGGAGATCATCAACCGTATCGCACAGGATCACCCGATCCTGGTAGATAAGTATTTACAGGGTAAGGAGATCGAGGTCGATGCCGTATGCGACGGTACCGATATCCTGATCCCCGGTATCATGGAGCATATCGAGAGAACCGGTATCCACTCCGGAGACAGTATCTCTGTATACCCGGCTCCGACCATTGATAAAGTAGTAAAAGAGAAGATTGCAGAGTACACCAGAAGACTGGCAAAGGCACTGCATGTCAAGGGACTGATCAATATCCAGTTCATTGCCATCGGTGACGAGGTATATGTCATTGAGGTTAACCCCCGCTCTTCCCGTACCGTACCTTATATCAGCAAGGTAACCGGTATTCCTATCGTGGATCTGGCGACCGAAGTGATCATCGGCAAGACCATCCGTGAGCTTGGCTACGAGCCCGGCTTACAGCCTGAGGCAGAGTATTTTGCCATCAAGATGCCCGTGTTCTCCTTCGAGAAGATCCGCGGTGCCGAGATCAGCTTAGGACCGGAGATGAAGTCTACCGGTGAGTGTCTGGGTATCGCCAAGACCTTCAATGAGGCTCTGTACAAGGCATTCCTGGGAGCAGGCGTAGAACTGCCCAAGTATAAGAATATGATCATCACCGTGAAGGATGCGGATAAGGGTGAAGCCATTGAAGTCGGAAGACGCTTCGAAAAGCTGGGATACACCATTTATGCTACCAGAAGTACCGCAGCTGCTCTGAATGAAGCAGGTGTGAAGGCGAGAAAGGTCAACAAGATCTCTCAGGAATCCCCGACCGTGATGGATCTGATCCTGGGACACAAGATCGACCTTGTCATCGATACCCCGACCCAGGGCCGCGACAAGACCAGAGACGGTTTCCTGATCCGCCGTACCGCTATCGAGACCGGTATCTACTGCATCACCGCAATGGACACCGCCAATGCTCTCGTGACCAGCATGGAGCATATGAACGATTGTAAGGAACTGACGTTGGTGGATATTGCACAACTGTAAGATATAAAATGGATAAGAACAGTGGAGTCGCGAAAGTTGCTCCACTGTTTGTGTTTGTGACAAAAACAAAGTGTTGACAAATGTCCGCGAAAGGAATAAAATACAAACAGTTAAAGACATAAAGGCTGTGAAGAGAAGAGTAGGAGAAGAGATACGTCGCAGAGAGTCCCGGCAGGTGGGAAGGGATATGGAAGGCTTCTTTGAACATGGTCTCGGAGCTTTGCACCGACTTCGTATTCGGACAGGATATCCGGCAGATGCGGACAGGCTGCAACGGGAGTACCCGTTATCGTACCTGACTATCGATGGGCGTTTGTTTATCCGTAGTTGCAGAGGCCTGATCCCGTGAGAGATGGGCGAATTAAGGTGGTACCGCGGAAGAATGTTCCGCCCTTAAATTTTAATTTAAGGGCGGTTTTTTATTATGTCAAAAAGAGAAGAACTGATCAGAGAATATTGCAGACAGGTAAATGAAAGCCTGCATTTTATACAAAAATACATGGAAGGGATCGTTCCCGCTGGCCGATGCAGCGAAGAACTGTATTGGGAGACCAAGAAGATCAGTGCGGAACTGCAGAAGAGCAATCATGAACAGACCGCATTGATCCGGGCTTATCTGCGGGAGGCGGCACAACTGTACGTAGAGGGGGAGCCCTGGAAAACCCGCATTACGGACCGAAGACTTTGCCGTAATACGATCCTGAATCATTTACAGATGCTGGCGAATGTCAGCTTCTGGCTGAGAGAACAGGGAGAGCCACTGGCAGAGGAAGTCTGCGGATGGCTGTTAGCCCAGGAGACAGCGGATGTGCAGAAAGTTAGATCCGGACAAAGTCTGGAAGTTGCCAGAGAGATCTATCCGGCCGTGCAGAGAAAGAGAGCATAGGAGCGGTCGGCTGTAAAAGCACAAATTTGAAAATAAAATCCGTGGGGACAGCATATACTAGGCGTATGGTAAATATTGTATGATCGTAAGCCTGTATCCCGCAGGCGGATTGGAGTCTCATGTTAGAAGAACATTATCCTTTTGTTGCGCAGCCTCTTCCCTACGAATATGATGCCCTGCTTCCGGTATTAGATGAGGAAACACTTCATTTTCATCACGACAAGCATTATCAGACCTATGTGGATAAGCTGAATGCCACCCTTGCCGATTATCCGCAGTTACAGCAGATGTCCTTGACGGAACTGCTCACTTCGGAGGATAATATACTTGCGTCCCTGCCGGAGGAAGCCCGGAAAAGCATTCACAATAACGGTGGCGGTGTATATAATCATCAGCTGTATTTTGACAGTATGCGAAGCCCGGCAGGACAGGAGCCCTGTGGAGCTCTGGAGGAGGCGCTGGTCCGGGATTTTGGATCGGTGAGACAATGGAAAGAACAGATGTCACAGGCAGCCACGGGGGTATTTGGCTCTGGATGGGCATGGCTTGTGAGTGACCAGGACTGTACTCTGATGGTCCTTACTACAGCGAATCAGGATGTCCCGGATCTGAAATTGTATACCTCCATATTTCCCATAGATGTGTGGGAGCATGCCTATTATTTACAGTATCAGAACCGCAGGCCGGATTACGTGGAAGGATGGCATAAGCTGATCCACTGGAAAAAAGCGGGACGACGTTACGAACAGGTACTTTGCAGACTGGAAAGAGCGGCCGGGGAAGCGGAAAAATTGCAAAATGACAGCCGCACAACAGAAGCGAACGGCAGATAGTGTGCAACGTGCGGAACAGAAGAACAGAAAGAGGAAAATGACTATGGAGAACAGACCGATCATAAAAAAGGAACAGGTAGAGACCGTCTACGACAGCAGATTTATCAAGGTATTTGATCTGCAATATGAGCCGGGAAAACATTATTTTGATGCTACCAGAAGAGCCAAAGATAATCTGGCAGCGGTAAAGAGCGACGAAGAATTCAGACAGATGCTGCCGGATGCAGTCAGCTGCGTTGTGATCCTGAAGATCAGAGGACAAGAACCGAGACTTTGCTTAAGCCGTGAGTATCGTTACCCGGCAGGACATTTTCTGCTGAGCGTTCCGGCAGGACTTTTAGACCCGGAGGATGCAACGGAAGAAAATCCCGTATTCCATGCGGCAGCCCGGGAGCTTCGGGAAGAGACCGGCATCACACTGGAAGAGAGCGACAGCATCCGTCTGGTGAATCCGCTGGTATTCAGTACCCCCGGTATGACGGATGAGAGCAATGCACTGGTGCAGATCATATTGAACCGTGAAGAGATGCCGAAGGTAAGTCAGGAAGGCGCCGTTGGAACGGAATGTTTTGATGGTTTTCTGCTGCTGACCAAAGAAGAAGCACAGAAAATCTTAAAAGACGGCGTGGATGACCAGGGATTTTTTTACCCGTTATATACCTGGGCGGCATTGATGTGCTTTGCGACGGGAATGTGGAAATAATTTTTGAATAAATAAGACGATGAACGAAAAGCGTGTGGAGAGATCTGCACGCTTTTTTTGAAATTTGTAACAAATAGCGAAAAATTCTTCGTTATGATTAACAAAGAGGAAGGTTGCCGTTCGCTCAATTGATTTTCCAATTGCTCAATTGTATAATTATGTCATTAGCAAGTACAATTGAGGAGCAAAGACATATCCTGTGATGAATTGCTGAATCCGGAAAAGACATTGGAGAGATTAGCGAATCCAGAACCGCAGAAAGGAGAGACAGAGGAAACGGACGGAGAGCCCCCGAAGAAAAAGAACAGCCTTATAGTAAAAACTGCTGTCCTGGTGGGAATACTGGTGATCGTCGGAGGACTGCTGTTGGGATATATGATAAAGCATAGAGAACCTACTTATCAGCAGATAGGCACAAGATACATCGATGATCCTGACTGGGGGAATGTATCTGAAATTTCGTATGTGGTAAAAGGGGAAGTAACGGCAGAGAGACTTAATGAGCATTTGCGTGAAGTGAGAGAAACGGTGGACCGGGAAGAACTGGGTACCAATGTTGTCAAGACTGTATACTACAGGAACAAGGAAGACGCCCTGGCGTGGAAGGATACGGATATGGGAGGATATACTTTCCTGAATGTAGAATGAAAGGAGCAGCTATGAAGAAAATTTTTTCAAATTACTACAAAATTATTTTGTCGGTTGTTATTCTGGTTGTCCTGGTGGCACTGGGAGAGGATTATTACACCTTTGATGAAATGAGCGGAATCTGGCAGGTGG
>OGXE01003091.1_pt1 | contig 11553 bp, 7 predicted proteins | sample 1576181 | NCBI WGS metagenome assembly OGXE01 (sample SAMEA3541478, study PRJEB24748) | human gut metagenome | biome: human gut; feature: human-associated habitat; material: faeces | place: China | collected 2012 | reverse complement strand
TTTCTTTGTAAGCATCTACTGTTTCAACATTTTCAATTTTTAATTTTTTGATTAATTCATCATTTAATTCAGGAAGATCTTTATATTTTACTTCGTGAACTGTGCAGTGGAAAGTTGCAGGTTGACCAGCAAGTTCAGCTGCTTGGTAGTTTTCAGGGAAAGTAACTTCAACGTCTTTTTCTTCACCTTTCTTAACTCCAACTAATTGTTCTTCAAAACCTGGAATAAATGATCCTGAACCAAGTTCTAATGGATAGTTTTCTCCAGATCCACCTTCAAATGCTACACCATCTTTTGTTCCAACAAAATCGATAACTACTTGATCACCTAATTGAGCAGCATCGTCATCTTCACGAACAACCCAGTCAGCATAACGATCTTGAACACGTTTAACTTCGTTTTCAACATCTTCTTCTGTAACTTCTACATCCGCTTTTTTGATATCTAATCCTTTGTATTCACCTAAAGTTACTTCAGGAAGTACTGTACATGTAAATACTAATACGGCTTTTTCATCATCAGCTTCTTTAACATCTAAAGTAGGACGAGCTACTAAATCGATGTTGTGTTCTTTGATTCCTTCTGATAATGCTTCATTAGCTACTTCTTCACTAGCCATATCATATAATGCTTTTGAAGAAAGTTGTTTTTTAACTAAAGCATCAGGAATTTGTCCTTGACGGAATCCTTTCAAATTCATGTGAGATTTAGCATAGTTTAATGCTTTTTTCTGTGCTTTTTTCCAAGCTTCACCTTCTACTGTTACTTCTAATTCACCAGTAGAATTTTCTTTCAAAGTCCAAGTACTAGTCATTGTTTTCTCCTCGCTTTTCAATGGATAACTCAATATCCTCAATTCTTTCAAGACCTTGTTTTTTGACAAAACCAGGCCATTCATCGGATTTCTGCATTGCATCATACACAAGTCTACAAATACCTTTCGCAAGCTGGTAAGGATCTTTGTCTTCTTGATCGAATGGTCTTTCATATAAAACTAACTGCATCAAAAGTGACATACAAAATTGAATCATAGTCGGATCCTCATTTGTAAACCAACTTTCGAATAATGAGCTAGCCTCATTGATTGACTGATCTTGCTCCATAGGTAAAATAGCACTTGGTATAAACGTAATGTTCAACCCGGATTTTATCAAATCAAACGGATCATCAATTTTCTGCTCCATTAAAGCTTCAATCAATGTACCCTTATATTCATCAGGTAAATCTGAATCTAGTAATTCCTGAACTTCATCATGACACATTCTTAAATTCATGTTTTCTAAAATAGAAATCGCATAGATTTTTTGTTCTAGAGTACCATGAACATAATCCTGTAACTTGCTGAAATCCATACTCTTACTCTTTTGTTCCAAATAAGGTTTACATTCTGACTTATAATATTCCAATAACTCCAATGCATCCTCTGGAACATAAGGCATGTTCAGTTCCTGACAAATCAATTCGTACGCCTGGGCATAACTTTTTTCATCTATCTCTTTTTTTATTTCTTCGATTAAAGAATGATAATATGCGTTCACTTATACCTCCATGCGAAACATTAGTATTCTACCATAAATATCGATAATAATCAATTCTACGCATTTCTAAAATACAGAATCCGTAGAATGTCATTTAAAGAAAAAAACTCTCCTTTTACAGAGAATTTGTTTTCCTACTTTTTTCTAATTCATTTAACTTCTTGAATTCAGCTAAAATACAAATAACCGATACTACAAAGGCTACAAAATCCGCAATGGGAGCCGCGTATAAGATTCCATTCAATCCAAAAAATTTAGGTAAGATCAAAACAAGTGGAATCAAGAACAACACCTGTCTTGTCATCGACAAAAACATTCCTAAATATGCTTTTTTAATAGATGCAAAGAAGCTAGACGATAACATCTGTACTCCATCAATACATACTAGCATTAGATAGATTCGCATAAACATTGTCGCAAATTCAAAATAGTTCGCATCCCCTGATCCAAATATAGATAATACAGTACTTGTGCAGAATTGAAATAAGGCCCAACCAATAAATGAAACAACCAAATTTGCACTGATTGCAAGCTTGAACGTCTTTTTAACACGCTCATATTTTTGGGCTCCATAATTAAATCCAATGATTGGCTGCATTCCTTGTGAAATACCAATGATGATAGCTAATAATATCGCATTGGTTTTCATCACAATGCCACAAGCAGCTAAAGGAATATCACTACCAAACTTAGTAAATTGCCCATAATACGTCAATGAGTTATTTAAAACGATTTGCACAAACAAAATCGCAATCTGATTTAATGAAGCACTCATTCCAATGGTTGCCATTTCCTTTGTATCCTTCAAAGAAATACGTAAACTCTTTTTATTAAATTCAATATGTTGAAAACTCTTAATATACCAGGCGGCAATAAAAAACGAAATCACTTGACCGGCTACTGTGGCAATGGCAGCCCCAGCTACTCCCATATGAAACACAAAGATAAATAGTGGATCTAATATTGTATTCACAATGGCTCCCACAACCATACATGTCATTGAATAGTTTGGTGATCCGTCTGCACGAATCAAGTTACTAATCACATTTGTCGTAATCAAAAACGGAACACCCAAAGTTGTAATTCGTGTATATTCAAGTGCCAAAGGCATAATTGTACTTGTAGCCCCGAACGATTTTAATAGTGGTTCAAGAAATACAAGTACTAAGACAACATAGATTACTGAGCAAAGTAAAGACATACTAATACCATTCCCAGCAATACTACTTGATCGTTCTGGCTTCTTTTCACCTAGATATAAACTAAATAAACTTGCTGAACCAATCCCAATCAGCAATGCAATCGCAAGTGCAATGGTTGTTAATGGAAACGCCACATTAGTTGCAGCATTTCCTAGAAAACCAACACCTTGACCGATAAAGATTTGATCTACAATGTTGTATAGTGACGATACAAGCATTGAGATAATACTCGGTATCGCAAACTTTTTTAATAATGATGACTCTTTTTCATACCCTAATGGATTTTGCATACTAATTAAATTCCCTCTTTCTAAACTGCGCAATTAAATGCTTATTTCCCATAGAATGCTCACGAATCACATTCAACTCATTTCCTCTTTCATCAAACCAACCCACAAATTCATACCCAGGCTTTGTTGCCGGCAATAAATGAATCGTATCCGAAAAATACATATATGACTTTGGATTTCTTCGACTACTTAGTCCACCATTTAAATCATACGTAATCTTATATTGACTTACTTGCCAATGGGCATATAAAGTACAAGACTCATGAATGGGTTCATCCAAGTTATAACGCCAACGATAATCACAATCCCAGAACCATCCATCAAAGGTATATCCAACTCGAATAGGAGCCTTCATTTTCATCAACAATCCATGTTCATCTGTACATACATCCATATAATTGGCTCCACCACACGTTTCAAAGTGGATAACTGGACATTCTTTATAAATAGCTGTTAATATGACTGGTTCATGAATGCCTGCTGGTAAAGAAGTTATTACTTCTCCATTATATTCCCAACCAACAAACATAACGCCCTTCTTAAATGCCGGATACAACAATAATTCTTCCGATTCAATGCATGTATATCTAGGATTACGACGCGACATAACTCCACCATCCACATCATATTCAATGGGATACCAAATAGGAATCCATTTATCATATAAAGTTACAGAATGAGGAAGAACACCACCTGGATTTAATCTTTTTGTACACTCTTTATCTATATACCAACCAACAAATTGGTAACCTTCTCTTTTCTCGCTCATCAAATATCACCTGCTCATTATTTTATCACAAATAGAAAAACTTCTAGGAAAATTTCTAGAAGTTATTCAAATAATTGTATAAACTATTCCCAAAAGTCATTTCCATAAGTTCATTTGCGATTTCTTTACTTTGAATCCGCATAATATGATCTTCTACATCTTGTTTACCCAACAAATTAATATTTCCATACCATACAATTTCCTGATCAATAATCGCAAAATGTTCACAATTATCTTCTGCAGATTTTAGATAAAAACCAGATTGTCTCATTTCTTCTAACAACTGCATTCTATAATTTGAACTTCCAAATCTGATCTTATCTGGCATCCAAGAAACTATGGTTACTTCAACTCCATCTTCCATCTTGTCTTTAACCAATTTAGTAAATTCTACAACTCTATCGCCAGATAATGAAGGACTGGATACAACAATATTTTTCTTTGCACGCATTAAGTCATGACTATACATATCGTAATAATTACTTGCATCAAATATAGATTGGGAAATTTGCAATTCATTTTTTATATCATTCATATCCGAAATTAATTCATAGCCAGATTTTTTGTAAGCCTTTAATCTTTTTCCGTACATTCGATCAAACATCGGAATATGGACATCTACATAATCATATACAAGTATTGTATCTTTTTTATCATATAGTCGATGAATTCTTCCAGTAAATTGTTCTATAACACTACTACTAGCTACCGGCATTGCTAGAAACAAAGTATCCAACCTATCAAGGTCAAATCCTTCTCCAACGAGTGATCCTGTCGCAACCAATATCATAGTTTTGTCTTCAGGCACACTTTTCATTAATTCAACAATATGATTATTTTCTTTTTTTGATTGACTACCTATCAACAAGAAAACTGAATCTGCCACACCTTCTAATTGTTTATATAGCTTCTTACAATGATTTACATATTTTGATAATACAACAGGCGTACGTTTTTTTTGAATACAATCTTTTATATCCTGAATAATCATTTGATCCCGCAAATCATTATCTCGTAATATTGAGTATGCTTCATTTGGATTCTTTTCGTCTTTCATCATTCCTCTTGGTGCAACCACATGTGTAAACCGAGGATATAACAAACGAGGAATCCCTTGTTGTTTTGCTTGTTCTTTTGCAGAATATTTATGTCGTATTGGACCAATAAGCATAAAATTCATCTTATCCAATTGATCCGTTCGATCAACGGCTGTAACACCATACACATACTTAGCTTTAATTTCTTTTAAAACAGCACTTTCTGTATTTGAAGCCGCATGATGACATTCATCCACAATGATCATGCCATACTCATTCAACAGTTTATGAAATTTTCCCTTTTTACATATAGAACCAGCCATAGCGATATCAATTATACCTGTCATAGAATCATGAGATCCCTGTAAAGTACCTATCAATGATTTTCTCTTTTTGATCAAACCTTTAGGTGTCGTATATTCAGGTAACTCTTCATTTATATTCAAAAATGTCTGCAGCTTATCTTTCCATTGTTCTAATAAAGATGAACTTTCCAACAAAATTAATGTATTCACTTTCTTTGTCGCAATTAAATCTGCACAAACAACTGTCTTACCAAAAGCTGTAGTTGCTAATAAAATACCATTATCATGCTCAATCATTTTATTTAGAGCCACATCTTGTTCTGGCTTTAACTCTCCCTTAAAAGTGACATCAATACTTCTTCCTTGTTGTCTTTTATCATCAATCATCATTTGAATCTCAGCATTCTTATTATACGAAATTAAAGCATCATAACAACCTCTTGGAATTTGTATATATCCACTATCGTGATCTTCACCAAGATAAATATATTTATACATGCCAAAAGTAGAAATTCCCATACCTTGATTTTTATAATAAATAGGATTACTAATTCTAGCCAATTTACGAATTTTATTTTGAATAGACACACTTAAATTTGAAGTATCCACATAAATACCATTTGATAAAGTGATATGCATTTTTCCATTCACTTCATTCTTTTCAAATTCACTAATGGAATCCCATGGCTTATCATTTAGATTACCACGCCATTCTTTTATCTTTTCTTCTATAAACACCTGTGAAAGCTTAGGCTTAGACCACAATGCATTCCATTGATTTGAATAGGCATTCCAATTTTCATCAATAAATGCACTGTTGCCATCTTTCAATGCTTGTCCTTGTAATGGCAATGCGATTAAATTTCCCAGACCACCTTTTGGCATACTATCTTGTGCTGGTATCATACGATCATAGTATTTAAATGATTTTAAATTCACTTGTTCTGCCCCTTTATCCAACAAAGCATTCCCAAAATTTCTTACCAAAATAGATGAAATCGGTTTATCAAAGAAAATCCAAATATGTGCTCCTTTACCAGATCTAGAACGCTCAATCAATGGATCAATTCCATTTAATTGACAAATCTCACGCATCGCATCAACTTCTTCTTTCCAACTCTCATCTATATTCGCAAAATCGTTTCCTGCATCTTTTTCATGATTATCAAAATCAAAAACCAAAAAGCGACACGTATTATCTTTATGCAATGGATAAACACCAATCACTTCATTTCCTTTTAAATGTGACATAATACTATCAATTGTCAAAACTTTATACTTTTGGTAATGACAATCTTGGCAACGAAATCCTGCATTCCATTTCTTGCCACAAGCATCCGACCAAAAATTAATACATTGTGGATAGTATCCCGCTTTATTTGTTTTCTTGTTTTCTACTCTTTTTGCATATACGTCTGTACGACCCCAAAAACGAGCAAAAAATCGATTTGCCATATCTTTTGTGATTTCATTTGGAAAAACAATACGACTTCCTTGATTCGTTTCAAAAGGTTCTGTATTAGTATAATTCTTTAATTGAGCCAATTCTTCCTGATAAGAAATTCCTTCTCGATCCAAAATGTTCTTCAAGCATTGAATCTCTTTTTGTAAGTCATTTATTATAGTCAAATTATCATTCGTCTGTTTCACAAAACCACCTGCTCTTTTCAATACTATTTTAATTGAATTTGCAAATTAAAAAAACACCCAAGACTCCGTTAGTTAGACGGAGAGGAGTGTTTTCAGAACACATCTGCAAGTAGTAGTCTTGTAGTAGTTCTATGTATATCATAGTCCTTTTTACAAACCACTGTGTTAACACAAACACACAAAGACAAAAAAACAAGAATAAATCAACTTTAACTACTTTTAGTATGCTAGTTCAATATATTTTAATTCAAACTATTATTTTCAAGAGACATTCTTTTTAACTTTTTATCTATTTGTTTTGCGATTTTATAATCTTCTTCAAATTGAAAGTTATGTTGAACGACCGGATTTTTCGATATATATGCATATACCTTACCTATATTTGATAATTCAATTTCAATACCTACATACAATTTTTTCAATTCAATAAAAATACTCGTATTAAACGTACTAATTAACACTCTATGCGAAAACAATGGTGATTTACCTTTATATCTAGCATGTTCATAAACTATTTGACTTCTAACAACATCACAAAATTTGTAAGTTCCTAAACTACCATCACAAATTGAGAATTCTTTGTTCTTCTCATCAAAAAGAATGCTGTCAGCTATTTTATTGATATACAATGTTGAGTTGCTCATTATTTCTTAACTCCTAAATTTTTTACATAACATAAATTGCATCCATGCCTACCACTAATATTTTACTATTATCTTAGTCTTTCTACCATTTAAATATAAGACAGCAAAATTGATTTTTATATTAAGTGCTTTGCTTACAAGATGTTATCAACGAAAAAGAGTGCTTATAAAACACATTTTCAAGCAATAGTCTTGTAGTAGTTTTATGCATATAATAGCCCTTCTTACAAGCCATTGTGTTAATACAAACACACAAAACAAATAAAATTTTCTATTGATAATTCAATCAACATGATTATAATGAAGTCTAAATTATAGATAAATCGGAATTTGCTAAGTTGGTAGCAATTTTTTGCAATAATGAAGGTGAAGGAGAGCATTTTATGAGTACAAGAAAGACAATAGGAGGGGCTTTGGGAGCTATCATTGTATTGATAGTAGCTCAAATATTAGCTCAGTTAGTGGCAAGTTTGTTTGTTTTGGTTAAAATTCCAGAAGGTATATGCAATATTATAGCAGGAATTATATATGTTGGATTAGCATTTGTTTTAATTGAATTATTTTCAAAAAGACTACTTAAAATAAAAATAGAAAATTTGGGAATGCCAAAATTTTCAATTAAAGCTAAATGGATTATTGTAGGTGTATTATTACCTGTGACAGTAATAGCGGTTTATCTATTTTTCTTTTCTGGAAAGTACGTATCTTCTGGAATGAATAGTAATCAGATTTTTTCAATACTGAGTGCTGGTATTGCTTTTACAGGCATAGCCGCTGGTTTTGTTGAAGAAATGGTTTTTCGAGGAGTTATTCTAAATCTGTTAAAAGAGAAATGGAATATTAAAGTAGCTGTATTAGTTCCATCAGCTTTATTTGGATTAGTACATATTATAGGAATGGATTTTTCCATTGTAAGTAACCTGTTGGTTCTTATTGCTGGAACAATGGTAGGAATAATGTTCTCAATGGTTGCTATTGAAAGTGGTTCTGTTTGGAACAGCGGAATTGTTCATTCACTTTGGAATATTTTAATTATTGGCGGCGGTTTATCGATAAGTGAAAAGGCAGATGAATATTCGGTTATGACATATGTACTTGATTCAAAAGACTTTGTTTTCACTGGTGGAGAATTTGGAATTGAATCATCAATTATTGCACTATTAGGTTATGTTATAGTTACTTTAGCAGCAATATGTATGATTAAGAAAAAAGCAAAAGTGTAATAAGTATCAAGAAAAAATCCAGTTTATTAAATCTTAACATCAATATTTTTGATTAAACCTTTTCAACAAAGAGACATAATGTTTCTTTGTTTTTTTATAAAGGTTTTCAAAAAGGTTTTCAAAACTATCTATAAACAGAAAAAAAGCCCTTATATAAGGACTTAATTTACAAGATGGCGTCGACGGAGGGATTCGAACCCCCGACCGTGCGCTTAGAAGGCGCATGCTCTATCCAGCTGAGCTACGTCGACAACGCATATATTCTATAACATAATCGAAATATATGCAAGCTTAAATTTAAATATTTAGTCTAACTTAAATTTAAATATTTAGTCTAACTCAAAAGCACCCGTGTACAATTGATAGTATTTACCTTTTTGTTTCAACAAGTCCTCATGATTACCACGTTCAATAATATGACCATGATCCAGAACTAAAATGAGGTCTGAGTTAACAATGGTTGATAAACGGTGGGCGATCACAAAACTAGTTCTACCAGCAAGCAAGTTATCCATCCCTGCTTGAACCATTCGTTCAGTCCTAGTATCAATACTTGATGTTGCTTCATCTAAGATCATCACCGGTTCATCAGCAATCATGGCTCTAGCAATACTTAATAACTGCATTTGACCTTGTGACAAATCGCCACCATCTCCATCAATTACAGTCTCATATCCATCATCTAGCTCATGAATAAATTCATCAGCATGTGCTAAACGAGCAGCTTGATAAACCTCGTCATCACTCGCATCTGGTTTTCCAAATCGAATATTGTCCATGATCGTACCAGTAAAGAGGTGCGTTTCTTGTAAAACAATCGATAAAGAATGGCGTAAATCATTTTTTCTAATTTGAGAAATTGGAACGCCATCATACGTAATCTTTCCAGACTGAATCTCATAGAAACGATTAAGCATATTAGAAATAGTCGTCTTACCAGCACCAGTTTCACCGACTAAGGCAACTTTCATACCCGGTTTAGCATCAATATTAATATCGTGCAAAATTTGCTTTTCAGGAACATATGAAAAGTTCACATGATCAAAAACAATATGTCCTTTAATTGGAACTTTTTTAATATCACCATTCTTCTCAGGAACATCCCAATACCAACTATTTTTAACGTCGGGATTGGCCGACATAATAACGTCGCCATTATCAACTTCCGAAGGTTCATCTTCTAACTCAAAAATTCTCTGCGCACCAGCTAAAGCCAAAACGATTGAATTCAATTGCTGTGAAATCTGAGCAATCGGCATACTAAATTGCCGCGATAATTGTAAGAAAGAAGCAATTGCACCTAAAGTCAATGGTGCCCAGCCGTTAATTGCGGCAGCTCCTCCGATAAAGGCAATTAATACATACAATAAATTTCCCATATTACCCATAATTGGGAACAAAACGGTCGCATAAGTATTAGCCTTTCCAGATGCTCCACGCAGTTCTTCATTAAATTTATCAAAGCCCTCTTCAGCTTCAGGTTCATGTGAAAAGACCTTAATGACTTTTAAACCATTAAGCATTTCTTCGTCATAACCGTTAATTTGACCTAATTTATTTTGTTGAACCTTGAAGTAGTAGCTAGACTTCACAGTTAAAAATCTAACAATTCCAAATGATAGACCAAAAATAATAAAAGAGAATAAAGTCAATTGCCAGCTTAAACTGAACATTGCCACAATAACAAAAATCAAACTTAGAGCTGAATTCAAAAATTGTGGTAGCGATTGTGAGATCATCTGCATTAAGGTGTCGATATCATTAGTATAGCGACTCATGATATCACCATAATTATTTTGATCAAAGTAAGCAATCGGTAGAGATTCCATGTGGGTAAATGTCTCATTACGAACCCGGAATTGAACTTTTTGAGCTAACACTCCCATTAACATGCTAAAAAGATAGTTAGAAATAAAGCCAATTGCATAAATTCCAAACATTACTAAAATTGCATTCAGTAATGGACCATAGTTAGGAACCTTTTCATGCAGTAAGGGAGTAACATATGTATCAATTAATCGCTCAATGAATAAGGATCCAATTACCGCTGATCCAGCTGCCAAAATGATAGTAATTACTGAAACGATTAACATCCAAGGACTAGTAGTTAAGACTACTTTTAGCAGACGACCTAAAACTTTAAGACGATTTCCTTTAGTTTGTTGTTTTGCTTGATCCATAAAGTTCTCTCACCTACTTTCCTGCATTATTTTCTTCTTGGAACTTAGCGATTGAGTGATAAAGCTCATTAGTCTTCATTAGCTCCTCATGAGTTCCAATTGCTTGAATGGTACCATGATTCATAACAATAATCCGATCAGCGTCTTTAATTGAAACAACTCTTTGCGAAATAATAATCTTAGTCGTTGTTGGCATATCTTTAGCCAAAGATTCACGAATTTCACGTTCAGTTGTTGTATCAACTGCGGAAGTTGAATCATCTAGAATTAGAATTTCCGGATTCTTTAACAATGCACGTGCAATCGTAATTCTTTGTTTTTGACCACCAGAAACATTATTTCCGCCTTGTTCAATCATAGTATTATAGCCATCTGGCATTTCACGAATAAAGCCATCAGCATGTGCAATTTTAGCAGCAGCTACGACTTCTTCGTGCGTTGCATTTTCATTTCCCCATTTTAAGTTTTCTTCAACAGTTCCACTGAACAAAACATTCTTTTGTAAAACCATTGCAACTTTATCACGAAGAGCCTTTAGTTCATATGACTTAACATTATGTCCAGCCACTCTAACTGCACCAGATGTTACATCATAAAGACGCGGAATCATGGAAACTAAAGTCGATTTTGATGAACCAGTTTCACCAATAATACCAATTGTTTCACCTGGCGTAATATGTAAATTAATATCTTCTAAAGCATAATGCTTTTCATC
>OGXE01003090.1_pt1 | contig 11556 bp, 8 predicted proteins | sample 1576181 | NCBI WGS metagenome assembly OGXE01 (sample SAMEA3541478, study PRJEB24748) | human gut metagenome | biome: human gut; feature: human-associated habitat; material: faeces | place: China | collected 2012 | reverse complement strand
ATTCCATTAATGAGGTGATTGCAGGATCATCCATTGAAAAACCTACAAAAAGGAACCGGAAAGATTCAGCGACAGTCAATCCTGACAAAGCAACTGAAGCACGTGCTCCAGGAGGTTCGTTCATCTGTCCGAACACCAATGTAGCCTGTGACTTTTCTACCTCATTATAATCCACTTTCGAGAGGTCCCAATGTCCTTTTTCCATGCTTTCTTTGAATGCTTCTCCATAACGGATTACACCCGATTCAATCATCTCACGAAGCAAATCATTACCTTCACGGGTACGCTCTCCCACTCCGGCAAATACGGAAAAACCATTATGCTTCTTGGCAATGTTATTAATGAGCTCCATAATAAGTACAGTTTTACCCACTCCGGCCCCGCCAAACAAACCGATCTTACCTCCTTTTGAATAAGGCTCAAGCAGGTCTATCACCTTAATTCCGGTAAACAGAACTTCCTGTACAGTGGTTAAATCTTCAAATTTGGGAGGATCACGGTGAATAGAATATGCACCGTCGCGATTGAGTTCTTTCATTCCATCGATGGAGTCGCCGACTACGTTCATCAAACGTCCTTTGATCTGTTCGCCTACCGGCATTGTGATAGGACCTCCCGTCGGAAATACCTTCATCCCGCGCTGCAAGCCGTCGGTACTATCCATGGCAACCGTACGTACGGTATTTTCACCAATGTGTTGTTGAACTTCTACAATCAGCTTTTTGCCGTTGTGCCTTTTTATCTCTAATGCGTCGTGGATACTTGGCAATATCAAGTCCGATTCTGTACCTTCAAAATACACATCGACCACAGGGCCAATTACCTGAGAGATATGTCCGATAATCTGTGACATAAGCAATCTTTTTATATATTATTCTTCTAATACTCTAAAACGTTATAGCATGGTAAGTCGCGTTTTTACCAGTTTCACTATTAACATAACGTTCGATATCCGGTTTTGTTCACATAGATAGTTAAACAAACAACTTCGCAAAAGTAGAAACTTTTTTTTCCCGTTGTACCATTTTTCTGTTTTTTCTCTTTAGATAACATTCATTAAACTTACAAAGGTGTGAAAATGAACAACATTAGCACCCTTTTTACTACTATACAAAGCATATTAGAGCCAATACGCTCTATCCTCTGCCCAATCAGAGAATTGATTAAGTTTTCAAGTAGCTGTAGCGTTTTCAGTCAATTAGTCAAATGTTAGATAGTACAACATGCAACGAGTTTTATACAAACAAAGGGAAGTTGCGTTTTAAAGGCATTTTTCGCTCTTTACGCCATGAATAGGATAGAGTATTAACAATTGCAAAAGCGGAGAGAACAAAGGTATAATCAGATAAAAAACAGGGGTGTACCAAGACTCGTATTCACCACAGATTCATACAGATAAAAGTAATCAATAGATTAAGTTCATCCTGTGGTACTTTGTGGTAAACAGGAGTTTCGGCACACCCCACTATGGTTTTTCAACCAATAATCCCGGTATTTAATATACTTCTACTTTATCGGCTATCCGCTTTGCCTTATCACGCAAAGCATCCAGATCCGAACCGTTTGGAGCATAGCAAAGCACTACTCCCATACGCCGATTCACACGTGTATACGGCTTACCAAATATACGCAGATAAGTATCCTCTTCTCCGGTAACTTCCTCCATACCTCTATACTGCGGACGTTCCTGACTGGCAATCGGCGACAGAATAACGGCACTCGCTCCTATTCTTTCTTGTTTTATTCCCGGAATGGGCAACCCCAATACGGCACGTAGGTGAAGTTCAAATTCATTCAGATTTTGTGTTCCGGCCAATGTCACCATTCCCGTATCATGTGGACGTGGAGACAGTTCCGAAAAGTAAACCCCGTTTTCATGGCTCAGGAAAAATTCTACTCCCCACAGTCCTGCACCGGTCAATGCACGAGTTACTTTTTCAGCCATATCTTCTGCTTCCTTCAAGTGTGCAGGATCAATGTGTGCAGGTTGGAAACTTTCCCGATAATCCCCACCCTTTTGTACATGCCCGATAGGCGGACAAAACAGAGTCGGACCATTCTTCTGTGTCACTGTAAGCAAAGTTATCTCACTATCGAATTTGATAAATTCCTCAATGATTAGCTCACGAATATCTCCACGGCTGCCATTACACCCATATTCCCAAGCATGTTCCAACTCGGCAGCGCTCTTGACCAATGACTGCCCTTTACCCGATGATGACATTAAAGGCTTCACGACACAAGGGAAACCGATTTTCTCAGCGGCTTCCTTCAGTTCTTCCAATGACTTGGCATAATAGTATTTCGCAGTTTTCAGTCCCAGTTCCTTAGCGGCCAAATCACGGATAGCCTTTCGGTTCATTGTGTAATTAACGGCACGTGCACTCGGCACTACCTGAATCCCTTCTTTTTCGAAATCGTATAAACGTTCCGTACGAATGGCTTCAATCTCGGGGACGATAATGTCCGGCCGATGCTTTTTTACAATACGCTCCAGTTCTTCACCGTTCAGCATATCGAATACTTCGCATTCATCAGCAACCTGCATGGCAGGTGCCCCGGCATATGAATCACAAGCAATGATGTGTTGACCTTTACGTTGAGCAGAAATTACAAATTCCTTGCCCAATTCGCCCGATCCGAGTAAAAGTATTTTCTTCATGATTGAATATTTTAAGATATAATGACGCAAAAATACTACTTTTCTTCCAATAAATCCCGAACGAGCTACTAAATGATTACGATAAAAGAGAGAAAAAGACAATTACATAGAAAAAGATTAACAGGTCACAGAACAACAAGCTGTTCTTCAAGAACAAAGTCCTCCTTTAAAAGAGAACGGAAACATTATTTAACAGCATATTAATCATGATTATCAAGCACTTACACCGATAGTAAAAAGGAGATTTTACGAAGTTAATATCGTAGTTCCAAGAAGTTAACTTCCTGCAGATACGATATTAACTTCGTATAAATACGTTGTTAACATCGTACATGACAGGATGTTAACTTCGTAAATGTCATAATATGATTTCCAATATTATAACAAATAAGACACATATAGCCAAAGAGAAATGTTAATTTTTGGTCTAATTACACAATAAAGAATATTTAAAAGGATAAAAAGAAGCGGATATGGTGTATTATCCGGAATTAATGCCTTACTTTGCAACATCAAACAATAAGAGGTTTTTATTGGTTTAACTCTCACATGTATTTCCTCAATGTTCGCATTGAGAACTTTCATCTCTGATTTACACTTCCTAAAGCTTTATTGTTATTTTATTAATTTTTTATTTTTGTATATTTATGAATATGTACGTTGGAAATCTTAGCTATAATGTTAAGGAGTCAGATTTGAGACAAGTTATGGAAGAGTATGGAGTAGTAGAATCAGTAAAACTGATCACAGACCGCGAAACAAGAAGATCTAAAGGGTTTGCGTTTGTCGAAATGCCGGAATCTTCAGAAGCAAGCAATGCCATTAAAGAATTGAACGGAGCAGAATATGCCGGTCGTCCGATGGTAGTAAAAGAAGCTTTGCCAAGAAATTGATCTGAAAAGCAATAAATAATAAAAAGGGGATATTCGTGATGAATATCCCCTTTTTTATTTTCCTTTGATTACTGATGCTGTTCACGCAACAGGTCGTTCACAGTCTTTACCGGATTGAAAGTGGAAAGTGGAACCTCCACAAATACCGTACTCCAATCGCTCATAGCACCATTCCACAAACCGGGAAGTTCAAGAGCTTTCAGATCCTTACCACTCTTCGACTTATAAGAGATGAAGCCGGTAGCTTTATCCACATATTTCGCCAAATCAAATTTATGACCCTTATAATCACGTACGGCGCAAACCAGATCGACCGGGTTGAAGTGCGTACCCTTTTCAAACATTTCCTTTGCTTCCGGATTATTCATATCGATTTGTGAGCTTTCAAGGATTTGCAGGGAGATAGTTCCATCACTATTATATGCCAGGAACGGACCACCGCCCGGCTCGCCCACGTTCTTCACCATACCACAAACACGCATCGGACGGTTCAATTTATTCTTCAGGTAAATGACCAACTCGGCATCTTTCAGATCTTTTGTTTCAGGATTCTTACAGAAAAGTTTCTTTTGTACAAATTGCAGGATATCCATCACCTGCTCATGTGTATAACGACCACTATCCAATAATTCCAGATATTGAAAAGCTTGCTTCTGGAGAGATACCAGTACACCGGCAATCAGTTTCTTATAAAGCACTGTATCGCCTTTCAATTTATCAGGAACCACATTGTCAATGTTCTTAATAAAAATAACATCCGCATCCAGATCATTCAGATTCTCAATCAGCGCACCATGCCCGCCGGGACGGAACAAAAGCTTACCGTTATCGCGGAATGGCTGGTTTTCCATATCAGCGGCAATTGTATCAGTGCTTGGTTTCTGTTCGGAGAAAGTGATATTATAATCCACGCCATAACGTTTGGCAAAAGCATCGACTTTTTCGGTAACCAATGATTTAAACAGTTCACGGTGCTCGGTAGAGACGGTAAAATGCACATTGACTTTTCCGCTTTTTCCGGCAGCATACATAGCACCTTCTGCCAAATGTTCCTCAAGCGGGGTACGCGAACCTTCTTCATACTTATGAAACTTAAGTAACCCCTTGGGAAGCGCACCGTAATTCAGTCCCGCTACATTAAGCAATCCTGAAACGACCGCTTTATAATTGCCTTCTGCAATCAGGGTAGGAATACCTTTGCCTTCTGTCCGCACACAAGCCGTATTCAAGTCATCATAAAAAGCAAATTTTTCAATCGATTCAAAAAAAGTTTGTTCGAACTTTGTAGTGGGTTCAGTATAGTCAGCATCCAAAAATTCAAATAGATTCTTGAACATACGGCTGGCAGCACCCGAAGCGGGTACAAACTTCACAATCGTTTTGTCTGAATTGGTATAAGCATCCCATGCTGCAAGATAAGCTTTCTGCTCCTCGGCATCAGGAGCCAAAATGCCTTTTTCTACAGATGCGGCAGCATCTAACTTCAAATAAGGAAAGCCTTTTTGGAAGCAAGCCAACTGCTCAGCGATTTGTACTTCCGAAATGCCCTTTTTGGCAAGCAATTCTTTGTCTTCAGGTGTTATCATACTATCTAATTTTATTAATTCATGCCCAAAAATACAAAAAAAGGAAGAGGACACCCTACAAAACCCGGAAAAAAACTATCTTTACCGACGATAAATTTGAGCTGCTTATGGAAAGAGATGAATTCTTTACGAAAGAAGAGAGAGAATTATTGTTCTCACTATACAAAAAACTACTGCGTCTCACCGGAGAAACCTTACAAAAAGGAGATTGCAGAAAGCTGAAAAAGCATCTTATCGACTCCACTCAAAACAATACGATGCAGAGGGACAGTTTTGGGCTGAATCCTGTTATCAAAGATATGCAGACTGCTGTAATCGTGGCTGAAGAAATCGGCATGAAACGGGCATCTATTTTAGGCATTATGCTACACACGCCTGTACGTTGCCACTCTTATACAATAGAATACATTCAACAGGAGTATGGTGAAGATGTGGCCGGAATTATCCGGGGATTAATCAAGATCAATGACCTTTATGATAAGAGTCCGACCATAGAATCGGAGAATTTCCGCAATCTGCTACTGTCTTTTGCCGAAGATATGCGGGTAATTCTGATCATGATTGCCGACCGTGTAAACGTGATGCGACAAATAAAAGATGCCGAAAATGACGAGGCCCGCAGACGGGTGGCCAATGAAGCAGCCTATCTGTATGCTCCGCTAGCCCACAAACTGGGATTGTATAAGCTGAAATCGGAACTGGAAGATTTGTCACTAAAATATACCGAACATGACATCTATTACCATATCAAGGAAAAGCTGAACGAGACGAAAAAGTCACGTGACCGTTATATTGCCAACTTCATTGCTCCGATACAACAGAAATTGGAGGAAGCAGGACTGCATTTCCACATGAAAGGACGTACCAAGTCCATTCATTCCATCTATCAGAAAATGAAGAAACAGAAATGCCAGTTCGAAAACGTATATGACTTGTTTGCTATCCGTATCATCCTGGAATCTCAGTTTGAAAAAGAGAAGCAGGAATGTTGGCAGGCATATTCCATAGTGACGGATATGTATCAACCTAACCCCAAACGTCTGCGTGACTGGCTGTCGGTTCCCAAAAGTAACGGTTACGAGTCATTACACATCACTGTTATGGGGCCCGAAGGCAAATGGGTTGAAGTACAGATTCGTACGGAGCGTATGGACGATATTGCCGAGCGCGGATTGGCAGCTCATTGGAGATATAAAGGCGTGAAGGGTGAAAGCGGACTGGACGAATGGCTGACTTCAATACGTGAAGCACTGGAAAATACGGAGAACGACCTGGAAATGATGGACCAGTTCAAACTGGATCTGTATGAAGACGAAGTATTCGTATTTACACCGAAAGGAGACCTTTTTAAATTGGGCAAAGGGGCTACCGTACTTGATTTTGCTTTCCACATCCACAGCAAATTGGGATGTAAATGTATCGGAGCAAAAGTAAACGGTAAAAATGTACAGTTAAGACAAAAGCTGAACAGCGGGGATCAGGTAGAGATTATGACATCGAACACACAGACTCCGAAACAAGACTGGCTGAACATTGTCACTACTTCAAAAGCCCGTACTAAGATTCGTCAGGCCCTCAAGGAGATGGTAGCGCGTCAGCACGATTTTGCCAAAGAGACCCTGGAACGCAAGTTCAAGAACCGGAAGATGGAATACGACGAAGCTGTGATGATGCGCTTAATCAAACGCTTGGGATTCAAGAACGTGACAGAGTTTTATCAGAAGATTGCCGATGAGGTACTCGACGTAAACGATATTCTGGATAAATACATCGAACAGCAAAAGCGGGACAGCGAACGTGATGAGGTGACCTATCGCAGTGCAGAAGAATACAACCTGCAAAACCAGATAGACGAAACAACAGTCACTAAAGAAGATGTACTCGTTATTGACCAAAACCTGAAAGGATTGGATTTCAAACTCGCCAAATGTTGTAATCCCATATACGGAGACGATGTATTCGGGTTTGTCACAGTATCCGGAGGTATCAAGATACACCGAAATGACTGCCCCAATGCAGGACAGATGCGCGAACGCTTCGGCTATCGGATTGTAAAAGCACGCTGGGCCGGTAAATCGGAAGGTACTCAATACCCAATAACACTCCGCGTTGTGGGTCATGATGATATCGGTATTGTTACAAATATCACTTCGATCATCTCAAAAGAAAATGGTATCTCGCTACGTTCTATCGGTATCGATTCGAACGACGGACTTTTCTCGGGTACATTGACCATTATGGTAAGTGATACCGGACGTCTGGAAGCGCTGATCAAGAAGTTGCGCACAGTAAAAGGAGTAAAACAGGTTAGCAGAAATTAAGAATGGAAAAATTCAGCACCAGAAAAAGAATACGGAGCTTCGGATATGCCTGGAAAGGTATCCGAAGTTTTGTAAGCAAAGAACATAATGCCTGGATACATTGCACGGCAATTATTATAGTAACAGTGGCCGGATTCTGTTTCGGCATCACCCGGAACGAATGGATAGCTATCATACTTTGTTTTGGAGTAGTACTGGCAGCAGAGGGATTCAACACGGCTATAGAAAGATTGGTCAATCTTGTATCTCCGGAACGTAATCCGATAGCAGGTGATGTGAAAGATATCGCAGCGGGTTCCGTTCTGATATGTGCTATAGTTGCTGCCATTGTAGGAATTATCATCTTCATGCCTTATGTACTTGCTGTTTTACTGTGTAATATGGGATAAATGATACATTAAAAAAGCGGACTCCGTATATTATGCTACAATTCGTTGCAAATATACGGAGTCCGCTTTTTATAATGTATATCACATTTATCTTACCTTCTTCCTTTTAAAATAAGGATACGTAAGTAAAACGAAGAATGCCAAAGACACGATTGCCGATAACAATCCGACCCGATAAACGGCCTGTTCATTAGCCGTAAGATGTAAATGACACGCAGATGCAATACCCAATCCGACTCCAAGTTCCCATGCAAGTAGATGAGTGGTATTAGCCGTGCCGCGCTGGCAGTGTTGCGACAATTTGACAAACATCATAAGAAACTCCGGAGTGACCAAGCCGAGTCCTAAACCCATCAATACAGCTGCCGGAGCATTCCAGCTTGTTTCAGGAGAAAACAGCATAGCCATCGATCCGATTACTGTCACCAGCCCGACAACTATCTGCAACCACATTTTATTATCATAGCGGAAAAACAATTTCACAATTAATACTGATAAGAGAAATCCGCATCCGACCAAAGCAAAAAAAGGTACTGTCTCGCCTCCTACCGCCACATCACTCGGCGCACCGGTAAGCACAGGAAGCATCAATCCCGGTATAAAAGCAATCAATATTAAATTGAATGCCGGAATAAGTCCCCGGGGAAGCAGGAATCGGTCCATGGAACAAACTTTCATCCCGATAGGTGCACGAAAGGGAACATATACCCTTGACACAAATAATATTCCCAACGCTCCCAACGCCACAGCAACATATAGCAAAGTCTCAAAGCCATGTGTCCGAAACAGATACACTCCCAAAGCCGCTCCGATAATCATCCCCAAGCGTGCAGCCCAGGAAAAGACCACATTACCTGAGCTGCGAAAAGTGGAATTGGTGATATCGATGGCCAATGTGATGCCTGCCGTGGCAGCCATTCCAAAGGATAATCCCTGCACAATGCAAAGCATCAACAGATGTGTTGCGTTCTGCACCAACGTATAACCGGCTGTTGCTGCAACCATTACCCCAAACGAAAGCATACATATATATTTCCGCTTGTAAACATCGACCAAATAGGCATGGAACGGGCCGATAAAAAACATTGCAAGCGTAAAAAGTATAAATATGACTCCCGTCTGACTGACAGGCACGCCTAAACGTGAAGCCATCATTACCGGGAGTACAGGGTACAACAAATACAGGGATATGAACAACAATAAATTAGCAAGGCATATCCGCATAAAATGCAATGTCCATAATTTAGTCGCCATACGACAATTAATATTGTTCTTTCTCGTTCGGGAAGTCGCAGTTCTTTACATCTGAAACATAGTGACTGATAGCATCGGTCATTACCGTATAAAGATCGGCATAACGACGGAGGAAGCGCGGGCGGAAACCGTTATTCATACCCAACATATCCTGAATTACCAATACCTGTCCGTCTACATCTCCACCGGCACCGATACCGATCACCGGAATGGTCAGTTCGCTTGCGACACGTGATGCCAATGCTGCAGGAATCTTTTCAAGAACAAGTCCGAAACATCCGGCCTCCTCAAGTAAATGTGCATCACGAATCAATTTCTCTGCTTCGGCATCATCCTTGGCACGAACCGTGTATGTACCATATTTATTGATAGATTGTGGCATCAGTCCAAGATGTCCCATCACGGGGATACCGGCACTCAGAATACGTTTCACAGTATCTATAATCTCTTCACCCCCTTCCAGTTTCAATGCATCGGCATGACTCTCCTTCATTATGCGGATAGCTGAAGCAAGCCCTTCCATTTCATTACCCTGATAAGAGCCAAAAGGCATATCCACTACTACCATTGCACGCTTTACACCACGTACAACCGATTTTCCATGATAGATCATCTGATCCAGGGTAATAGGAAGTGTAGTCACATTACCTGCCATCACATTCGATGCGGAATCGCCTACAAGAATTACATCGATACCGGCACCGTCGACAATCTGTGCCATTGTGTAGTCATACGATGTAAGCATAGATATTTTTTCGCCTCTTTGCTTCATTTCGATTAGGCGATGAGTCGTCACTTTTCTTGTGTCATCTGATATATAACCAGCCATATCCAATCTTTTTAAATTAAAAATCGGGCGCAAAGGTATAACTTTTAATTCATACCATACAAGTAAAAGTGAATAAATTAGCGGATCTACATTAAAAGGTCAGCAACCATTTTTGTAGTTCATCAGTCCATAACTCCTTATATATGAAACTGTCACGAAATCCGAAGCTATGTCCGCCTTCCGGATAAATATGCAGTCCGGCAGAGACTCCATGTTTCAATAATGCTGTATAATAGACAATACTGTTGAGAGGAGATACGGCCTGATCATCCTCGGCCAAAACGATGAATGTAGGAGGAGTATCGGCTGTGACGTGAAGTTCAAGGGATAGTGTTTCTTTCAAACCTTCAGAGATAGTTTCTCCCAACATACGTTCGCGTGAAGGCCAATGAGTCAGCCTGTCGGTCATGCTGATAACGGGATAAAGCAATACTTGAAAGTCGGGCCGGTCTGTTCCGGTATAAAGAGTTGCGGCAGTAGCAGCGATATAGCCTCCGATAGAAGCTCCCATAACACCCAGTTGATGAATTCCCCACTCTGCCGACTGACGGCGGATCAGGCGAATCGCTTCACGAATATCCTCACGAATCACTTCAACATCACCGTGAGGCATGCGATAATTCAGTACGGCATATGTGATGCCCTGATTATTAAACCACGCAGCAAAATCACGTCCTTCATGATCTGAAGCTATCTGATTGAACCCACCACCGGGACACATAATAATGGCTTTACCTCTTGGCTTGCGAACCGGATAAACCCAAAGGACAGCCGAAGAAGCATCTTTTCCTAATGAATATTCGATAAAACTCTGTTCCATAACTTTATTCCTTATCATTTAATTTCCTGAATCATTTTTTTCACTATACCCGGCCCTTCATAAATAAACGAAGAATAGATTTGTATCAGATTGGCCCCCGCATCCAACATCCTACGGGCATCAGCGGGAGTAATGATTCCGCCTGCCCCTACTATCAGAAGGCTTTTTCCGGCATGGGCACGCAAATAGCTGACGGCTTTTAATGACCTCTCCCCTATCCCGCGTCCACTGATTCCACCGGAGCCGATCTTCTGTAATTGTGCAGGTGAATAACCTTTTAAGTAACTCCGCTCCATGGTAGGTCCGGTAGCTATCACTCCATCTACCCGGTACAGACGAGTACAGTCGATCACATCATCCATTCCTTCTTCTGTGATATCGGCAGGAAGTTTGAGTAACAACGGAACATGTATGTTTTGCTCCACACGAAAAGCTGCCAACCCCTGTAGCACCTGTTTCATCAGAGCAACATCCACAGATCCCCAATTAAGTGTGAAATAACCGACATGAGGATGTAACTCCTTATACAGACGCAAAAAGTCAGCCACCGCCTGCTCTCCTTCCGAAGAGGGATTCTTATTTATATTTACACCTAAAACATACGAACCGCTTTTCTGTTCAAGACGGCGTTTAATAACATCCAATCCGGGATTATTGAAGCCCGTACGGGAAATTAAAGATTCACACTGAGGCAAGCGAAAAATACGCGGACGGGGATTTCCATCCTGAGAATCGGGAGTTACAGTATGATTCTCGATGAAAGCGAGTACCGATTCCGGATTCGGATAAAGAAAATCATATA
>OGXE01003083.1_pt1 | contig 11577 bp, 9 predicted proteins | sample 1576181 | NCBI WGS metagenome assembly OGXE01 (sample SAMEA3541478, study PRJEB24748) | human gut metagenome | biome: human gut; feature: human-associated habitat; material: faeces | place: China | collected 2012 | reverse complement strand
GAGAGAATCCATATGTCATCTGTGTTAAATCGTTTGTACCGAAGCAGAAGAAGTCAGCCTCTGTAGCGATCTCATCGGCTGTAAGAGCATAACGGAGCTGGGAACGGATCAGATGAGTGTTCTCATGGCATGGCTGGGAATTGCCGCCTTTGCATTGCAGATCTACTTTGATTTTTCAGGCTATTCCGACATGGCGATCGGACTGGGGGCAGTCTTAGGCTTCCATTTCCCGGAGAACTTCAATTATCCATACGTTGCCACTTCGGTCAAAGATTTCTGGCACAGATGGCATATTTCCCTAAGTACCTGGTTCAAGGAGTATGTGTATATTCCGCTGGGTGGCAATCGCAAGGGCTTGCCGAGACAGCTGTTTAATATTCTGGTGGTATGGATGCTGACCGGTATCTGGCACGGTGCGGGATGGAACTTCCTGTTCTGGGGGCTGTGGTTTGCGCTTTTCCTGATTCTGGAAAAACTGTTTCTGGGAGAAGTTCTGGAGAGTGTGCCCAAAGTGTTCGGCAGGGTTTATACGCTGGCGGTGGTATTGATCAGCTGGGTATTTTTTGCACTGGAAAGTCCCGGTGAGATTCTGGCTTATCTGCAGGCTATGTTTGGAATGAACGGGGTAGGGCCCGTGAATTCACTGGCCATGTTTTTGAGCAATGAGTATCTGGTGCTTCTGGTCATCGCATTGGTGGCATGTCTTCCGCTAGGCAGCAGACTGGTGCATGCTTTGAAAAGCAGTAAGACAGGCCCCGCCATGGCACTGTACCGGTTGGGAGAAAAGGTGATTCCGGCAGTACTGCTGCTTCTGTCGGTGGCGTATATTGTGGATGCGTCGTATAATCCCTTTTTGTATTTTCGATTCTAACCGGGAAGGAGGAACCGCATATGGATGATAAAAGAAATTCGCTGTTGACCATCGGACTGGTCTGTGCGGTACTTCTGGTTCTGGGAGTGGCAGATCTGTGGAACAGTGACAGAGTATATTCGGAAGCGGAGAACCGGGTGCTGGCTTCCCGCCCTGCCTTTTCCTGGGAGAGTCTTTTTACGGGAGAATACGGGGATGCGTATGAGAAATACATGTCCGACCAGTTCGTAGGACGGGATAAATGGGTAGGACTTAAGACCCGGGCAGATATCTGTTTCCGGAAAAAAGAGATCAACGGGGTCTATCTGGGAGCAGACCGGTATCTGATCGGAGTAAACGATCCCGATGAGTATACGGAGCAGATGGAAAATTCCCGTGTCGCATCGTTAACAAAGCTGGTGAACCACTGGGATGCCAAAGTCATGCTGGTACCGACGGCGGACAACATTCTCACGGATAAGCTGCCGGCATTTGCACCTTATTATGACGAAGAACGGCTGCTTACGAAGGTAAGGAATTCTATTGGAGAAGAGCATTATATAGATGTGTATCACGCTTTGCAGGAGCATGCACAGGAGCCCATCTATTATCGCACGGATCATCATTGGACCAGCCTGGGAGCCTATTACGGATTTCTTGCCTGGGCGGACAGTGTGGGACGCTTTCCCTATCCGTATGATGTCAATGGCAGGAAGACGGTGTCGGAGGATTTTCAGGGAACCCTGCAGTCCCGGATCAATGTGGACTGGACGAAGGATAGCATACAGTATTTCCCGGAGACGGAGAAAAAAGCAATATCGGTGACCTATGATTTTACGGACACGGCAGATTCTCTGTATGCACCGGATTATCTGGACACCAAGAATCAGTACGGCTTTTTTCTGAATGACAATCATGCATTTATTGAGATCCACACAGAATATAATCCCGGCAAGACGCTGTTCGTCATCAAGGATTCTTATGCCAATAGCCTGATTCCGCTGCTCACGACCCATTACGAGAATATCTATGTGGTAGATCTGCGGTATTATAACGGAAAACTGTTCCAGCTGATGGAGCAATATGAACCGGAGCAGGGAATGGATGTGCTGGTGTTGTATGACTGCATTCACTTTTTAGAGGACTTTAAGTATTATTAAGGAGGCTTATTATGGCTTATTTGGGAATTCCCCAGAACACCATTGCGGTACTGCAGAAATATCATTTTAATTTTCAGAAAAAATTCGGACAGAACTTTCTTATAGACACAACGGTATTAGACCGGATCATCTCCTCTGCGGAGATCACAAAGGAGGACTGCGTGCTGGAGATCGGACCGGGCATCGGTACCATGACCCAGTATCTTGCGGAGCACGCGGGCAGCGTGGTGGCCGTGGAGATCGACAAGGCACTGATCCCTATTCTGGAAGAGACATTACAGGATTATGATAACGTCACGGTCATCAATGACGATATCCTGAAAGTGGACATTAACCGGCTGGTGGAAGAGAAAAACGGAGGACGCCCCATCAAGGTGGTGGCAAACCTGCCCTATTACATAACGACACCGATCATCATGGGCTTATTCGAGAGCCGTGTGCCGCTGAAGAGCATCACCATCATGGTGCAGAAGGAAGTGGCGGACCGTATGCAGGTAGGCCCCGGCACGAAGGATTACGGCGCCCTGTCTCTGGCGGTGCAGTATTATGCAAAGCCGGAAATCGTGGCGAATGTACCGCCCAACTGCTTCATCCCGAGACCGAATGTGGGCAGCGCGGTCATCCGCCTGACCCGCTACGAAGAACCGCCGGTACAGGTGAAGGATGAGAAGAAGATGTTCGCCCTGATCCGTGCTTCCTTCAACCAGCGCCGTAAGACCCTGGTGAACGGTCTGGGAAATGCGGGCCTCCCAGGCATCACCAAGGAATCCGCGGCAGCAGTCCTGGTACAGATGGGCCTGTCCCCTACCGTAAGAGGTGAGGCATTGACACTGGAGCAGTTCGCAAGACTGAGTGATCTGTTGTAGAGCGGCTTATCATGAAGCAGACAAGGAGTATACGTTCAGACAGCTGCAGATTCATATGTCACTCTGTCTCCGACCGATAATAATTCCGGTATTTTAACGGTGTCATATTCCGGTATTTTTTAAACACCCGTTCAAAATAAGTAATATTTTCATAGCCCAACTGTTCCGCAATGGAAGTGATGCTGTCATCCGTTTCCAGAAGGAGCCGGTGGGCTTTTTTGATGCGGTTGACATTCAGGTAATCATTGATGGTAAAACTGGTAACTTCTTTGAAAATACGGCTCAGGTAAAATTTGTTGATATAGAACCGCCCGGCGAGATCCTCCAGAGAGATCCGCTCAGTACAATGTTCTACAATATAGTGCGCCACTTCATCGACCTTTTGATACTTCGGGTTCGAATGTCTGGCCGGGGATGAGACAACGGGACCCTCGGGCTGCAGGCGCAGCACGGCAATGAAAAATTCTGCCAGCTTCGTCATGGCGGCCAGAAGATAGCCGGGCTTTTTGTGGATCAGCTCAGAGGCAATGTCCTGCAACAGAGACTGGATATAGGGGCGCATTTCTTCTGGCAGTGTCAGAATACTGCCCTGCTCCGTGAAAAAACTCTGCAGCTGCAATCCTCCGAAAGATGCCAGAAAGGTAGAAAAGGGCTCTTCCATGATTCCTAAAACGATCCGGTCGTGATGTGGTCCGGCGGAAGCCATACCGGTGCGGTGGATCTGCTCCTTGTCAATGAAGACCAGCGTTCCCGGGGTGACCAGATAGGTCTGCTGGTTGATAAAATAATACCGTTCCCCCTCTAAAAGATAATAAATCTCGTATTCTTCGTGAATGTGACGGATATCCATGGAATAATTATAGTCCCGTACAACACGGTCGATGTGGAATCCGTCTACAAGCTCATTATAGAGCCAGTGATCCTGAGGCGTCGAAGCAACAGCATTGTCCGCAACGCCTGATTCCGGTGGAGCCGGTGTCTGAAAATCCCCTGTTTCAAACATAATAGTGATCTCCTTTTTCCTATGCTATATTAGTGCTATATTAGACTGCATTCTGAAAAACAGTATGCGCAGGCTATATTACAAATCTATGGGCTTGTATAAAAACAAAAGTCAATATAGTACGAAAATGGCAAAAAATACGCAAATAATAGCAAGATTATTATACAGCTATAGGCTATAATGTGCAATATAGAGAAGGCAGTACGGGCCGATGGAGCAGAGGATCCCAAGGACCGGAAACACATAAGGAGGATACAAAAATGGAGTATGCAGACGGAAAGGTAAAAGATTTACAGATCGCCTATATTGGCGGTGGTTCCAGAGGATGGGCATGGACATTTATGACGGATCTGGCCATGGATGAAGAACTGTCCGGAACCATCCGCCTGTATGATATTGATGCGGAGGCGGCAAAACACAATGAGATCATCGGCAACAGACTTTCTTCAAGAGAGGATGTGGTGGGCAAATGGAACTATACTGTTTCTGACAGCTTACAGTCCGCATTGACCGGTGCGGATTTCATCGTGATCTCTATTTTGCCGGGAACTTTTGATGAGATGGCTGTGGATGTACATATGCCGGAACGACTGGGAATCTATCAGTCTGTAGGAGATACCGCAGGCCCCGGCGGTGCCATGAGAGCACTGCGTACGATTCCCATGTATGTGGAGATCGCACAGGCCATCAGGGCATATGCACCGAAAGCCTGGGTCATTAATTACACCAACCCCATGTCCCTGTGCGTGAAGACTTTGTACTATGTTTTTCCGGAGATCAAAGCTTTTGGATGCTGCCATGAAGTATTCGGTACCCAGAAAGTGTTAAAGGGTATTTTGGAAGAGACCATGGGGCTTAAGGATGTGAAACGTGAGGATATTCAGGTCAATGTACTGGGTATCAACCATTTCACCTGGTTTGACTATGCTTCCTATAAGGGAATCGATCTGTTCCCCATTTACCGGAAATATACCGAGGAGCATAAGGAAGACGGCTACAAAGAAGCAGATAAAAACTGGGCGAACTCTACTTTCGAGTGTGCCCATATTGTGAAATTTGATCTGTTCCGCAAATATGGTCTGATCGCAGCAGCAGGCGACAGGCATCTGGTGGAATTCATGCCCGGTGTGGGTGACAGTTATCTGAAAGATCCCGAGACGGTAAAGAGATGGAAATTCGGTCTGACTACCGTAGACTGGAGAAAGAAGGATCTGCAGGAACGTCTGGCAAAGAGCGCGAGACTGGCAGCCGGTGAGGAAGAGATCGAGTTGAAGCCTACCGGGGAGGAAGGTATCCAGCTGATCAAGGCACTCTGCGGACTGACCCGCAAGATCAGCAATGTCAATATTCCCAATACCGGGCATCAGATTGCCAATCTGCCGGAAAGTGCGGTTGTAGAGACCAATGCGGTATTCGAGAGAGATGCCATCCGCCCGTTGTATGCCGGAGAGCTTCCGGAGCAGATCAAGGAGCTGGTGGATCCCCATGTGGCAAACCATGAGCGGATTCTGAAAGCAGCTATTCTGTGTGATTTTGATCTGGTGGTGGAAGCATTCCTGGAGGATCCGCAGGTGAAAGGAAGAGCTTCCAGAGAACAGGTGGAAGAGCTGGTAAGGGATATGCTCCGCAGCACGGCAAAATATCTGCCGGAAGGCTGGAAAAAGTATCTGTAAAAATAAAATAGAAAAAAGAACCCGGGAGGTGCTGCAGAAGGATGAGGCGGCACCTCTTTTTGTGTATACGATGAGCCAGGTACAGATTTGTGCTTGCACAAGAATCTGTACCTGGCGAATGTACATCATCGAGCTTTTAAGCGAGATGGTGTACAAAGTATAAAAATCGAGTAGGAGACAGTCCGCTCGAGGGGTTAATTATTTGAAAAAAGAATATAAGCGGCAGAAGAATTATAAAGTCATTGTGAAAATGCACAAAACTGCGAGAAGTATTTTGAGAACAATATACAAACTTCCAGGGATTTACAGAAAAGCACTTGCAACCAGTTCGTGAATGTGCTATTTTCTAATTACAGCAACGGAAACGTTACCGGGAACAATACCGAAACCGTTTCCGACAACCTGACGGGAGTATAGCAAGAATTATGAAGGGTTCCCGTTCCAACAAAAAAGGAGAGGTAAGATTATGAAGAAGAAACTGGCAAGTGTTTTACTTTGTGCAGTAATGGCAGCTTCCATGCTGACCGGTTGTGGAAACTCTGGTGATGCAGCAGCTACCACCCCTGCTACCGACAGCAAGACCGATGCAGCAACCACCGAAGTTGTTGAAACGACAGCAGCTGCAGACGGATCTGTATACTACCTGAACTTCAAACCTGAAGTTGACGAAGTATGGCAGAAGCTGGCTAAGGAATATACCGAGGAGACCGGTGTTCCTGTAAAGGTTGTTACCGCAGCAAGCGGTACCTATGAGCAGACTCTGATGTCTGAGATCGCTAACAAGGAAGCACCTACCCTGTTCCAGATCAACGGACCTATCGGTTATCAGAACTGGAAAGATTACTGTGCAGACTTAAAGGATACAGACCTGTACAGCTGGTTAATGGATAAGAGCCTGGCAATCACCGGCGAAGACGGTGGTGTATACGGAATCCCTTACGTAGTAGAGGGTTACGGTATCATTTACAACGACGCTATCATGCAGAAGTACTTCGCACTGGATGGTGCTAAGGCAGCAAGCATGGATGAGATCAACAACTTCGCTAAGTTAAAAGAGGTTGTAGAAGATATGCAGGCTAAGAAAGATGAGCTGGGTATTGAAGGCGTATTCGCTTCCACATCCCTGACTCCCGGTGAAGACTGGAGATGGCAGACTCATCTGGCTAACATCCCTGTATACTACGAGTTCAAGGACAAGGGTATCACCGATACCGATAACCTGGAGTTCACTTACTCCGATAACTTCAAGAACATTTTCGATCTGTACATCAACAACTCCTGCACAGCACCCGGCCTGCTGGGAAGCAAGTCTGTAGACGACTCCATGGCTGAGTTCGCTCTGGGTCAGGCAGCAATGGTACAGAACGGTAACTGGGGTTGGAGCCAGATCAATGGCGTAGACGGTAACACCGTTAAGGCTGAGGATGTTAAGTTCCTTCCTATCTATACAGGAGTTGAAGGTGAAGAGAACCAGGGACTGTGCACCGGTACTGAGAACTTCTTCTGCATCAACAAGGAAGCTTCTGCTGAGGATCAGGCAGCATCTATCGCATTCGTTGAATGGCTGTTCTCTTCTGAGACCGGTAAGGCAGCAGTAACCAACGACCTTGGATTCATCGCTCCTTTCGATACCTTTAGCGATGACGAAAAGCCCACCGATCCTCTGGCACAGGAAGTTCTTCGTTACATGGCAGATACCTCCAAGACATCTGTATCCTGGAACTTCACTTCCTTCCCCAGCCAGCAGTTCAAGGATGACTTCGGTGCAGCTCTTCTGGAGTATGCTTCCGGTTCCATCGACTGGGACGCTGTAAAGACAAAAGTAGTTGACGAATGGGCAGCTGAAAAGGCCGCAACCGCAGCTAACTAATTGATCTCAGCTTATAACTATTCTGAATCGTTATCCATCTTATATAACTTCAGACACAGGGGGCGGTGGTGGTACCACGGCCCCCGTGTTTGTAAAACCCGGAATATCATGTAAAAAGGAATTAATAGGAGAAGGCTTATGCAAAAGACATTAAAACGATATTTTCCCATTTTTGTACTGCCTACATTGATCGCATTTTCCTTTGCATTTATCATACCGTTTGTTATGGGCGTATATCTGTCCTTTTGCAAATTTAAAACGATTACAAATGCACAATTTGTAGGCCTGGAAAATTATATCAAAATTTTTGCGGACAAAGATTTTGTCAACGCATTCGGTTTTACCTTAAAGTTTTCTGTTGTATCTATCATTACCATTAATGTATTTGCGTTCATTCTGGCACTGGCGCTGACCAGAAAGATCAAAGGAACCAACCTGTTCCGTACCGTATTCTTCATGCCGAACCTGATCGGTGGTATCATCCTGGGTTATATCTGGCAGCAGATGATCAATGCGGTATTGTTGAAATATGAGACCACACTGGTAGCTAATCCTACCTATGGTTTCTGGGGATTGGTTATCCTGATGAACTGGCAGATGATCGGTTATATGATGATCATTTATGTAGCAGGACTGCAGAATGTACCTACAGACCTGATCGAAGCAGCACAGATTGACGGAGCTACTTCGTTACAGACTTTATTCAAAGTGAAAATTCCGATGGTTATGCCATCTATTACTATATGTTTGTTCCTTACTGTATCCAACAGTTTCAAGCTCTTTGACCAGAACCTGGCGCTGACTGCCGGTGCTCCCAGCAAAAAGACCGCAATGCTGGCTCTGGATATTTACAATACTTTCTACGGCAGAAACGGTTACGAAGGTGTCGGTCAGGCAAAAGCAGTACTGTTCTTCATCGTTGTGGCAGTCATAGCCCTGGGACAGCTGGTACTTACCAGACGTAAGGAGGTAGAACAATAATGACTAAGAAAAAAACTTCCAATGTGATCATATTTTGTATCCTGTGTCTGCTGGTAGTTGCATTTTTAACACCTATTTTCTTCGTGCTGATCAACTCCTTTAAGGGAAAACTGTTCATCAGCAACAATCCGTTTGCACTGCCTACCGCAGAGACCTTTGTGGGATTGACCAACTATGTGAACGGTATTGAAAAAACCGGTTTTTTCACAGCTTTCGGGTGGTCTGCATTTATCACTGTATTTTCCGTGGCAGCGATCATTCTGTTCACTTCCATGACTGCGTACTATCTGACCAGAGTGAAAACCGGCGTGACCAACGTGCTGTATTACATGTTCGTATTTTCCATGATCGTGCCTTTCCAGATGGTAATGTTCACTATGTCCAAGCTGGCTAATATGACCCACCTGAACAACCCTCCCGGAATGGTGCTTCTGTATCTGGGATTTGGTTCCGGTCTGTCCGTGTTCATGTTCTGTGGATTCATCAAATCGATTCCGCTGGACATCGAAGAGGCAGCCATGATCGACGGATGCAACCCTTTGCAGACATTCTTCGGTGTCGTAATGCCGATCCTGAAGCCCACAGCCATCACAGTAGCCATTCTGAATGCCATGTGGATCTGGAACGACTATCTGCTGCCTTATCTGGTGATCGGCCTGAGTACTAATTACAAGACCATACCGGTTGTAGTACAATACCTGGTAGGCTCTTACGGTGCAAAGGATCTGGGTGCCATGATGGCACTGCTGGTACTGTCCGTAATCCCTATTATCGTCTTCTATCTGACCTGTCAGAAGTACATTATCGAGGGCGTGGTAGCCGGTGCAGTTAAGGGCTAAAAAATAGAAAGATGTGGTTATTAATATGAGAAAAAGCGGAATATTACTGCCGGTGAGCAGCCTGCCGTCCCGCTACGGAATCGGTTGCTTTTCCAAGGAAGCATATAAATTTATTGACAGATTAAAAGAAGCCGGTCAGGCCTACTGGCAGATTCTGCCATTAGGACCCACCAGCTATGGAGATTCTCCGTACCAGTCTTTTTCCACTTTTGCGGGTAATCCCTACTTTATTGATCCCGAGGATCTGGTGGCGAGGGGCTATGTGACCGCAGAGCAGTGCAATACCTATGACTTCGGCACGGATATCCATTCCGTGGATTACGGCAAAATCTATAAGAGCCGTTTCCGCCTGTTGAAGGAAGCGTTTGATAACAGCCATATTGAAGAAGATGCGAGATTTCAGGAGTTTGTACAGAAGAATGCATACTGGCTGGAGGATTATGCACTTTATATGGCCATCAAGGATGGTTTCCGCGGCATCTGCTGGGCAGCCTGGGAAGAGGATATCAAGCTGAGAACCCCGGCTGCCATGGACAAATATCGCAGAAAATATGCGAAAGAGATTATGTTTTACCAGTTCCAGCAGTATCTGTTCCAGGTACAGTGGGAGAAACTAAAGACCTATGCCAACGATAACGGCATCAAGATTATTGGGGATATTCCCATTTATGTGGCATTTGACAGCTCAGATGCCTGGGCGAATCCGGAGCTGTTCCAGTTTGACGAGGATTGTGAGCCGGTAGCAGTAGCGGGATGCCCTCCCGATGCATTTTCTGCCACCGGACAGCTGTGGGGCAATCCTCTGTATAACTGGGAACATCACAAAGAGACCGGTTATGCCTGGTGGATGCAGCGGCTGGCAGCCTGCTTTGAGCGCTATGATGTGGTACGTATCGATCATTTCCGTGGATTCGATGCTTATTATGCGATTCCCTATGGGGAACCCACTGCGGAGCACGGTCACTGGGAACAGGGTCCGGGATACGATATTTTCCGTACCATGAAGGAAAAATTGGGAGAAAAAGAAGTTATTGCAGAAGACCTTGGATTTTTAACACCATCTGTGATAGAATTAGTGAAGAAATCCGGTTATCCAGGTATGAAAATTTTGCAGTTTGCATTTGATTCCCGTGAGGAAAGTGATTATCTGCCGCATAATTATACACATAATTGCGTGGTATATACGGGAACTCATGATAATGATACTGTGATGGGGTGGTATGACACCTTGAAGGGAGCTGACAAAAAGCTCTGTGACGACTATCTGCGTCTGAAAAATGCGGACGGAGAGCCGATTCCCAGAGAGCAGATTCCCTGGGAATTCGTGCGTGCCGCAATGTCCAGCGTAGCGGATATGGCGATCATTCCCATGCAGGATTATCTCGGACTGGGATCGGAGGCCCGCATCAACATTCCTTCCACGCTTGGCATCAACTGGATGTGGAGAATGGGGAACGGAGATTTTACAAAGGAGCTTGCAGGACGGATCCGCAGTATGACGAAGCTGTACGGCAGATAGGTCCGTAGGCTTGGAAAGGTTTGTGCTCCATGGAGGAAATCACGATCAAAGACATCGCAAGAATCTGCGGTGTCGGTGTCAGCACGGTATCCCGTGCCATAAATAACCACCCGGACATCAATCCTGAGACCAAGGAAACGATCATGCGGGTGATCAAAGAGAATAACTACGTACCCAACAACAGTGCCAGAAACCTGAAGCGTCAGGATGCCAAGGCAATTGCAGTACTGGTCAAAGGTATTAACAACTCTTTCTTCAGCCAGATGATCAAGGTATTGGAAGAAGAGATCAAGGAAAAATCTTACGCCATGGTATTGCAGCATGTAGACTATGACGAGGACGAAGTGGAAGTGGCACTGAAGCTGGTCAAGGAAAAAAGACTTCGCGGCATTATCTTCCTCGGCGGTTATCTGGTGCACAGTGAGGAAAAGCTGGCACAGCTTCATGTGCCGTTTATCTTAAGTACCACGGGAATGCTACCCAAGGGCTTCAGCCGCAACACCTATTCCTCCGTAGCGGTGGATGATACCAAGGAAAGCTACAAGATGGTGGACTATCTGTGCAAGAACGGACATAAGGATATTGCAATCCTCTGTGCCCGCAAAACGGATGCTTCCATCGGTAAGCTGCGTCTGGAGGGCTATAAAAAGGCGTTGAAGGATAACGGAATAGAAGTAAGAGAAGAACTGATCCTGCCTATGAGGAGTGATTTGGAAGATTACTCCCTGGAGAATGGCTATATGGTGACAAAGGAATTCCTCGAGAAGCAGATTCCGTGCACGGCGATCTTCGCAATCTCCGATATGCTGGCGATCG
>OGXE01003081.1_pt1 | contig 11584 bp, 8 predicted proteins | sample 1576181 | NCBI WGS metagenome assembly OGXE01 (sample SAMEA3541478, study PRJEB24748) | human gut metagenome | biome: human gut; feature: human-associated habitat; material: faeces | place: China | collected 2012 | reverse complement strand
GCAAAGCCTGTATGAAAAGAAAGTGATGTCCTATCCGAGAACCGGAAGCCGACGGTGTGATGGTTCTGACATATGACGGCGAAGAAGGTCTGACAAAAGACAATTTTACGGATGCAGATTTTGATAAAAGCAATTACAAGAGTACAAATCTGGAAGACAACATGGAAATAGCAAGCGGAGAACCGATTTATAAGCTTGTCACCAGTGAAGACTGGTCGGTTGTGATTCCATTGGAGGATCAAACAGCAAAAGAGCTGTCTGAGACAGATTCTGTGAAAGTGCGGCTTGATAATGAGAATGACACGGTATGGGCAGATTTTTCAATTTTGAAAAAAGGAAAACAATATTATGGGTGTCTCGATTTTGATAAATCCATGATCCGGTATGCAGATAAGCGCTACTTGAATGTAGAGTTGATACTGGAAGATCAGAGCGGACTGAAGATTCCGAAAAGCTCGGTGATCAAAAAATCATGTTATGCGATACCTCAGGATTATATTACAACCGGAGGCAACAGCTCGGACTCCGGAGTGATGATACAGGATAAGGACAGCGCGGTATTTCAGCAGATTGAGATTTATTATGTATCAGATGACGGGACAAACTATGTGAATCCGGAGAGTCTGAAAGCAGGAACTACCTTAATCAAACCGGAGTCATCAGAGACAATGACAGTAGAAAAAACGGCAGAGTTGAGTGGCGTTTATAATATCAATCAGGGATACGCGGTATTCAATGCAGTTGAGATCCTGTGTGAGAGTGATGAGTATTATATTATTAAAGAAGGTAATTCTTATTCAAATCCTTCCCCGATAAGACAAAGATCGAGATCGGCGAGGGCATTACCGGCGTTGTCGGGCCGAACGGCTCCGGCAAATCGAATATATCCGACTCCATCCGCTGGGTGCTGGGCGAGACCAGCTCCAAGCAGCTGCGCGGCACCGGCAAGATGGAGGATGTCATCTTCGGCGGCACCCAGTCCCGCGGCGCTATGGGGTTTGCCTCTGTCGCACTGACGATCGACAACAGCGACCACGGCCTTGACATGGACGCCGATGAGGTCACGATCGGCCGCCGGTACTACCGCAGCGGCGAGAGTGAATACTCCATCAACGGCCAGAACGTCCGCTTAAAGGACGTGTACGAGCTGCTGCTCGACACCGGCATTGGCCGCGACGGCTATGCCATCGTCGGGCAGGGCCGCATTGCCGAGATCGTCGGTGCAAAATCAGCGGAGCGCCGCGAAATTTTTGAGGAAGCGTCCGGCATCGCCAAGTACCGTTACCGCAAAAACGAGGCCGAGCGCCGCCTGGACGCCGCCGAGGGCAACTTAGAGCGCCTGCGGGACATTCTGGGTGAGCTGGAAAAGCGCGTTGGCCCCCTGAAACGCGACAGCGAGAAGGCCCAGCAGTTTCTGGAATTGAGCGAGAGGCGCAAGACGCTGGAGATCACACTCTGGGTCGATGCCATCCGCCGCGCCAACGACTCGCTGCGCGACCAGCAGCGCAAGTACGAGGCCGCCCAGGCCGACTATGACCGCCTGAGCCGCCAGCTGGACGAGTTTGACGAAAAAAGCGCGTCCCTGCGTGCCGAGGCCCAGCAGCTGATGCTGGCCGTCGAGCAGGCCAACGCCGACATCCGCGCCATCACCGAGGCAAACGCCGGCAGCGAGAGCGAGATCGCCGTCCTGAAAAACGAGAGCGAGCACAGCCGGTTCCGCATCGACGAGGCTGCGTCCGAATTGGAGCGCGCCGGGCAGGGCCGCGAGAGCATCGAGCGCGAGGCCGCGGACCACCGCGCCGCCATCGAGACGCTGAAAAGCGGCATGGCCGGGCTGGACGCCCGCGTGGCCGAGCTGCGCGAGGCCCTGCGTGCCCTTGAGGAAAAGGCCGCTGCCAGCGGCGAGCGCCGCGACGTCATTGACGCCGCCATGGCCCGCCTGCAGGACACCGCCACCGCCGCCAGGGTCAGCGCCGCGTCGGCGCAGTCGGCGGGGGAGGCTGCTGCCAACCGCCTGGCCGAGGCACAGCGCCAGGCCGAGGAGCTGAAAGCCGGCGCCGCCGCCACCGACGAGGAACGCCGCCGCGCCGAGCGCCGCTTTAAGGACGCCGAGGAGGCCGTGACCCGCAACGACAACATCAAGGCGGGCCTGAAGCTGAAATTGGACAGCCGCCGCCGTCAGCAGGCCGAGGCTGCCGACAACCTGCAGAAGGCGGACCGAGAAAGGTCCGCCGCCGCCCAGCGCATCCACATTCTGGAAGATCTGGAGCGCAACATGGACGGCTACCAGCAGAGCGTCAAGGCCGTCATGCGCGCGGCGGGCGGCGGGCGGCTGCGGGGCATCATCGGCCCCGTGGCGGGCATCATCACCGTCGAAAAGGGCTACGAGACCGCCATTGAGACAGCGCTCGGCTTTGCGCTGCAGAATATCGTCGTCGAGGACCAGGGCTGTGCCCGCGCCGCCATCGGCTTTTTGAAGGATGAGCGCGCAGGCCGCGCTACGTTTTTGCCGCTGGACACCGTGCAGGGCTCCCGCTTCACGGGCCGCCTGACCGGCACGGCGGAGGTCGCCGCCGACCTGGTCAGGACAGACCCGAAATATCAGCATATCATCGACAATCTGCTGGGCCGCATCATCGTGGTCGAGGACCTGACCGAGGCGTCCGCCGTGGCGCGGAACCTCGGCTACCGGAACCGCATCGTCACGCTGGACGGCCAGGTCATCAACGCGGGCGGCTCGTTCACCGGCGGCTCCACCGCGCGCAGTGTCGGCGTGTTCAGCCGCAAGCAGGAGCTGGACGAGCTGCGCAGCAAGCTGACGAAGCTCGAGCAGAAACGCACCGAGGCGGAAAAGGAATTGGCCGCCCGCAAGGCCGAGGTGGACAACCTCTCGGCCCAGCTGGCCGGTGCCGAGGGCGAGGGCATGAACGCCGCGACGGAGCACGTCCGCGCGAACCTCGAGCTCGAGCGCCTGACGAAGGCCGCCGCCCAGTACGACGAGACGGCCCGGAGCATCGAGGCCGAGATCGCCGCCCAGCAGGCCGCCGTGACCCGGAACGAGACCGCGTGTACCGAGGCCGAGAAGGCCCGGACCGACGCCGAGGCCGAGCTGGCGCAGTACACCGCCGAGCTGGCCGCCTTGGGCGAGAGCACGGGCAGCCTGACGGCAGAACGCGAAAAAATCACCGGTGAGCTGTCCGAAAAGCAGCTGCAGCGCCTGGCGGACGAGAAGGACGTCGGCCTGCATGAGGCCGCGCTGGAGGGCTTGCGGAGCCGTACCGGCGAGGCCGATGCCCGCGCCCGCGAGCTGCAGACGGCAATTGAGGCCGCCAAGGCAAAAATCGAGGCCAACGCGCTGAAAATCGCCGAGATGGAGCGCGTGCGCGGCGACAACCAGCAGAAAATTGCCGCCGCGGAGGAAACGATTCGATCTGCCAACGCGGCCCGCCTCGAAAAGGAGGCTGCGATCTCGAAGCTGGGGCAGGACAACCGCTCCCTGACCGACGAGCGCGAGCGGATGAGCGGCGAGATGGCCCGCCTGGCCGAGCGCCGCACCGCCGCCGAGACCGAGCTGAACGACACCAACAGCAAGCTGTGGGAGGAATACCAGCTGACCGAGAGCGAGGCCCGCAGCCAGTGCGTGCCGTTTGAGAGCCTGACCGAGCTGCGCCGCAGCGTGACCGAGGTCCGCGGCAAGATCCGCGCCTTGGGCAACGTCAACGTCGGCGCGATCGACGAATATAAAGAGGTCAGGGAGCGCTATGACTTCATGAAGGCGCAGGTCACCGACGTCGAAAAGGCGAAGGCCGAGCTGACGAAGATGATCGCCGAGCTGTGCAGCGAGATGCAGGAGCTGTTCACGGCGAGCTTTAAGCAGATCAACGCGAACTTCCAGCAAATCTTCAAGGAGCTGTTCGGCGGCGGTCATGCGCGGCTGTACCTGTCGGATGAAGCGAACGTGCTGGAATCCGGCATTGAAATTGAAGTCTCGCCCCCGGGCAAGGTCATCAAGAACCTGTCCGCGCTTTCCGGCGGCGAGCAGGCGCTGGTCGCTATCTCGATCTATTTCGCCATCCTGCGCGTCAACCCCGCGCCGTTCTGCTTCCTCGATGAGATCGAGGCCGCGCTGGACGACGTAAACGTCGCGCGCTATGCGCAGTATCTGCGCCGCATGACGGACCGCACCCAGTTCATTGTCATCACCCACCGCCGCGGCACGATGGAGGCCGCCGACGTCCTCTACGGCGTCACGATGCAGGAGGACGGCGTGTCGAAGATTTTGCGCTTGGATCTGGATAATGTGAGCGCGGACCTTATTACCTGATGGCATGTAGGGGCCGGGCATGCCCGACCCGCCACATAAATACGACCACCCGCCAATGGGAAGCCACACAAACCCGCGGGGCGGCAAATCAAAAGTAAGGAGGGCCACGATGGGCTTTTTCAACTTTTTCAAACGCGATATTTCCGAGGAGGAATTTCAGGAGCAGCAAAAGGTCAAGCGCGGGCTGGAAAAGACCCGCACGGGCTTTTTCCAGAGCATCGTCAATACGCTGACCAACGCGCAGATCGACGATGATCTGTACGACCAGCTCGAGGAACAGCTCATTCTGGCCGACGTCGGCCCCGCCTGCGCCGTGCGTCTGGTGGACGAGCTGCACGACGAGGTCAAGGAAAAACACCTGAAAACCGGTCAGGAGGCGCTGGACGCGCTGCGCGGCATCATCTGCCAGGAGCTGACCCCCCGCTACCCGATGGATCTGGACGGCAAGCCCGCCGTCATTCTGGTCATCGGTGTCAACGGCGTCGGCAAGACCACGACGATTGCCAAGCTGGCCGGCCTGTACAAAAAGCAGGGCCGCCGCGTCATGCTGGCAGCGGGCGATACCTTCCGCGCCGCCGCCAGTGAGCAGCTGGAGCTCTGGGCCGAGCGCGCCGACGTGCCGCTGGTCCAGGCCGGCATGGGCGCGGACCCGGCGGCGGTCATCTTCGACGCCGTCAAGAGCGCCAACGCCCGCGGCTACGACATGGTCATTGCCGACACCGCCGGACGTCTGCACAACAAGAAAGGCCTGATGGATGAGCTGTCCAAAATCTCCCGCAGCGTCAAGAAGGCCAGCCCCGAGGCGAGCCTTGAGGTGCTGCTGGTGCTCGACGCCATCACGGGCCAGAACGCCATCAGCCAGGCCGAGGAGTTCTGCAAGGCTGCCAACGCCACCGGCGTGGTGCTGACCAAGCTCGACGGCACGCCCCGCGGCGGCTGCGCGGTCTCTGTGTGGGAGAACCTCGGTCTGCCCATCCGCTTCATCGGCGTCGGCGAGAAGATCGACGACCTGATGGAATTTGACGCACAGACCTTCGTCGAAAGCCTGCTGCCGGAATCCGCCCTGCAGAAGGACGAAAAAAAAGAGGAAGGGGAGAGCGAAGCATGATCGTTTGCGCCGCCAGCAACAACGCGGGCAAGCTGAAGGAATTGCGCCGCATTCTGGAACGCATGGGCCATGAGGTCAAGAGCCTGCGGGAGCTGGGGATAGACCTTGACCCCGAGGAAACCGGCACGACATTTGCCGAGAACGCCCGCATCAAGGCCGAGGCGTTCTGCAAGGCCAGCGGCCTGCCCACCGTGGCCGATGACTCGGGCCTCTGCACCGACGCGCTGCACGGTGCGCCCGGCGTCTACAGCGCCCGCTACGCCGGGCATCACGGCGACGACGACGCGAACAACGCAAAGCTGCTGCGGGAGCTGGCCGACGTGCCGGAGGAACAGCGCGGCGCAAAGTTCGTGTCGGCGGTCTGCTTCATGCTGCCGGACGGACGCGCACTGGAGGTCGAGGGCGAGTGCCCGGGCCGCATTGCGTTTACATTGCAGAACGGCGACTACGGCTTCGGCTATGACCCGCTGTTCATCCCCGACGAGTACGGCGCACCCGACGGCAAGCGCCCGAACACCGAACGCCGCAGCTACGCCCAGCTCACCCCCGACGAGAAGGACGCCATCAGCCACCGCGGCCGGGCAATGGAGAAGCTGGAAGCGCAATTGCCGACGTTTTTGGGGTGACATTTAAATGCCTTCCCCTTTGGGGGAAGCCTTTGTAGGGGCCGGGCATGCCCGGCCCGCAGCATAAAAGCAGCAACCCGTTTAAAAGGAAACCACACAGACTAGAGGGCCGGGCATGCCCGGCCCCTACCGAGATATATACAATAAAAAGGAGATAATTTATGGCACTTACCAGCAAACAGCGCGCGGCTCTGCGCAGCGCGGCGAACACGATGGACCCCGTTTACCAGATCGGCAAGGGCGAGATCGACGACACCCTCAAGCAGGGCATCGCCGACTGCATCGCCGCACGCGAGCTTATCAAAGTAAAGGTGCTGGAAAACAGCGAATATTCCGCCCGCGAGGCCGCCGACATCCTGTGCGAGGCGCTGGACTGCGAGTGCGTGCAGGTCATTGGCCGCAAATTTGTGCTGTTCAAGCAGAAGAAAAAGGAAAGCGCCTACACCGCCGTGCTGGCAAAATGAAAACACTGCTCTACGGCGGGACGTTCGACCCGCCCCACAACGGCCACATGAACAACCTGCGCGCCGCGCTGGCACTGGTACAGCCGGACCGCGCCCTTGTTATGCCCGCGGGCACGCCGCCCCACAAGCACGCCAGCGCCACCCCGGCAGAGCTGCGCCTGCAGATGTGTGCCTGCTTTACAGCGCTGTCCCCGGCGGTGCAGGTCAGCGATTGGGAGATACGCCGGGGCGGGCGCAGCTACACCGTGCACACGCTGGAATGGCTGCGCGGCCAAGACCCGGACGGCGCGCTGTACCTCTGCGTCGGCAGCGATATGCTGCTGACGTTTCAGGAATGGTACCGCTGGCAGGATATGCTGAAAATGGCTGCCCTCGTCGTCGAGAGCCGCACCGGCACCGATGAGGCCGCCCTGCACGCCGCCGCCGCAGAACTGAAAAAGGCCGGGGGCCGCGTCCTTTTTGCCCGCGCCGAGAGCTACCCCTGCGCGTCGAGCGACATCCGCAGCGGGAAGATCCCGCGGGAGCAGTGGCCGGAGGTGCTGCCGCCGGAGGTGCTGGCAGTGATAAAGGAGCATCGGCTGTACGGGAGCCTGTAGGGCGGCCTGCCCCCAGGCCGCCGCGGCGGGGTGAGGGCACCCCGCCCTACGCATGACCCGAAAAGGGGCGATAAAGCCGCCCCTGCGAACCTTCCGGCAGATTGTAGGGGACGCATATATGCGTCCCGCGGGGCATTGCGGCAGCCGCAAAATTGCCCGGAGCGGTCAAGACCGCTCCCTACAAGCCTGCCATAAATGTTGCTCTGTAGGGAGGGGTCTTGACCCCTCCGCGGACGCTGCCGCCATCACAATGCAAAAATTGTAAAAGAGAGGGGAAGGACTGCCATGGATTACTCCGAAGCCAAGAAGTTGGTCAAGGCCCGCCTGAGCGAAAAGCGCTGGACGCACACGAAAAATGTAAAAAAAATGGCGGTAAAGCTTGCCAAGCGCTGGGGTGCAGACCCGGAAAAGGCCGCTATGGCGGCAATTTTGCATGATTCCGCCAAGGAACTGCCCAAGCAGGAGTTGTTGCAGATTTTTGCCGATAATGCTATAATAGCAGAAAATGCCCCCGCGCGCCCTGCGCCGGTATGGCACGGCATCGCCGCAGCGATCCTTGCCCAGACCTGCTGGGGCATCGAGGACCCGGAGATTTTGTCCGCAATCCGCTGCCATACCACCGGCAAGCCGGATATGTCGCTGCAGGACAAGATCCTTTATCTGGCCGATATGACCAGCGCCGAGCGCGACTGGCCCGGCGTAAAGGCGCTGCGTGCGCTGGAGATGGAGGACCTTGACCGTGCCCTGTGCGAGGCCCTGAAGCAGAGCATTGATTTTGTCGAAGAAAAGGGCGGCGCGCTGGACCCTGAGAGCGTGGCTGCCTATGAGTATGCAAAAGCACATCTGAAGTAATACTCCAGAAACAGGGAGGAAAAACTATGAGCGAACCGCGTAAGCTGTATACCGGCAGTGCCTCCAGCGGGCTGGATCAGGAGCAGTATGAGGCTGCCCGCCGCCGCGCCCAGCAGTTGGCCGAACAGAACGCCCGCCGCCGCACGGTGCAACAGCCGATGCGCACGGCCCAGGGCCGCCACATCAGTCAGCGCCCGGCGGCCCAGCCTGCACCGGAACCGGTGCAGGAACCCGTACAGGAGCCGGTGCAGCAGCCTGCCCCCCAGCCGGAGGCCCCGCGTGAGCTGACCTATGCCCAGCGTCAGGCCATGGCCTACCGCGCTGCGGCTGAGCGCAAATACGGCGATACCCTGCAGTTTCAGGTGCAGCGCCCCCGCCGCACGGTCAACCGCCCGGCCGATGCCGAGCAGCAGGCCCGGCAGGCCGCTAACCGCCTGTATGAGCAGCCCGCAGACCGGAAGCCCGCCGCCGCGCCCCGCACGCAGGTGCGCCAGATGGACCTGAACGGGGTACAGGGCAGCAAGCCGATGTACAACTACGATGCAGCCGCAGGCGGCATCCAGATGGAGGAGGCTGCCGCGCAGCCCCGCCGCGCCCCGCACACCGAGGCCCCGCAGGCGGCCCGCAAGCCCAAGACCGCCGCAGGCGGCAGCGGCGGCGGCCATAAGCCCCCGCGCAGCCATGACGCAGCCGAAGCCCCGCGCAAGGGCAAGGCCGGCGGCAAAAAGAGCGGCAAAAAAGGCGGCGATGGCAAGGGCGGCAAAAATAAAAAGAAGAAAAAGATCCGCTGGTGGCAGATCCTGCTCATCACGCTGCTGGTCATCGCGCTGATCTTCGGCGGTGCGTTCGCGCTCATCATGGGGGCCATCACCCCGGCGGGCGGCAACATCAAGCTGAACCAGCTCATCAACACGCCCAAGGAATTCCAGGGCAAGGAGTTCAACATCCTTGTCACCGGCGTTGACCGTTCGTCCACCGGCGATCTGTCCGCAGGTGCGGCCAATGACTCCAACGTCAACGACGGCATGACCGATATGATTTTGTACGTCCATTTCAACAATGAGACGGGCGAGATGAAGATGCTGCAGATCCCGCGTGATACAATGGTCACGACGGACGCGAGCGTCTCCGGCAACTTCCGCATCAACGGCGTGGCCAAGACCCAGGGCAGCGACGGCAACAACAATATGGCCGCCCTGTGTGAGCTGGTCGCAGACCAGTACAAGCTGCCTATCGACGGCTTTATGACGATCCGTCTGGAAATGCTGACCGAGCTGGTAGACCTGTTCGGCGGCGTGGAGATCAACGTCCCCATGGATGTAGACTACGCCGCGCTGGGGCTGGGAGACAGCGTCATTCACGCCGGCTACCAGACGTTGAACGGTGCGTCGATGGAGTTCCTGCTGCGTGCGCGTAAAATTTACCCCGACGGCGACATTGGCCGCCTGAACATGCAGCGCCAGTTCTACGCGGCGCTGTTCCGCAAGCTCAAGAGCATCGGCAACATCTGGGACGTCGCCAAGCTGACCCCCGCCGTGCTGAACTATATGGAGACGAACCTCAGCGCGTCCGACCTCATCAGCTTTGCCATCAGTATGCTGAAAATTGATTCCAGCAAGATCATGATCTGCCAGATGCCGGTCATCAGCGGCCCCAAGTACAACGAGCAGTCGCTGCTCTACCCGGCGCGTCAGGCGGACGCGGACCTGCTGAACCAGTATTTCCGCGAGAATACCGGCCCCGTGGACGCCAGTGCCTTGAATCTGTGCGACAATGTCATTGACCTGTCCGGCTATGCGGCCACCGACCCGAACATCCAGTGGATGGGTGGCCTGATGTCGGAGGCTGACCAAGCGCAGAAGGACGAGAATCTGGACGGCTCGAATCAGGTCACGGATGTCATGGCGTCCGAGTCCGCCGCCGAGAGCGAAAGCGAGAGCACCGAGGCCGAAAGCCAGCCCGCAGCGTAATTTACACTAGGAGAGTTACTTTATGGAAAGCAAAGAACTTGCCATTCGTCTGGCCCGTGCGCTGGACGCCAAGAAGGCCGTCAATGTCCATATTCTGGCTGTTGAGGACCTGACCACCGTTACGGAATATTTTGTCATTGCCACGGGTATGTCTACCACCCATGTTGGCGCACTGGCCGATGAGGCCGAGTTCCAGCTGGAGCGCGAGGGCGTCAAGGTCCTGCGCACCGAAGGGCACGACGGCAAGCGCTGGGTGCTGCTGGACTACGGCAGCGTCATCGTCCATGTCTTTACGCAGGAGGCCCACGACTACTACGATCTGGAGCACCTCTGGGCCGACGCCAAGCCCGTGCCCGCCAGTGAGTGGATGCCTGACGAAAGTGCGGACGAGCAGTAAACATGCGGAACGGCTTCCCCCTCGGGGGAAGCTGTCAGCGGCCCCGACCGCTGACTGATGAGGGGCAGCCCTGCGGCAGCCGACCCGGAAACGGGCAGCTGCGGCAAACCCACCCCTCATCCGGCGCGCAGACGCGCCACCTTCCCCCAAAAAGGGGGGGAAGGCTTTAGCGCTACCCATCTAAACTTCATCTGTGGGGAGAAGAATTATGAAATACGACTTTAAAACCGTTGAGGCCAAATGGCAGAAGGTTTGGGCGGACGAAAAGACCTTCCATGCGGAAATCGACCATTCCAAGCCTAAATTCTATGCACTGGTCGAGTTCCCATACCCGTCTGCGGCCGGTCTGCATGTCGGTCATCCGCGCAGCTACACCGCGCTGGACATCGTTGCGCGCAAAAAGCGTCAGTGCGGCTGCAATGTCCTGTACCCCATGGGCTGGGACGCCTTCGGCCTGCCGACCGAGAACTACGCCATCAAGAACCATATCCACCCGGCTGTCGTGACGAAAAACAACATTGCCAACTTCACCAAGCAGCTCAAAATGCTCGGCTACAGCTTTGACTGGGACCGTGCGGTCGATACGACCGATCCGAGCTACTATAAGTGGACGCAGTGGATCTTCCTGCAGATGTATAAGCACGGTCTGGCCTATAAGACCACCATGCCCGTCAACTGGTGCACGAGCTGCAAGTGCGTGCTCGCCAACGAAGAGGTCGTCAACGGTGTCTGCGAGCGCTGCGGCAGCGAGGTCGTGCGCAAGGAGAAGAGTCAGTGGATGCTCGCCATCACGAAGTATGCCCAGCGCCTGATCGACGATCTGGACGATGTGGATTACATCGAGCGCGTCAAGACCCAGCAGCGCAACTGGATCGGCCGCTCCACCGGCGCGGAGATCACGTTCAAGACCAATGTCGGCGACGATATCACCGTCTACACCACCCGTGCCGATACGCTCTTCGGCACGACGTACATGGTCATTTCGCCGGAGCATCCGCTGCTCAAGCAGTGGCAGCCGCACATTGCCAACTGGGACGCCGTGGCCGCCTATCAGGAAGAGGCTGCGCACAAGTCCGATTTTGAGCGCGGCGAGCTCAACAAGGAAAAGACCGGCGTCCGTCTCGAGGGCATCGAGGTCATGAACCCCGTGACGCACAAGGCGCTGCCCATGTTCGTCTCGGACTACGTCCTCATGGGCTACGGCACCGGCATCGTCATGGGCGTTCCGGGCCACGACCAGCGCGACT
>OGXE01003073.1_pt1 | contig 11598 bp, 10 predicted proteins | sample 1576181 | NCBI WGS metagenome assembly OGXE01 (sample SAMEA3541478, study PRJEB24748) | human gut metagenome | biome: human gut; feature: human-associated habitat; material: faeces | place: China | collected 2012 | reverse complement strand
GTGACTTCCACCTTACCTGATTTAAATTTACGGGAAGTGAAACCATACGAATAGAGTTTTTCCGGCATAAAATGGATAAAGACGAGGATTTATGGGGAAATGTACTCTCGTCTTAATCTTTTATAACTGTTTATTCGGGCTTTTAGTTTTATTTTTTAGAATCCGCAGGATACAGATGATTCACTAGCTCGTTCAGATATACCTCCAGATTGGTGTATTCTTTACTCAAACCATATTGTGCACCGTCGCTTGGATCATTCGGATTCAGATTGTACTTTTTCTCCCATTCGTCCGGTATGCCATCTCCGTCGGAGTCGGTTGGGGTCGGTTCGGATTTATATTCGGGCCAGCCTCCTACATCTATCGGTTGGTCAACCATTCCGTTGGTGCTTCCATGAGACCCTTCATAAGTGTAATTCCCTTTGCGGGTTTCTTCTACGATTCGTTGGTCTACGGCATCGCGGCGGTGAGAAGCTCCGGCAAATTGCAGTACATCTTTATAGGCTTTCTTTGCCGGTTGCAATGAAGTATGCTCTGCTATATCAAATGCTTTTTTGGATAATAAATTTTTTTCCGGTGCGAAGTCGTTCTTGACGATCAGACCAAATGTATTATCCATATTGACTTTATAAAGAGCTTCTTTCTGCTTGTCAGTCAGGCTGGGACAGGTGGCGTCCATAAAGTTTCCTTTGAAGTGGAAGGTTCCATGTACCCCTGCCTCATTTTGATTTTTGCCGTCGTCTGCATAAGCGGTGAACAGGCGTCGGTATGAACCTTTGGTAGCACTATAGGGACCCGGCTTATAGTAATTATTGAGAAAGTTGTACGAACCGCCTTCACCGGCATAAGCCCCGTCACTACCATAATTATAGATTACATTATTGAATAATTCCACCTTTTCTTCTTCCGGTTTGCCGGTATAACGGCTGCCGCAGAGTCGTGGAGTACGATTGGTGTGATGTGCCAGCAGATTATGATGGAAGGATGCTTTTTGTCCACCCCAGATGCCACCATAGCCATGTGCTCCTTTCTCATGAATAGAGTTGGCGAGGCTTTCGCTGATGATACACCATTGAAGGGTGAATTGACTGTTATCATAGAAAGTGGCACATTCATCCGTACACCAGCTCAGAGAGCAATGGTCTATGATTATGTTACTGTTTCCTTTGGTACCGTTCATTGCATCGTCACCTTTTTGCTTGATGTCCGCTCCCATACGTGAACGGATAAAGCGGACAATCACATTGTCTGCTTGAATGGAAAAGGTGTAGTTCTTCAGACAGATGCCATCTCCGGGAGCTGTTTGACCTGCGATTGTCACATCTCCATTGCTGAGTTTTAAAGGCTTCTGCAATTCAATGATGCCGCTGACTGCGAAAACGATTGTACGGGGGCCTTTTTTGTTGATAGCCCAGCGGAAAGTTCCTTCCGAACCGTCATCTGCCAGTGAAGTTACAGTGTATACCGTTCCACCGGCACCTCCTGTTGTATATTTCCCTGCACCGTCGGCGCCCGGGAAAGCCGGAACTTTTGAACGGTCGGGAGTAATATTCTCTTTGTACGAATTATTAGTATTTGTATTCCCTTGAATAGAAGAGAGCATAAATAAGGCACATAGCCCTGCTAGGATTTTTTTGTTCATAGCTACTTAGTTATTGGTTGGATATAAGGAATTTACCAAACTATTCAGATAGACTTCGAGGTTGGTATATTCCTTGCTTAAGTTATATTTGTTTCCGTCACTGCCGTCGTTGGGATTCAGTCCGTTGGCTGTTTCCCATTCGTCAGGTATCCCGTCTTTGTCACTATCCTGCTGTGCGGTGGTAGTGGATGCGTATTCACTCCATCCTTCCACATCAGCTTGTGTATCGATCAGTCCGTTCGTTCCTCCGTTTGAGCCTGTGTATGTGAAAGTGCCTTCCTGGGTTTCTTTTACAATACGCTTGTCAATATGGTCACGCAGATTGGAAGCACCAGCGTATAGTAATACAGACTGATAGGCATCGTGTGCAGACTGAACGAACGAATAATCATCTAAGATAGGAAAACGCAAAGATACAAGCAAATCTTTTGTCGGAACTTCGTTGTTTTTTACGCAAAAAGCGGTAGAGGAGGTATTATCTGCATTCGCATTGGCCAATTCTGTCTTTTGTGAATTAGATAACTTCTCATGTGTTTCGAAATAATTCCCGTTTACATAGAATTTTCCATATACTCCTTTTGCCTGTTGATTCTTGCCATCATCCAGATAAGCGGTGAAAATACGGCAATGTACTTTCGCTACGGCATTAACAGGTCCCGGTTTATAATAGTTATTCATGATATTATAAGAACCTCCCTCTCCCGCATAGGTCCCTTCGCCAGTCCAATTATAGATTACATTATTGCATAAATCGACTTTTTCCATATCCTCTCTGTTGGAGTAGCGACTTCCGCATAGGCGGGGCGTGCGGTTACTATGGTGAGCCAGCAGATTATGGTGGAAGGTTGCAGGGCTGCCTCCCCATATTCCACCATATCCATGTCCTCCTTTGTTATGAAGAGAATTTGTCAGACTCTCGCTGATGATACACCATTGCATGGTAAAGTCGGTATTTCCATAGAAGGAAGCACATTCGTCTGTACTCCAGCTCATGGAGCAATGGTCGATAATAATATTCCTTTTGCCGGGATAAGAATCTTGATACCCATTCATCGAATCATCTTCCGTCTTGCATTCATCCCCCATACGTGAACGGATAAATCGGATAATGACATTGTTTGCGTTGACACGTAAAGTGTAATTTTTCAGGCAAATACCGGGGTGGGGAGCTGTTTGACCTGCGATGGTTATATCATCATTCTTTATTTGCAGCTGTTTGCTTAAAGGGATGACTCCACCAACAGCGAACACAATCGTCCTTTTGCCCGACTTCTCTATCGCCCAACGGAGAGTACCTTCTGAACCGTCATCTTTGAGAGAAGTTACTGTATATACTGTTCCTCCGGCTCCACCGCTAGTTAGTTTTCCGGCTCCTTCGGCACCGGGAAAAGCTGCGACTGTCGAACGGTCGGGAGTCGGATACTCCGGCAGCTGATCCTCTCCCGAATCATCCGGATCAGTAGAATCTCCCGGCTGTTCTGTTGGAGGATTTGTGTCCTGTTCGAGATTTTCTTCCGAACAGGCTGTGAATGATATGAAGACAGATGCAAGAAAAGCTCCTAAAAAAGTTTTATTCATGGCATTAGTTCTTTAAAATATGGGTTGTACTCACGTATTGTGTTAATTATATGGTTGCAAATGTATAGGGAAGAAAAGACGTCGGTGTGCAATATTTGTTTTTCACATTGTATTTTTTGTTATTAGATTCAATTAGAGCATAATTTATTGCGCTTTACTCTGTCCCATTCACCGATTTTTATCCGGTATTCATCGGTTTACTGACCGGAAATCATCTGAAAAGCCTGTAAGAGCACAAAGAAATGATGTATCTTTGAACCATCAATCATTAATCATAGAAACGATGGAACAGAAATCTAAATTCTCATCTGCTACAGTTTTTTCAGGAAAACTTCTGATAGCTTCATTATTTATACTTTCAGGAATTTTGTTATTCGCCCGTAACATGGGTTGGATTACTGCTGAATTGTTCAATATAATAGTATCATGGCATTCTCTCCTTATTATATTGGGAATTTATTCGATGATACGCCGCCATTTTGTTGGTGGAATTATCCTTGTATTGGTAGGTGTTTATTTTCTGTTAGGAGGTCTTTCGTGGTTGCCTGAAAATTCTCAGGCAATGGTCTGGCCGCTGGCTTTGATTATAGCCGGAGTTTTATTCCTCTTCAAATCCCGCCACAGAGGACCGTGGGATGACAAACAGCGTATGTTTCGTGACCATAGAGAATGGATGAAGCATGGGCGTCATGGTCATGCGGGCATGAACTTTACAGACAATCAGCAGCAATGTGAGTCGGAAGATGGCTTTCTGCGTTCTGATAATACTTTTGGGCCTGCACGTCATGTAGTACTCGATGAACTTTTTAAAGGAGCAGTCGTCCGTACCTCTTGTGGAGGAACAACGATTGACCTGCGCCATACTCATATCGCACCGGGAGAAACATATATCGATATCGATTGTAGCTGGGGAGGAGTTGAAATATATGTTCCTTCCGACTGGAAAGTAGTATTTAAGTGTAATACTTTCTTTGGCGGCTGTGATGACAAACGCTGGCAAAACGGGAATATCAATAAGGAAAGTGTATTAGTCATTCGGGGAAGGCTTTCTTTCGGGGGACTGGAAGTTAAAGACTAACGTATGAAAGCACATCCGATTATAGATTATCCTTATCGCTGGGTGCCGATGCTGGTGGTAGCGCTGGTATTGGTTGTAGCTCAGGTAATGATAATGAGTGTATACACAGGTGCGGACTATGTGCCTGCTGTCATAGACGGAATAGCGACAATCGGTTGGTTGATGGCATTAGGTTATTTGGCCTGGTTTGTTGTCGGAGTAGTCTCTATCTTTCAGACGGAAGTCATTACTCTGGTGGCAGGAATACTGATCTGGATAGCCGGCAACTTTATGGTTTACGATATTGTAACAAGGATAGCCGGTATGCCCTATATCACTTTTGCATCTACCATCCCTTTTCGTCTGTTGTTTGGCATTCCGACCTGGGTCGCCATTCTTCTTTGGTATCGCTTGATTGTCGCTAAAGAAGATGCACTGAATCAGGAACTGGAAAAAGAATTGATAATGCATCAACCGGTTAGCCTGCCGGAAGAACCGCAGATAGAGCAGATTGACCGTATCACAGTGAAAGACGGTTCGAAAATTCATTTGATTAAAACGGATGAATTAATCTACATACAAGCATGCGGAGACTACGTTATGCTGATTACTCCTTCGGGGGAATATCTGAAGGAACAGACGATGAAGTATTTTGAGACTCATTTGCCTTCCGATACTTTTGTTCGTGTTCATCGCTCAACGATTGTCAATGTCACTCAAATCTCCCGTGTAGAACTGTTTGGGAAGGAAACGTACCAGCTATTATTGAAAAACGGGGTTAAACTTCGGGTAAGCCTTTCGGGTTACAGGTTATTAAAAGAACGTTTAGGACTATAAGAAATAGCTATTTGATCAACGGATGATTCATTTTCGTTCGTTATCAGCTAAAATTTGAGTGTCCATCAGGCGGCTAGCATTTAAAGTAATGAATGCCAGCTGCCTGATGGACACTTTTATTCTAATCCAAGCAAATACTGAAAATGACTAGTCGAAATTACTATGTAAAGTAAAATATGGAATTTTTGGTATTTTAATCCCAAAATCTCGTATCTGATATTTTAGTGATAAAATAGTGCACCTAAACGCTCAAAAAGTCCCCTCGCTTTATGTTTTATATAACTTCTTTTGCACATATGAAACAAAAAATAAGAACTATAAATCAGGAATATTAATGAATAAACACAAGATAATTCCTGTTTCAATTTTCCCCATGTTTTCAACGATTGATTTGCATGTAATATAAGTATTGATTAGATAGTAATATGTATTAACTTTAAATTGAAATGAATGAAAAATTGTGCATTTATTAAGAAATGGAAATCCTGGTATCAACGCTTTCCTGTGCTTATTAGAACGACGTTTGTGGTAACTCCAGTCTTTTTCAGACGTTACCTGGTACAATATCCTTTTTGTGCTTGTCTTTTATTTTTAGGAGCGTGTACCGATGTTAAAGGGTTTACTAATATGGAGTTAGGCCCCTATGCGAAAGGACCGGAGGTATTAAAGGCTTTCCCTACAGCTGAAGGCTTCGGTAAAAATGCCACGGGAGGTCGTGGAGGAAAAGTCGTTATAGTGACCAATACCAACGATGACGGAGAAGGCTCTTTTAGATGGGCATTGCAGCAATGCTCACAAAACGAAGCTACTACTGTTGTTTTTGCAGTTTCGGGTAAAATAGAATTAAAGTCGGAAATCCGTTGCAAAGCTAAGAACTTCACGCTGGCTGGACAAACAGCTCCCGGTGATGGTGTTTGCATCATTAAGAATGAAATAAATTTTGGTGGTTCGGAGAACTTTATTATTCGGCATATGCGTTTTCGTGTCGGTGAAAAAGATGCGAGTGGAAAGGAACATAATGCCGCCTGTCTGCGGGTGGAAAATGCGAATAACTTTATAATTGACCACTGTTCCTTCAGCTGGGCTAGTGAAGAGAATACCGATTTTATTGATACTCATTTTTCTACAGTGCAATGGTGCATTTCCAGCGAGGGGCTTTATTATTCGGTCAATAAAAAAGGTGCACGTGCTTATGGTGGTGCGTGGGGAGGAACTTCATCTACTTATCACCATAATCTGTTTGCTCATTGTAATAGCCGGACGCCATTGATGAATGGCGCACGGGGGAAGGATCCCGGACAGGATATCGTTGTTTATATGGAATATATTAATAATGTGAATTATAATTGGGGCAGCCAAATGGCTACTTATGGAGGTATGGACGAGTCTCAGGATCCGGAACATCATGGATGGTCATGTAATTTTGTGAATAATTATTATAAACCGGGGCCCGCTACGACAGCCCGGGTAAAAGAACTGAAATTCTTCCGGCAATCAAGCGCCCGTGAACCCAATAAGGCACCTTTGCGTGCCGTTTCAAAGTGGTACTTTCATGGTAATGTAATGGAGGGTAATTCTCAACTGACTTCCGACAATTGGGAAGGTGTATATACGGATGGTAATTATCCTTATTCTATCGATGAGATGAAAGTTTCTTCTTTCATTATTCCTTCAGGGAAAGAGAATTATGAACAATATTGGTTCGACTGGGAATCATACACTTTATCTGACCAATATGAATCTGCGGAGAAAGCTTATCAATCTGTGTTGGCTGATAAAAGTGGTGCCGGTGCATTTCCCCGTGATAAAGTAGATGTGCGTATTGTAAAAGAAGTGAAGAGCGGACTTTGTACTTATACAGGAGCCGGAGACACCAATAGTGGTGCTATCCCGGGCATAATAAATAGCCCAGATGAGGCTGAAGGTCTGGATGGACTGACATATAAAACCAGCGGAACCATTACGGATACGGATCAGGATGGCATGGATGATGCCTGGGAGAAAAAGGTTGGTTTGGACCCTGCTAATCCGGAAGACCGTAACAGGACAACAGAGGTTGGTTATACAGCTTTGGAAGTATATCTTAATAGTCTGGTAGGTGAAAGTATTTCCTACAACTTTAAGAAGTGAAATCAGTGTTAATATTAAAATAGAATGCTATGAATTTATTGAAATTAATGACAGTAGGGTGCCTGTTAAGTTGTTTTTCAGGACTGATGACAAGCTGTTCGGACGATGATGATGCCGGCTCAAAAGTATTGTTACGACCGGTTACTGCTATGGAGATAGTGCAAAACAAGGCATATCTTAGTTGGCTTTCGGAGGAAACTTAATGGCAACAATCATATGTCCAGATCACAGACCACAAATGTCAACAGTAAGACCTGGAGTTATGCAAAAATTAGCTAGAGAAGAAGGAAGACAAGGAGAAATCGAAAACTTCCACGTATCTTTAGATACTTCAAAAATGAGAGTAAAAGTTCTTCAAGTTGTAAAAGAAACAGCTAACAAAGTAGATATCTCTGAAGCTAAGATCCTAGTATCTGGAGGAAGAGGAATCGGTTCAGCTGAAAACTTTGCAGCATTAGAAGCTGTAGCAAAACAAATCGGAGCAACAGTATCTGCATCAAGAGCAGCTGTTGACGCTGGATATATAGAACATGACAGACAAGTAGGACAAACTGGTAAAACAGTTAGACCTGACATCTACTTTGCATGTGGAATTTCTGGAGCAATCCAACACGTTGCAGGTATGGAAGAATCTGAATATATCGTAGCAATCAACAAAGACAAAGAAGCTCCAATATTTGGAATAGCAGATTTAGGAATAGTAGGGGACGCTAACAAAATAGCTCCATTACTAGCTGAAGAATTAAAAAAAGCAATAGAAGCTAAATAGTCTTTATAACTTTTCAGGGGAGCAGGAAACTGCTCCCTTTTTTAATTCTATCTAATTTCTTTTAAAGTGCTGAAAGCTTCTCTCATTTCTTCTGAAATCATTTTTTTACGAAGTGTATAAATTTTTCTGTAATAATCTGCATTTTTTAAATCAGGTGTGTATATATCTTTTGTTTCAAGAAGAGAAGAAAGTTTTTTTTTTAAATCAGGTATATCTCCCACAGCATAAGCAGCGGTTAAAATATTTGTAAGGACTGCTCCTCCAGAACTTTTTAAAGTTTTTACTTTTGTGTTTATCATGTCTGATTTAATCTGATTCCAAAGTCTGCTTCTGCTTCCGCCTTCTGTGATTGTTATCTGGTTTAAATCAACTCCGCCTTTTCTGTAAATATCTGTAACTCCCATATAGTCATATCCTATTCCCTCAAGAACAGAACGCCATAAAGTTTTTTGGTCAGTGTCCATTGTCATATTTACAAAACAGCCACAGGCATCAGGGGCTTCGTTATTTCCTCCTGTAAGGTATGGAAGAAATAAAACTCCTTTTGAACCTGCTGGAACTTCTTCAGCTTTTTTAGAAAGCAGATCAAAATAAGAGTCTTCTCCTGTTTTATCGCAGATATTATCTCTAAACCATCTCAGAGCCAGTCCGCCTGTACGGATAAATCCCCAATAGAAATATGTATTTTCTAAAGTTCCGCTGTTAAATATAAGACCTGTTTCAGCAGAGCTTAATTCTGGTTTTATTCCATCGGTTGACACACAGAACATGGCACAAGTTCCAGCTACATCAGCTGCCATATTTTTTTCAATGAGACCACAGCCAAGCATTGACTGCATAGTATCTCCTGCTCCTGCACATATTGGAGTTCCTTCTTTCAGTCCTGTGAAATCAGCCATTTCTTTTGTAAGTCTTCCGATAATATCCCAAGGCTTTACAATTTTCGGCATATATTTTTTATCTATTTCTAAAATATCAAGCTGTTTTTGAGACCATTCTTTTTTGTAAACGTTAAATCCTAATCCCCAGCCTGACATTGTACCCCAGTCAATAAAAGCATCACATGATTTAAGACCTGCAAGATGGCTCAGAATATAAGGGGCATTATGAACAAATTTTGTTCCGTGTTTTTTAAAATTTTCATTATTTTTTAAAATCCATCTGGCAGTCATAGCTGGAAACATACAATTTGGTTTTGGATTTCCAGATTCTTCGGCCCAGATAGAAAGGTTTTTCTGAGAAATATTTTCTGCATCTTCTTGTGTTCTTGAATCAAGATAATTTATATAAGGAGTAACTGCATTATTATTTTCGTCAACTCCTGCAATACCACAGATAATACCATCTCCAAATATAGCTCTTATGTTGTCAGGATTAAGATTTTTTTCTTTTAGCTGCTGAACACAGCTTTTCATTCCCTCTTTTGCAGCAGAAAGGTATTCGTCCACGTTCATTTCTACCCAATTTGCCTGCGGATAGTAAAGATGTGTGGGAGAAACTTTTTCAGCCAGACAATTCATTTCTAAATCGTAAACAGCAACTTTTACACTTTGAGTTCCTGCATCAAAACCTAAATAATATTTTTCCACTCTGCACCTCACAAAATGATATTTTTCTTTTATTATACCACAGAGAAGAAATAAAAATCTTCTGTAAAGCCGTATAATGAATTTTGAGACGTTTAAAAAGAAAAAATGCTAAATATATTCAAATAAGAAGTGAAATCTCTGAAATAGCTGTATAGAGGCTTGTAGCGGCATTTTTCAAAAATATAAAAATATATTTGGCAAAATTTCTGTAAATAAAGAAATTTTTGTGATAATATTTTTATGAGCAGAATATAAAAATTTTAGGAGAGGATTATGATAAAAACAATTTTATTTGATTTAGATAACACTTTGTTTGATTTTACAAAAGCTGAGGGAATAGCTCTTGCCAAAACTCTTGTTCATCTTGGAATAAATCCGGAAAAAGAAATATTAGAACGTTACAGCGTAATAAATCTTGCACAGTGGAAACTGCTTGAGCAGAAAAAAATAACAAGGGCAGAACTTAAGATAAGAAGATATAAACTTCTTTTTGAAGAATTTGGTTTTAAATGTTCGCCAGAAGAAGCGGCAAAAACCTATGAAGAATTTCTTTCAATGGGACATTATTTTATGAATGGTGCAGAAGAGCTTTTGGAAAATCTTTGTAAAAAATATAATCTTTATGTGATAACAAATGGAATAACAAAAGTTCAAAAAGGAAGAATAAAAAGTGCGAATTTAAAAAAATATTTTAAGGATATTTTTATTTCTGAAGAGATAGGTTATGACAAGCCTAGTATTGAATATTTTGAACACTGTTTTGAAAGAATTGAAGATTTTAAAAAAGAAAATGCAGTGATTATAGGGGACAGCTTATCTTCTGATATTCAAGGGGGAGTAAATGCAGGGGTGAAAACTATCTGGTTTAATCCTAAAGGGGAGAAAAATAATTCATCTGTAAAACCTGATTATGAAGTTTCAGATTTAAAAGAAATAGAAAAACTTTTAGAAAAAATTTAAATAAATTTATATTAAAAAAAGGAGCTGTAACATCAGCTCCTTTTAAGATTTTTATTATGGTAAAACTTCTATTGTAACTCTTCTGTTCATTTCTCTTCCTGCAGCAGTTTCGTTTGATGCAACAGGCATATCAGGTCCCATTCCAAGAGCATTCATTCTTTCAGGAGAAACACCTTGAGAAATTAGATAGTTTCTTACACTGTATGCTCTTTGTTGAGAAAGATTTAAGTTGTAGTTGTAAGAACCTGTGTTGTCAGTGTAACCTACAATTCTTATTCTTGAACTTGGATAGTTGTTAAGAACATATGCAATAGAATTTAATGGTCTTGCAAATTCAGGTTTTATTTGCGCTTGATTTGTTTTAAAAGTAAGTCCTCCTGGCAGAGTAAGAAGAATAGAATTTCCTGTGTTGACAATTCCTACTCCAGAGTTTGCTAAAACATTTCTGAATTCGTTTTCTTGTCTCTGCATAGAAGAACCTACAGCAGTTCCAAGTAATGCACCAGCAGCGGCTCCTATAAGAGTTCCTTTTGTATCTCCGCCGATAACTTGTCCGGCAAGAGCACCAGCAGCAGCTCCGCTTAAAGCTCCTCCTGCAGTATATGATGTTGAACCTTCAGGTCTTACAAATCCACTAGAACAACCTGTAAGAAGAGTGGAAACAAGAAGAAAACCTACGGCTATTTTTTTATTTTTCATAATTTATTACCTCCTGTAACAAAAATTTTGTGAAATATATAAAAAATTTTAGAAAAAATTGTAAAAGTTTTTATATATTTTTATTTTATCACAGAAATAAAGTAACATTCAAGATATTTAAAAAAGTATTGGAAATAAAAGAGAAAATAAAAAGATGAAAAATTTTTTAAAAAATTTTTAAAAAAATTAAAAAAAATTGTTGACAGAATTTTATATCTATGATATCATTACTCTTGTCTTAAGGGACGTCGGAATATAGCGCAGTCCGGTAGCGCACCTGCCTTGGGAGCAGGGGGCCGCAAGTTCGAATCTTGCTATTCCGACCAGATGCGGGAAT
>OGXE01003065.1_pt1 | contig 11625 bp, 10 predicted proteins | sample 1576181 | NCBI WGS metagenome assembly OGXE01 (sample SAMEA3541478, study PRJEB24748) | human gut metagenome | biome: human gut; feature: human-associated habitat; material: faeces | place: China | collected 2012 | reverse complement strand
GATGCTGATTTATGCCACTGCTAATAGAATCTTCGACTGACCGGGACCATCTTCCGATAAATACCCGATGCAGAATCGCAAAACTAGGAGACATTTCTCCGAGTGAATTAAAACGGCTTCGGGACCTGGGTTTATTCATCGGCAGTGTCGTCTCGGTGATCACCTGCGCACAGAGCGGACCTCTGCTGCTGTCAGTTGGCGACACAAGAATTGCCATTAATCGTGACGTTGCGGCCGAAATAAAGGTTGTTCGCATTTTCGAATAGGAGAACTTCATGCAACTTCGCGATTTAAAACCCGGACAAAAAGGCGTCGTGAAAGGTTTTTTGCCGGGAAATCAAGAATATCGGAAAAAACTTTTTTCTTTAGGTGTACTGCCTAATACCCAATTTGAAGTCACTCGGGTTGCGCCCTTAGGAGACCCTATTGAAATCAAACTTCGAGGGTCTTTCATTAGTGTTCGGAAAGCCGAAATCGAAATTATTGACGTTTATCCCTTATAAGGAAAAATATCATGAGTCAAAAGAGATCGATCGCACTTGCCGGAAATCCAAACTGCGGTAAAACAACCCTGTTTAACGCACTGACCGGCTCCCATCAGACAGTAGGCAATTGGCCCGGCGTCACTGTCGAGAAAAAGAGCGGCAGTTTTTCCCTTAATGATCAACAAATCACGCTCGTTGACTTGCCCGGTGTCTACTCCCTACAGCCCTGTGATTCTTCGAGCGAGGACGAACAAGTCGCCCGGGAATACATTCTCTCAGGAGAGGCCTCTCTCGTTGTAAACATCGTTGACGCATCAAATCTGGAGCGCAACCTCTACCTAACGTCCCAGCTCATCGAAATGCAGATCCCTCTCATCGTTGCAGTCAACATGCTCGATGTAGCAAAGAACCACTCTATCGCCATCAATCTGGACAAATTAGCTCAAGAGCTCGACTGTCCGGTTGTAGGATTGGTGGCTTCTCGGGAAAAGGGAATCGAAGAACTCAAGCAGGCGATCAGCAAGCAGCTTGAGCGACCGATAATTCCTCACAATCCGCTTATATTCCCAAAAGACATTGCGGACGAAATTCTCACGCTGACGAATGAACTTTCCAAAAACAATGTGGAAAAGGCATCTTGGATTGCCGAACAAATACTCGAAGGTGACAAAGAGCTTGGTGCCCGTACTTTGAAAAGTAATTTTTCTCTAGCTGAGCTTCGAATAAATGCACTCAATAAACACTATGACGGTGACCTGGATATGGCCATCGCTGATGTGCGCTACTCATTTGTCAGCAGGGTCGCTGCGTCCTGCATCACAAGGGATAATGAAGTTAAGCAGACCATTACAGACAAAATTGACAAGATTGTCTTGCATCGCTGGTTAGGTGTTCCTATCTTCTTAGCCGTGATGTATTTAATGTTCATTTTCTCCATTAACGTAGGTTCGGCTTTCATCGACTTTTTCGATATTCTTTTCGGAGCAGTCTTTATCGACGGCTTCTGAGAACTTCTTCTTTCTTTCGGTACGCCCGAATGGCTTAAAACGATTCTTGCCGACGGCATCGGCGGTGGTATTCAATGTGTTTCAACATTTATTCCCGTCATCTTCTGCCTTTTCTTAGCCTTGTCCTTCCTTGAAGACTCAGGTTACATGGCCCGAGCTGCCTTCGTAATGGATCGTCTTATGAGAGCACTAGGTCTTCCCGGAAAAGCGTTCGTCCCTCTCATTGTCGGTTTCGGGTGCGGTGTCCCCGCAATCATGGCAACCCGTACAATGGAACAAAAACAAGATCGAATCACTACGGTTTTAATGGCGCCGTTCATGAGCTGTGGTGCAAGACTTCCAGTTTATGTTCTGTTTGCCACCGCTTTTTGGCCGATGAGCGGACAAAATCTCGTATTCGGTTTATATCTCATCGGCATTTTGGCGGCAATTGCTACAGGCTTCATGCTTAAGAGAACGGCTTTAGCGGGTCAGACAAGTGCCTTTGTCATGGAAATTCCTCCGTATCATCTGCCGACGATAAAGAATATCCTCCTGAGAACGTGGGATCGTTTAAAGAGCTTTATCTTCCGTGCCGGTAAAGTGATCGTCGTGCTCGTCGCTGTTCTCTGTTTCTTGAATTCCTTAGGTACAGACGGCTCTTTCGGCAACCAAGACTCTGACAAAAGCGTTCTATCCCAAATCGGTAAGACGATTGTGCCCGTTTTCAAGCCAATGGGAGTATCAGAGGAAAACTGGCCGGCTGCCGTCGGCGTCTTTACAGGTATTCTTGCTAAAGAAGCCGTCGTCGGCACGCTGGATTCTCTTTACAGCGGAATCGGCGGCAAAGCAGAAGAAGAAGCTGCTCTAGGCGAACCGGCCGCAAAGATTGAAGAGCAAGCTCCGCAACAAGCCGAAGAAGAAGGATTTAATCTTGGTCGCTCCTTCCAGGAAGCCGTGTCAAGTATCGGTGAGGGATTCGGCGATATCGGTGCGTTTTTCACTGATCCGCTTGGTATCTCCGTGGAAAGTGACCTTTCTGACGTGGCTCGGCAAGCAGAAGAACAAGAAGTAAGCACAGGCACGATTGCAGCCATGAACAAACTGTTCGACGGTGAATTAGGCGCATTTGCATACCTTCTTATGGTTCTTCTCTATTTGCCCTGCGGTGCAGCCATGGGCGCTATTTATAGAGAAGTAGGAAGCGGTTGGGCAATCTTCTCAGCCTTGTGGACAACGGCTGTGGGTTACAGCGCTGCAACCATCGTCTATCAAGCCGGCTCTTTTAATGCTCATCCAATTTATTCCGCGATTTGTATCGCCATTTGCGCTGCGATCATTGCCGCAATCGTTGTCGGACTTAAACTCGCTGCTGCTAAAGAAAACTCAAATGCTGGAGGAAGGCTTGCCAACAGCGATGCACGCTAAAGAAAGCTGATCTTCCCTGCGTTCCGCTCTTGCCGTACTAGCTTGAGCGGAATTTGTATCTGTCCTAATTGGATTATCAGAAAAACAAATCTTGGGACAAAACTAACTGAATACTGATTCGCAACTACCATCCGCAACCTGAAAACTTCGAAGTCCCGGACGCTCTGTTAAGAAAAGCGAAAATTTTTTAGATAGAGACCTTCAAAGCAAACGTTCGTCTCCGAGACGTTAGAACAGTTTCCACAGGCTGCTTGATAACAGATTCAGCGTCAACACTCAGCCTAGCTTAAATCCTACGCCAAGCAGTCCTGCGAACCCAGCGATTCCTAAAACCACCAGAATTAACAGGCAAATAAACGCAACGACACCAATTTTTTTCTTTGCAACAAAGTAAACCAAAGCTGCAAGAATAAGCACGCTGAGCGCCGCCCAAATAACAGTGAATACATCAATCATGATGACACCTCCTTCATTCAATCTACTATCGTTTAACAGCAGTTAGCGAACAACAGCTCCGAAATAGGCAACTACAAGGCGTGGAAAATGTTGCCCTTTCCGCCTTCAATTCAAGAGATTTAGGTGATTCGGCCTCAGCGAAGAATCTGCTGACAACTCCCTACCCGAAGCCAGTCGAATAACAAGACTCTTCTTCCAAAGAAAGTAAGAGCCTCATGCTGCAGCTTTGTCAGAACGTCTGTTTGACTATCTTCTTTGGCAGTAGCTACAGAAATATGTCGCCCTTTTGTTTTGAACAATTTTTTTGATTGGACGGCCACAACAGGAACAAGGCTTTCCAGCTTTTCCATAAACCTTAGCGTTTAAAGTGAAATACCCTTGTTCCCCCTCAGCTGAGACAAAATCTTTCAGAGTAGAACCTCCTTCCTGTAAAGATAACGTCAACACCTGTCTAATCGCCGCCACCAGCCGCTCTAGCCGTTTCGTTGAAAGTTTGTTCGCGGGAGTCAGAGGTGAAATACAAGCCTCAAACAAAGACTCAGAACAATAAATATTCCCCACGCCAACAACGTATTTTCCTGTCAACAGGGCTTCCTTAATCGGCAGCGAAGTATTTGCTAAAGCGGAATGCAGCCGGTCCGCAGTAAAGTCATCCGAAAAAGGTTCCTCACCCAACTTCGCAATTTCAGGCAAGTCGTGAGGGTCTTGAGACTCTGGCAACCAAATCAAAAAGCCAAAACGTCTGGGATCGTGGTAGCGGACCGCCAAATCCCCGAAGAGGATATCTATATGATCGTGCTTTACCGGTTCAGTGGCTTTAGGATCAACGATCCGCATCACTCCTGACATTCCGAGATGAGAAACGATATATCCGCGATCGAAAGACCAAATCAGGTATTTACCTCTTCTTTCAATTGACCGCAAACATTGTCCTTTCAGCAACTCTGAAAGATTTGCCGGGGCTGCTTTTCGGAAACGCGTCTCACGAACAACCGCGCCCGTGCAACGTCGGCCGCCGACACGCTTCAATATTCCAAGTCGCGTAATTTCTACTTCGGGGAGTTCTGGCATAACACCGAAGGACTAAACGGGACGCGCTGAGGCCGAAAACTCGTTCCAAACAAAGTGTTTCTGGGCTCCGGAAGAATGTGTTTCCGTTAAAAAGGAAGGTAAAACAACTTTTTGAGCGCCCTTCAATGAGATCTTCCTGCACCGGGTAATTCTGCGAATACCGGCTGAAGCGACTCTTGCTTCAAATTCAGATTTTTGGTTCATTACAGCAACCTTTGGAAGGACAAACTAAGTAAAGGCAATTATCACCATCCCCTCAGGGTTAGTACATAGACATTATCCCTTAGCTAATGCTCATATATGGTATGAATCCGTGAAACGTTTGTGCTTGCGCTAGAATTTCCAAATCAACGCATGGGTACACGATGGTAAAGAAGAATACTTCCGGGATCGCTTTATACAAAGAAGATTTGAAGCAAAGCATTGAAGAACTGACTGATCTTCAAAGAAAAATGCTTTCTCTTACTTTATCGGATCTGAACCCCGAGGACTTTAACCTCGACAGGATTTATCCCGTTTCCGTGGACAGTTTTTCAGAATTTCGCTGCCAAAACGCTGAGGACGCTTATGAAACATTAATTGAGTCCGCTTCTGCCCTATTTGATAAATTTGTCATGATCCGAGGCGGAATTGAAGCACAGACAGAAGACGAAATTGAATTCTACCGATGGCTTTCACAATTAAGGTATTCAGACAAAACGTACTCTGTGGGCCTAATTTTTTCTAATATGGTCAAGTTGTACTTGACAGATATACAAGAGATTCTCTTAAAGAAAACGGAGCCTTCCGTCCAAAAAGAGCTGGACCTTTTCAGCTAAACCTCGATACATCGACACTTCTCAAGAATTTTCACAGTCAACAGCTAAGCCTGCATTACCGTTTAAAAATAACCTATATACGGGATGTGTAATCTTCCGAGAGGCCCTAACGGACAGCGGTTTGTCGCGAAAACAGCACACCCAAACCTAAAAAACTGTTTTTTGCCCTAAAAAACCCTTATTATCAGGGTTCCATTCAAACACTATCAGAGGAATCGAATGAATAAAACTGAATTGATTGCTGCCGTTGCAGAAGCTTCCGGTAAATCTAAAGCTGATGTTAAAGATGTTCTGGATGCTCTGACAGCTCAGATCGTCAAAACTGTTAAAGCAGGTGATGAAATCACTCTCGTTGGTTTCGGAACTTTCAAGTCTGCTAAGCGCGAAGCTCGTACCGGCCGCAATCCTGCCACCGGAGCAACGATCCAGATTCCCGCTTCTGTTCAGCCGAAATTCGTTGCCGGCAAACAGTTTAAAGATGCCCTCAATACAAAATAATTTGTTTTGAGCTGAGCAAAAAGGCCGCAAAGAGTTTTTCTCTACGGCCTTTAATTTTTTCTATTTTCGGGTGTTTTACACATCCCTCATTTTTGTCATCGCTTGATCTAAGTCGTTGATCATATCTTCCGGATCTTCCAAGCCGATATAAACACGGATCATCGTACGCATAATTTTCGGGTCACCGACCGTGCGTTTCCCGTAGCTCCTCAGGATCAAGCTCTCAAATCCGCCCCACGAGTAACCCAATCCGAATAGTTTTAAAGAATCCATAAAGCGGTTGATCTGGACATCCGTGTACTGATCCTGAAGTTGGAAAGCAAATAATCCGATCGGGCCGGAGTAGTCTCTCTTGTAAATGCGATAGCCGGGATCCTTTTCATAAGCCGGCCAAATCACTTTTTTGACTTCTTCCCGCTTAAGAAGCCAGTCAACCACTTTCCGCGTATGCACGCCCACTGCATCAAGGCGGACTTTCAGAGTGCGCAAGCCGCGGAGGCCTAGGTACACACTTTGCGCCGAGGCGTATTGTCCGGTCATCTTGCAGACGTCTCTCACCTGCTTCCAGTTTTTTTCATTGCAGGTAACCGTGGACATCAACACGTCGCTATGACCGCAGATGTATTTCGTCGCCGAATGCACTACTACATCCACACCGTGCTTCAGCGGCTGGAAATTGAGTGGCGTGGCATAAGTGTTGTCGATCATTGTGACGATGTTGTATTTGCGAGCGACCGCGGCGATTGCCGGAACATCCTGCATTTCAAAGGTATGCGTACCCGGACTTTCCATATAAATCAATCGCGTATTGGGACGAATTAATTTCTCAATACCGGCCCCGATGGTCGACTCGTAAAACTCTGCTTCCACGCCGAAGTTCTTTAGCAGTACTTCGCAGAACTGGCGCGTAGGACCATAAACCGAATCTGTTACAAGCATGTGATCGCCTGTCTTCAGGAAGGCCATCATCGGAATCGTGCAGCCCGCTAAACCCGTACTAAATGCCCAGGTTCCGGCTCCGCCTTCGAGTTTATTCATGGCGTCATAAAAAGCTTCATGCGTCGGGCCTCCGTCCGTCCCGTAGGTCTGTGCAGTACCGTCGCCGTACAAATGGTTATCGACACGTCCGAACAGATCTTCCATATCATCGTGAAGAATGGTCGAGCCTTCATAGGGCGGCACATTTACATAACCGCCGCTTGCCTCCAAATTGCGGCCGCAATGCGACAAAATGGTTTGCAAACCCGGTTCGTCCTTTGGTTTATTCATAATCTTCCTCCGTTTTGGACCGCGGTCTATGCTTCTCAACGGTCCACAAACATCTGTTTCAGTTCTTCTGCCACGATATCTCGTAATGGGGATTCAATAAGCGGATTCCAAGCGATTGAAAGGGGCAAACAAGGAGTTGCATCCGTAATCGTTTCTGCCTTGATATATTCAGGCATCCACTGTCTGAAGGATTCCGGGAGAAAAGCTATACCCTGCCCGCAGCTCACAAATCCCATTTGGCGCGGGCTGGATTCGACCTCGTGGATAATTCTCGGCGTGAAGCCGCCAACTTCCTGACAAAAACCGACAAGACCGTCAAACAGCCGAGGCGCAATGGCACGCCGTGTAAAAACAAAATCCTCATTTCGCAGCTCTTTAATTGACACTCCGCCCTTCCCTGCTAAATGGTGATTTCGATTTAAAAGTACGATTGGTTTTTCATTGATGAGGTTTGCCATCCTCAAACGCTGATCCGACAAAGTATCAAAAAACGCCATGCCGATTAAAACTGTTCCGTCCGTGAGCTCTGTTTCAACCTGATAAGAATCAATTTCCTTCACAAACAGGGAAATATTCGGGTGCAATGCCGCAAGACGTTTTTTAAACTCCGGAATAAAAAACAGCATCGACTCCGTGTTCGCACCGATCGTTAGAATCCCCTGCGCATTTTGCTGCATTTGCTTCACGGAGAAATTCAAGACTTCCGCCTGCCGCACCAGCTGGTCAATCATCGGCATGAGTGCGTTGCCTTGTGCCGTCGGAGAAACGCCGCGAGGCGTTCTCTCCAGCAGTTTCATTCTTAACCTTGCCTCTAGCTCGTCGATCTGAAGAACAAGAGGAGGGACGGACATATTCAATCGCTTGGCTGCCCGCCGGAAGCTCTTCTCCTGAGTCACGGCAGCGAACAGCATCAGCTGTCTGATGGTGCGGTAATCGAAACAGCGGCGCATTCTGATGTTAGCAAAAAGATAATTGAGTGATAACGATTTTATATCACTTAGCCTCCTAGGCGTTTGATTTTATTCCTACACTGACGAACAACAAAGGAGAAAAAAATGTCTGTTTCAAGCCTCGGACTCTTTTTCATCGTGGTTTTTATCACTTGCATCACGCCCGGTGCATCCGTATAATATTCCACAGTATGGATAGGCGAATGGGTGATACAGAGCGAACACTGCGAAATCATTCCCGCTTCGTGCGCATAAGTGATGGAAGGAGCGATGTTACGTATATCGTTCAGTCCGCAGAAAGTACGTGTGATGTCCGTGCCCTGCGCCTTCTTCACTTTATAAAACAGCTTGCGCACATCGGCAGGCACGGGGCTCATGCGCAGGCCGTTCAGTGCACGGTCCAACATATGTGTCTGTATACCGGCTTCGTGGAACGGCTTCGTCCACTCGCGCACAGCTTTATTGGGGTTCTCGCCAAACAATAGATTTACCTGTTCAAAACCGCCGCCATTCGTTTCTACACGAGCGAAACATCCCATCTCGACAATGGCAGGCGCTACCTTTACCAGCTGGTCTACACGGGGCACATATTTTCCGGCACTTTGCCACATATCCCTGAATACCAAGCTGAACTTAATTTCTTTTTTCATACCAAATTATTCCTGTGTGTGTTTATATAAGATTAGTTATTTCAGAGTTTCTCCACTTTCGCAACTTTACCCTTACCCTGCGTCACTACCGTAACCGCCGCACTGATAGCCGCCATGATGTTGCCGGGAACAGCCGCAGGAGCATTTGCCGCCTGTTTGGCAGGAACAACCTCTTCGGGTGCATATTTATTCACAAGGGCGATAAGTCCCTTTCCCAAGTAGATTACAATCAGCAGGATGGCAAAGACCGTTGCCATACCCACTATCATTAGCAGGAGCGCTATGTTCAAGTTTTCCATATTATAAATTATTAGTTATTCTATCGGATTTGCAAAAAAATCGTCCGAAATTAGTGATAATAGACGAGAATATAGAATATTACAATGATAAATTATGCTAAAATAAAAGTAAGAAAAGAGCAAGTAGCCGGTCACTACATATCTTCCAACGACAAACAAACCGTCTCAATCCGATATTTCGGCAATAGCTTTTTCTTTAAATGTTCCACTTTCCCAGCCAGCAGTTCCGGTTTGAAGTTTTTCTTTTGCCGCTTCACTTCTGCCGCCACAGCTTGATTTTTCTCCAATTTCAGAGCAATAATATCAATTTCATTCTGATTGCCCTTCGGCTCCCACCACGAACCTATAGCCCGATATTGGAAACTTTCGGCAAACTGCTGTTTGAAATATCTTTCCAGCATGATACCTGAATAAGTTGAATAGTCGGATTTGATGATGGTCTGCAAACCGATAAAGTTCTTAATCTCTATCAGAGAACGGTGGCGGTCGAAATAGTTAAACCAAAACCGGATGAAATTATCTTGTATTTCATACCTTACAGTTTGACTTCCTTCTTTTGCCAATAAAGGACGCTGGCGGACAATGATGTTGTAATCCTCAATCAACCGCTTTATTTGACCGCCTATGCTTTTGTCTCCCAAAGCGGCTTCTATTTCGGGTTGCGTATTAATGCCACCGGAAATAGCACTTAAGATAGAAAAATAAGTGGCATAGTTTTTCCCGAACTCTTCCACCAGCAGATTTTTTCCTTCATCGGTAAAAGAAGAGTTCTCCCGAACCATAAATGAAATCATCCCGTCTACACTCAATTCGGTGTTGTCACAAAGCAGTTCAACATATTTCGGAACACCCCCTGTAAAAGAATAGAGGGCAAGCAAATCATCATTGCTGTAATCGGGATTGTAATCAAAGATAATCTCTTTCAATGTAGCCAAATCAAAAGCAGACAGTTTAATGATATTATCAGCTCTACCGAACAAGGGCTCTTTATTGTTCTGAAATATTTTCTGCATCAACGAATAAACGGAACCCGATACAATCAAATTCATCTTAGATTTCTTCCGATAGGTATCCCAAATGTTTTGCATATCGCTATATACCGATTCATTGATGTTATAGAACTCCTGAAACTCATCGATAACCAGGTTGAACGGTTTCTGGGAAGACAGTTCCATCAGATACTGAAATAATGACCGGAAGGTACGTATTTCCATTGGAACAAATACATCAAGCGATTGGCCGATAACCGGAATAAATTCAGAACAAAGCGTTGCTTCACTTTTACGCCCCACAAACAGATAAACGGTTGGCATATCTTCAACAGCTTTCATTATAAGGCTTGTTTTACCAATCCTTCTTCTTCCGGTTACCACTGTTAAGCGTGAATGGTCGCTGAAAGACAAATCGCGTATCCGCCGCAGCTCCGCCAACTCGCTTTTCCTATTATAAAATTTCATATTTCCATTTTTGTTACGGCTGTAACTGTTACAGCGGTTACAAAGATATAAGAAATTATCTATATATACTCTATTTTTTCATTTTTCCAAAAGATTTATGCGAATTACCGTATTTCATTCTTGGGGTATCTATTTCTAGTATCTCCATATTTTTTACCACATCCATTCACTTTTCCTCTACCATTCCTCTCCCCACTTCGGAATACATTCTGAAAGGGTGGCATGTCAAAATTAAAATTCGTTTACTTTTTGTTTCTTTTTAGGCACAAAATACGCGGATTTCACGGAAAAAGAATAAAAAAATCTGTGCCTTCCGTGTAATCCGCGTTATCCTTTAGATTTGCGTGCCTAAAAAACATCAAGTGTATTTTAACACCCTTCTGTCATTGCGTAATAGTATCTATTTACTTAGAACTCGCTTGTAAAGTGGAACTTGATATGCTTGAAATCCATCTGCGCCATCTGCAGTACGTAGCCGCTGTCTGCAAGGAACACATCCCTGCCTTCACGGTCTTTCGCCATATACTGGTACTTGCGTTTCTTGAACGCTTCCAGTTCGGCAAGGTCATCACTTTCAATCCAGCAGGCCTTGTAAAGACTCAACGGCTCCCAACGGCATTTGGCACTGTACTCATTTTCCAGACGGTATTGGATTACCTCGAACTGCAACTGCCCTACCGTACCGATAATCTTGCGTCCGTTAAACTGGTTGACAAACAACTGCGCTACACCTTCGTCCATCAACTGGTCGATACCTTTGGCAAGCTGCTTCTGTTTCATCGGGTCGGCATTCTCGATATACTTGAACATCTCGGGCGAGAAGCTCGGCAGTCCGCGGAAGTGAAGCATCTCACCCTCCGTCAGCGTATCGCCGATTTTGAACGTACCGTTGTCCGGCAAACCGATGATATCTCCCGCCCACGCCTCATCGATGGTAGTCTTGCGCTGCGCCATAAACTGCGTAGGCGATGAGAAACGCATGGTCTTGCCATGACGCACATGCAGGTAGGGCGTATTACGGGTGAACTTACCGGAACATATCTTGCAAAATGCGATACATGAACGGTGGTTCGGGTCGATATTGGCGGTAATCTTAAAGATAAAGCCTGTGAATTTAGGCTCTTCCGGCTCTACTTCGCGTTCCTCCGCCTTCACGGGACGGGGACTGGGAGCAATCTCCACAAAGCAGTCCAGCAACTCCTGCACACCGAAGTTGTTCAGGGCGGAGCCGAAGAACACGGGGGCCAGTTCACCTTTC
>OGXE01003052.1_pt1 | contig 11672 bp, 9 predicted proteins | sample 1576181 | NCBI WGS metagenome assembly OGXE01 (sample SAMEA3541478, study PRJEB24748) | human gut metagenome | biome: human gut; feature: human-associated habitat; material: faeces | place: China | collected 2012 | reverse complement strand
GTATGGATTACAGCTTCTAATCCTGCAATTTTAGGTGACTTGATATCTTTAAATGTAATATTTTTATATTCTTTTAAAGGAGGATTTTCCTGAATAAATCCTTTTCGTCGTACAACTGTTATATTAATATCACATCCTAAAAGTTGTATTCTAGGGTATAATTCTTCACAGTGCTTTTCTATACCACCTTGTATATTGGGGAACCCTCTGAGACCAGTGACTACTACTTTCATTGCAAATTAGACTTATTAAAATTTCCTTGCTTTGGATTTTGTCCTACATCGTACCATTTTTTATCTAAACATAGAGGTTTGTTTAGTATACTATTTATCTTATTTTTTAAAACCCAAGATAAAGGATGCGAAATATATTTTTTCATTACAGGGGCAGCGGTTCCAACCATCCAGCAGTTTTTGGGACAAGTGCGGACCATATTCCTAACTTTTTCAGCTTGATCACTTTCCCATATCTCTTGGAAAGTTTCAGCGGTGAGGATGTTTCCCATACTTTCCTTCCAGTATTTTTCTTCTAATCCATTGCATGGGTATACTTCTCCATATGGATCAACAAAAAAGTTTATTAATCCGGCTTCACATGGTAGCATTCTTCTGTTTCCTTCAATATAATTGATTAATCCATTATTAAAGAATGCTCTAAACCACGATTTGGGATGGCTTTCCTTTAATTGCCATGAAATTAGTGTTTCGAAATTTTTTATGACTTCAGACTTGTTTGTTATAATATTATCATGTTTGTGAAAATAATAGGAGTTGTGAAATGCTGCTGTAGCAAACTCCATATTGAGGCTTTTGGATAATTGATACAAAGATAACATATCTGTGGAATTATTGTTCGAAACAGTTATTCCGAATCCAATATCTTTAATTCCCATTTTTTTTAAAGTAAGTAGTGTATTCAATCCTTTATCAAATCCACCTTGCCTACCTCTTAATTCATCATTTTTTTGAGATAAACCTTCTATGCTGATTCTGATTCCTATGTTAGGGAATTGTTCTGCAAGCTTTATTATTCTATCCTCGAACCATCCTGAGGTAGATATAACCACTCTTGGTGCTTTTTTTGATAGGATAGATACTATTTCAGATAAATCTTCACGAATAAAAGGCTCTCCTCCTGTGATATTTATGAATTTTACATTTGGTAATTTTTTTAAGTCTTCTGGTTTAATCTCTTTACTTTTTTCAGTAGGATTATTCCATATATCACACATTTTGCACTTCATAGGACAGCGATATGTTATAATAATGCACATATCTGTCGGCTGTAATATTCTTTTTTTATTATTGTTCATAGATTTGGATTAATTTAGAATAAAACTTTTCTTTTGAAAATAAGTTGCATGCGTTAGTTGCTATATTCTTATATTGCTCCTCTTTAGTAAATGAATCCATGCAGTTTGTTATGTTACTTTGTAACTCAGAAACTGAATTTGGTGTACACAAAAAACCATTTTGGGTATTCTCTATTAATTCGGGTATTCCTCCAATTAATGAACCAACTACGGGAGTCCCCATGCAGAGAGCTCTGGCCTATATACAGACTACCGGAGGAGAGGGACCGGTTAAAGTAAAGTTTGCTTCCCCCCTTCTGAAAGGAACTGAAGTAAAGTTTGAAGTAGGGCAGTAGTACACTACTATGGACTTATGTTTGTGCCATCGTATTGGCACAGTCGTGCCAGTACGATGGCAAGGCTGTGCCAGTATGGTGGCACAACTTTGCCAATGCGATGGCACGGGTTGTGCATTTCTTACAGAATGTATTGCACTTCCTTGAACAGATATTCCCGTTCACTTCCTCCTTCATCCTCCAGCACGAACCGTCCGTCTTGCTCTACACGCAGCAACCGGGCAAGGAACTTGCCGTTGGCATCTTCATAAGGGTGCAATCCCCGGCGACGGAAAAGGGAGCGGGCATACCGTGTGGATATCTCGTCGGAGTAGACGGCGAAGTCCTCCATTTGGAGGCTGTTGTAGTAGATTTGTACACGTCTTAGGATATGGGCAAGGATTTCATAACGGTCGTGCTCCTTTCCGGTGATTTGTTTCAGTGAGACGGGGTTGGGAGCATCACTGTTGAAGACTTCCTGGTTGATGTTGATACCGATTCCGGCAATGCTGCGCCTGATATGATGTCCGGAAAGGTCGTTCTCTATCAGTATGCCGCAGATTTTCTTGTCTTTCCAATAAATGTCGTTCGGCCATTTGATGGTGATTTCATCAGACCATCTGCTCAGCTCTTCCTTAATGGCGAGGGAAACGATTTGTGAAAGGATGAACTGCCGGCGGGCTTCCAGAAAAGAAGGGTAGAGTACAAAGCTGAAAAGCAGGTTCTTGCCTTCTTCAGCTTCCCAGGTATTGCCGCGCTGGCCTTTACCGGCAGTTTGGAACTCGGCAGTCACGGTTGTTAGTTCGGCAACGGATTCTTGCAATTGGTTGCAAAGCTGGCTGAGGTATTGGTTGGTCGATGCCGTCTCGTCCAATGCCACCAGTGGGAACGGGAATGTGTCAGGGCAGGGCTTCATATTCGGTACGCATTTTTTTGGTGAACTTCTTCAATACTTCTTCCACGGAGTGGTCTATCAGTTGCTTCAACAGTTTGTCGTCGACGTCACCGTCAAGGAACACCTGGTTCCAGTACTTTTTGTTGAAGTGATAGGCACCTTCGATGGCAACATAGTGCTCCCGCAGTTCGAGTGCATATTCGGGGTCGCATTTCAGACAAATCTTGTTGGCGCTTTCCAGGTCGATAAGTGCAAACATTTTATTCATGACTTTCATCACGAGCGAGTATTCGTCAAACGGAAAGCATTCCGTGACGGCTTTTTTGCTGAGGCAATATTCGCGGGCGGTTTCGATGTCCATGATGGTATTTACGGTTTTACGGTTTACAATTTACGATTGAAATAACTCTTGCTTGTCAATTTTCAACTCTCAGAACATCGGCGGATAGAAGGCTTCTTTGAGATGCTCTATCTTGAATGCACCCGGTTCGCCTACAGCCGTTATGATGTCGAAGCGGACGGGTGCATCCAAGCAGAAGTGCTTGATATAGGCATCGGCCGCTACGACAATACGTCGTATTTTCTGCCAGTTCACGGCATCCTGCGGCTCAATGTAATCCGTATTGCTACGGGTTTTCACTTCCACAATAATCAGTTCCTTATCTTTGTCGGCTACAATATCCAGCTCAAGGTGATTCTTTCGCCAGTTACGGTCACGTATGGTGTAACCGTTCTGTTCCAAGTATTTGGCAGCGGCGTCTTCACCGGCTTTTCCAAGAATATTGTGTGCACTCATTATTCTGCGTGTCTGGCAGGCATCAGCATACCGTCGTGTCCAGGACGGAAGATAGCGGGCAACTTATAAGTTTTACCATCCAATGTATTGACCACTGCACTGCGCGTTTGGGGGGCTGGATTTGTACCGGTAATCAGTTCAATGGCCTTGGCATACAGAGGTTCTTCATTGTTTCCATAATCTTTATGAATATAGAATACACCTTGTTCGTTATAAGGATTGGTTTCATCCATCAATATATCGGGTTCAAATCCTTTTTCATACTCCCCGAATCCTTTGGCGTTATAGCTTTGGAAGGTGATAGGAACAACACGATATGTGTTATTCCGGACAGTGTACTCCTCATATTCCATACCTACGTTCTTACCAGTGGTCTTTTCACCTATAAGTATTACGTCCAAATCTATTCCTTCTAAGGAATTAATGACGAGTTCACTGGCAGAGGCCGTTCCATTTCCGACAAGGCAGTAGACGCGGGGAAGGTTGAGGCTTCCGGCTGATAAGGAAGTACCCAAGTTGGGATAACTGGAGTATGCAAATAATTCATCTTCCCGTTTGTTATTGAGTTTTGCCATTCTTTCATCATTGTATCGTAAACTGCTGAATACTTTACCTTGAGAGGCAGTACCGGCAATACAAGTTGCTATCAGATTAGCCGACATGGTATGCCCACCACCATTGTACCGCAAGTCCAGAATCAAATCTGTGACGTTCTTGTTTTTAAAATCTTTGAAAACATTGAATAATTCTTGGTCAAAGCCTGCCTCGAACCCAGAATAAACGAGGTAACCGATTCTATGTCCTTCTATATCTTCCTTGACATTACTGAAGATGACGGGGTTGTTGTATGTGGCTTTGGAAGTTATGGTGTATTCCTTTTGCCCGGTAATGGTGCCTCCTTCTACGACATCTTCTGTCAAAGTATAGTTGATAGTTGCATCTGGTGACAATATGTCGTAATAGAAGTTATTAATATTGTTATTATTTATCTTCTTTCCATTTATCAGGCTTATCATTGCTCCTCGTTTGAGTCCAGCTTCGGAGGCCGGTGAATCGGGATATACACCTTGGAGGCAGAAATAAATGGTATTTTCTGCTTGTGTGCCAATGCTTATGGGGGTTATACCGGTGATACCGAAACTATATGCCAGTTCCTTGTTTACAATTTTGGTGGTACGGGTTGAACTAATATTGGGCAATAGCTGGATATAAGAGAAAAGATTATAATATGTCTTGCCGTCGCTACCGACATATGTTTTTTTATCCAATGTATTGGTAGTCATACTTCCCAATGCATCATAGAAGAAGTCTTCATAGCCTTTGTTATGGTCAAGATTCAACGTTTTGTATTCATCGTTCCAGAGATACATTTCCCTCAGATATTCATCAACTTTTGCGTTAATCTCCATATCTTCAGTGGTTTGGGGAACACTGGTCCCCTTTTGTGTAACTTCAAAACTTGCAGGAGAATAGCCGTCTATATTAATGGAAATTCTGGCTGTCCGGTCGGTGGTGGAACTTGTACTTACAGATAATTTCAAGGTGCTTTGTCCTTTTGTACCCGAGGTCGTATTCAGTTTGCACCAATCCGCTCCTGAGGTGACGGAAGCTACCCATTTGGCTGCAGCATTGAAGCTTACAGACAACTCATTATCCTGGCTGATCTCCAGGGATTTTCCCTCTGTCCAACTCTGATTGGTTATGCCGGTATTAAGTTTATTATCGTCATCGTCACTACATGAGATAAAACTTATACTGAACAATGTGAGTAGAAAGAAACTAAGATAATTTACATGTTTCATACCTTTTAAATTTAGAACTCTCCAAAAATACGTTTTTAATTACTAAATTAAAATGTTTTTAAGAAATACTTTAAGTTTACCGGTCAAAAAAATATTTCAGTGCTATTTAAGTGTTTCCGATATAAAAATTACGTAGGTTCGTTTTGTTTTTACAGAAGTAAAAGTAATTTTGCAGGAAATATGAGAAAGAGAGATAAAACGTGTGCGAAAGCAACGCCCGAAGAACCGAAACGCGAGCAGCGCATGGTATGCCTGATGAGCGAGGAAGAGCAGCGGATTGTGGACCGTTATCTGGAGAAATACAAGATAACGAACAAGTCGCGTTGGCTGCGGGAGACTATTCTCATGTTTATCCATAAGAATATGGAAGAGGATTATCCTACTTTGTTCGGTGAGCACGACATGAGGAGGTGAAAATTAAAAATTAAAGGGGGTGGCGTTGGACGATAGCTATTATATGAAGCAGGCGCTTTTGGAAGCCCATAAGGCCGGTGAACGGGGAGAAGTTCCCGTAGGTGCAGTTGTGGTGTGCAAGGACCGTATCATAGCTCGTGCCCATAATTTGACGGAGACTTTGACGGATGTCACCGCCCATGCCGAGATGCAAGCCATTACCGCTGCCGCTGCAACTCTTGGCGGCAAATATCTGAATGAATGTACTCTCTATGTCACAGTGGAACCCTGCGTGATGTGTGCTGGTGCCATTGCCTGGGCGCAGATGGGACGTCTGGTGTTTGGTGCTGAAGATGAGAAAAGAGGGTATCAGCGCTATGCCTCGCAGGCATTGCATCCCAAAACACAAGTAGTAAAAGGAATTCTGGCAGATGAATGTGCCGCCCTGATGAAAGAGTTCTTTGCCGCCAAGCGCAAATAATCTCTAATCCTTTATCCCTAATCTCTACTCTTTGATTTCTTCAAAATCCACATACTCTCCCTCGTCTTTGGAGAACAGTTTCTTGTGGCGGGGGCGTATTTCACCTTCTTCAGTTTGTGCCTCCTCAGACGATTGTCTATTATCATTGTAGGAATACCCTCCCGGCTGGTAATTACCATTTCCTTTTTGGTAGGGACCGGAGTTGGAGGAAGTACGGCGTCCGCCCAATCCGAATATGTTCCGGATGACAGTACCGATAATGCTGAGGCCAATGAGCAGAATGGCAATTATGATGATGAATAAAAATCCTAAAATATGAAACATGGGCTAATGTCTTTTTATGTGTTCGTTTTCTGCGAACTTCAATACAACAACCGTGCCAAAGATTTGTTTATTTACTTTTCCTTGTAATAAGCGAAAGCAGTATATACCAGACGATGATTGCAGAAAAGCTGCAGATTCCCAAGAAGATGAGGAACGGAATGCAGACAAGCAGGAAAATGAAGCTTGTTTTATTGTCTTTCCATGACAGATTCTTGAATTTGAGTGAGAACATTGGAATCTCCGATACAAGCAGCCATGAGAAAAGGCAGACCAGCAGCAACAGATAAACCGGATGGAAATTGCTGCTCACCAGCCAGTCGTGAGCGCCCGTCACCAATGAAGCCCAGAACAAGGCGTTTGCCGGGACGGGAAGTCCTACGAAAGAGCTCGTCTGGCGGGTATCGTTGTTGAACTTGGCAAGCCGCAGTGCAGAGAATACGGACAAAAGAAATGCGAGATAGGGGAAAACGCCGGCCAAGCTTTCCATTGCGCCCGAATAGTCCATTTCCTTGAACAAGGAAAATACAATCAGGGAAGGGGCCACTCCGAAACTGACATCATCTGCCAGAGAATCCAAATCCTTGCCGATAATGGAGTGTGCGTCCAGTGCACGTGCCATCATGCCATCGAAGAAATCGAATACGGCACTGAAGATAATGAAAGCGAGTGCCCATTCATATCTGGCTTCGAATGCCATGACACAAGCAATACACCCGGAGAATAGGTTCAGGCAGGTCAGAGTATTTGGAATATGGCGGGTAATGCAGTTTGCCATTGTTGTTCTTTTATTATTTAAGTTTGGCTATCACAGTCTGATTGCCGGTAGTCAGTTGTCCTAGTTTAACGAATACTTCGGTGCCCAACGGTAGAAAGACATCCACGCGGGAGCCGAATTTGATGAAACCCATATGTTCGTCAATATAGCATTCCTCGCCCGGTTCGGCATAGGTCACGATGCGGCGCGCCATGGCTCCGGCTATCTGTCGTGCCATAATCTCCACGCCTTCCGGAGTTTCTATTACTACGGTGGAACGCTCGTTGTCGGTGCTGGCTTTGGGCAGCCACGCTTTCATGAACTTTCCGTTTTGGTGCCATACCTTCTTTACCGTGCCGTCTACCGGATACCAGTTGGCGTGTACATTGACCAGACTCATGAATATAGATACCATGATACGGCGGTCGTGGAAGTATTCGTTTTCCTCCACTTCTTCCACCACTACGATTTTACCGTCGGCAGGAGCTACCACGACTTTCTCCGTTTCTTGTCCGAACAAACGGATGGGGCAGCGGAAGAAGTTCACGAGTATGCCATATACTATGAGGCTGATGACCGCTACTACGTAAAAAGGAACTTTGCATTCCAATCCGAAGTAAAGGGCAGTGTTGACAGCCAGAATCAGAACCAGGCTGCCTGCCAATGTATGTGTTCCTTCACGGTGTATGCGTATCTTTTTTAATCTTTTTAATCGACCCATGTATATCGTATTTGCTAATTTAGATAGAAATTATCTGCAAAAATAGGCTTATTTTGAAAATCTAACAAGGATTTGGAGAGAGAAATGTGCATGTTGATAACTTTTTGGGAAATATTTTTGTTAGCTGTGATAGAGGTTGTAATTTTAGGCTCTCAATAGAAAGGATATATATGCAAGATTTTGTTCATTTACATGTCCATACCCAATACTCTCTTCTGGATGGTCAGGCAAGTGTCAGCAGGCTGGTTGACAAGGCCATGAAGGATGGTATGAAAGGCATTGCCGTGACCGACCATGGAAATATGTTCGGTATCAAGGAGTTCACCAACTATGTCAACAAGAAGAACAGCGGGCCAAAGGGGGAGATAAAGGACCTCAAGAAAAGGATTGCCGGTATTGAAAGCGGTGAGATAGAGTGTGAAGACAAGGAAGCGGAGATTGCCGATTGTCGTGCCAAGATGGCAGAAGCGGAAAGCAAGCTGTTCAAGCCGATTGTAGGCTGTGAAATGTATGTGGCCCGCCGAACCATGGATAAGAAGGAGGGGAAGCCGGACCAGAGTGGCTATCACCTGATTGTGCTGGCAAAGAATGAGAAGGGGTATCACAATCTGATAAAACTTGTATCGCATGCCTGGACAAGGGGATACTATATGCGTCCGCGTACAGACCGCAGTGAACTGGAAAAGTACCATGAGGGGCTGATTGTCTGCTCGGCTTGTATCGGTGGCGAGGTTCCTAAGAAGATTATCAATGACCAGCTGGAAGAGGCAGAAGAAGCTGTACGCTGGTATAAGAATCTGTTTGGCGATGATTACTATCTGGAGCTTCAGCGCCATAAAGCCACTGTTCCCCGTGCCAACCACGAAGCCTATCCGCTTCAGCAGAAGGCGAATGCCAAGTTGCTGGAGCTTGCCCGGAAATATGACATTAAGGTTATCTGCTCTAATGACGTCCACTTTGTGGATGAAGAGAATGCGGAAGCGCACGACCGCCTGATTTGTCTGAGCACGGGTAAAGATCTGGATGACCCTACCCGAATGCTTTATACCAAGCAGGAATGGATGAAGACAAAGGCTGAGATGAACGCCTTGTTTGAGGATGTTCCCGAAGCCTTGTCCAATACCTTGGAGATTTTGGACAAGGTGGAATATTATTCCATCGACCACGCTCCTATTATGCCTACGTTTGCTATTCCGGAAGATTTCGGAACGGAAGAGGGCTATCGGCAGAAATATACCGAAAAGGACTTATTTGATGAGTTTACCCAGGATGAAAACGGCAAGGTGGTGCTGGATGAGGATGCCGCCAATGCCAAGATAAAGCGTCTGGGGGGCTACGACAAACTGTACCGTATCAAGCTGGAAGCCGACTATCTGGCAAAGTTGGCATTCGACGGTGCTAAAAAGCTGTACGGTGATCCCTTGTCCGACGAGGTGAAGGAGCGTCTGGTCTTTGAGCTGTACATCATGAAGACGATGGGTTTCCCGGGATACTTCTTGATTGTGCAGGACTTTATCAATGCCGCCCGCACACAGCTGGGCGTTTCGGTAGGACCGGGACGTGGTTCGGCTGCCGGCTCGGCGGTGGCCTATTGCCTGGGCATCACGAAAATAGACCCGATTCAATACGACCTTCTGTTCGAGCGTTTCTTGAATCCCGACCGTATCTCTTTGCCTGATATCGATGTGGACTTCGATGATGACGGGCGTGGAGAAGTGCTCCGCTGGGTGACGGAGAAGTACGGGCAAGAGAAGGTGGCGCACATCATTACATACGGCACGATGGCGACCAAGATGGCTATCAAGGACGTGGCGCGCGTACAGAAACTGCCTTTGAGCGAATCGGATCGTCTGTGCAAGCTCGTGCCGGATAAGATTCCCGACAAAAAACTCAACCTGCCGAATGCTATCGCGTACGTACCCGAATTGCAGGCTGCGGAGGCTTCGCCCGATCCGCTGGTGCGCGATACGATGAAATATGCCAAGATGCTGGAAGGTAATGTACGCGGTACGGGTGTGCATGCCTGCGGTACTATTATTTGCCGTGACGACATCACGGATTGGGTACCCGTCAGCACGGCGGATGATAAGGAGACGGGCGAGAAGATGCTCGTAACCCAATACGAAGGTTCCGTCATCGAAGATACGGGACTTATCAAGATGGACTTCCTCGGACTGAAAACCTTGTCCATCATTAAGGAAGCCGTTGCCAATGTACGTCTGCACCGCGGCTTGGAACTCGACATCGACAAGATATCCATTTCCGACCCTGCTACCTATAAACTCTATTGCGACGGCCGCACCATCGGTACGTTCCAGTTTGAATCGGCCGGTATGCAGAAATATCTGCGTGAGTTGCAACCGAGCACTTTCGAGGACTTGATTGCCATGAACGCCCTCTACCGTCCGGGACCTATGGATTATATCCCCGACTTCATCGACCGTAAGTGGGGACGCAAGCCCATCGAGTATGACATCCCCATCATGGAGAAGTATCTGAAGGATACCTACGGTATTACGGTCTACCAGGAGCAGGTCATGCTTCTGTCGCGTTTGCTGGCGGACTTCACCCGTGGTGAGTCCGATGCCTTGCGTAAGGCGATGGGTAAGAAACTGCGTGACAAGCTGGACCACATGAAGCCGAAATTCATTTCGGGCGGACAAAAGAACGGCCACGACCCGAAAGTGCTTGAGAAAATCTGGGCCGACTGGGAAAAGTTTGCATCCTATGCCTTCAACAAGTCACATGCCACTTGCTATTCGTGGGTGGCCTATCAGACGGCTTTCCTCAAGGCCAACTATCCGGCCGAATACATGGCGGCGGTCATGAGCCGAAGTTTGGCGAATATTACCGATATAACCAAACTGATGGACGAATGCAAGGCAATGGGCATCAATACATTGGGGCCGGATGTGAATGAAAGTAACCTGAAGTTCACCGTGAACAAGGAAGGCAATATCCGTTTTGGTCTTGGCGCGGTGAAAGGGGTAGGCGAGGGTGCTGTGCAGAGCATCATGGAGGAACGCGAGAAGAATGGTCCTTTCAAGGGTATATTTGATTTTGTGCAGCGTGTCAATCTGACAGCCTGCAACAAGAAGAATCTGGAATGTCTTGCTTTGGCGGGCGGGTTCGACAGCTTCCCGGAGCTGAAGCGAGAGCAGTATTTTGCCGTAAATTCCAAGAACGAGGTCTTCCTCGAAACCTTGGTGCGGTATGGTAACCGTTACCAGGCCGACCAGGCTGCGGCTGCAAACTCCTTGTTCGGCGGTGAGAATGTGGTGGATATCGCCACTCCGGAAATACCGGTAGCGGAACGTTGGAGCGACCTCGACCGTTTGAACCGGGAGCGCGATTTGGTAGGTATCTATCTGTCCGCACACCCGTTGGATGAGTATTCCGTAGTTCTGGAGCATGTTTGCAACACTCACATGGCAGAGCTGGAAGATAAGACGGCACTTGTGGGACGCGAAATAACAATGGGTGGCATCGTGACCGCCGTGCGTCGCGGTATCAGCAAAAATGGAAATCCTTACGGCATAGCCAAGATTGAAGACTATTCCGGTTCGGCAGAGCTTCCTTTCTTCGGAAATGATTGGGTGACCTATCAGGGGTATCTGGGTGAACGTACCTTCTTGTTCATCAAAGCCCGTTGCCAGCCCAAGCAATGGCGGCAGGATGAGTTGGAGCTGAAGATAACCTCCATGGAACTGTTGCCTGACGTCAAGGAGAAACTGATTGAGAAGATAACCATTCTCATTCCGCTGAGTGTGCTGAACAAGGCTTTGATAACTGAACTGGCGGAACTGACCAAGGAACGTCCGGGCAGTACGGAGCTTTATTTCAAAGTCAGAGATGAGGATAGCAAGATGACGGTCGATTT
>OGXE01003046.1_pt1 | contig 11687 bp, 7 predicted proteins | sample 1576181 | NCBI WGS metagenome assembly OGXE01 (sample SAMEA3541478, study PRJEB24748) | human gut metagenome | biome: human gut; feature: human-associated habitat; material: faeces | place: China | collected 2012 | reverse complement strand
CCTACAGCACGACGCTCATGATGCTCAGCGCGCAGCGCTCGGGCCTCGTCATGGATGAACAGCGCACTCGAGATTTGGTAATCGAAAAAAGACCCGACGAGCAGACAAAAGGCCAGGATGACCGCGATAATGGCGGCATCTTTCTTATAGATATACCCGAACATGCTTTCCTTTCGATGGAACCAGATTGCCCAAATGGGGCGTTTGCAGCGTCGACCCGTTAGTCGTCGTCGCTCGCACCCAGCTGTTGCAGCAGCATGAGCGCCGCGGCCACGGGGCCGGTGCCGTCGTTGGCGTCGAGGCCGCGACCCAGGCCGCTGCCCGCGCCGGCACCCGCCTTGTAGGGCACCGACAGCTTGCGGCTCTTGGGGAAGTTCACCGCGCCATAGCGGGTCTTAAGCTCAAAGGCCACCTTCTTAGGCACGTCTACGCCCAAAAACGTGATGCGTCCGCCGCTGAGCGTGACGCTCTCGAGCCCCAAGCGCTCGCCGCGGATACGGATACGCGCGCGGTTGAACAGATTGAGTCCCGCCAACGGCAGCTCGCCATGCGCGGCCTCGGTCTCTTCCTGCACCTCGTCGATGCTCTCCAGGTCCTCAGCCGCTGCGAGCTTACGGTACACGAGCACGCGCTGATCCACCGCCGGCAGGTACTCCTCGGACAAGAAGTAGTCGGCCGGCAGGTTAATGCCCACGCTCGCCGCCTCCACGCCGGCATCGTCGTCACCGCGTGCCTCTGCCACGGCCTGGCCCAGCATCTGCGTAAACAGGTCAAAGCCCACGCTCGACAGGTTGCCGTGCTGCTCGGCGCCCATAAGCGAGCCGGCGCCGCGGATCTCCAGGTCGCGCATGGCGATGCGCATGCCGCTGCCCAGGTCCTGGAACTCGGAAAGTGCAGTCAGGCGTGCCGTTGCCTCCTCGGTAAGTGGCAGCTCGCCGGGGAACATAAAGTACGCGTATGCCTGCGTGGCCGAGCGGCCCACGCGGCCCTTAAGCTGGTAAAGCTGTGCCAGACCCAGACGCTGCGAGTCTTCGATGATCAGTGTGTTGGCGGTCGCGTTGTCGATGCCGCTCTCCACGATGGTCGTGGCGATGAGCACGTCGATCTTTTTGGTCGCGAACTCGATCATCACGTCCTCGACCTCGCGCGGGCTCATCTTGCCGTGCGCCACGCCCACGCGCGCCTCGGGCGCGGCCTCGTGCACGCGCGCCACGGCGTCGTCGATGGTCTTGACGCGGTTGGACACGTAGTACACCTGGCCGCCGCGACCCACCTCCAGGCGAATCGCCGCACTCACCACGTCGGGGTCGTACTCCCCCACGTGCACGATAACGGGACGGCGCCCGGTCGGCGGCGTGGTGATCAGGCTCATGTCGCGCACGCCGCTCGTGGCCATCTGCATGGTTCGCGGAATAGGCGTTGCCGAGAGCGTGAGCACGTCGATTTGCTCGCGCAGGTTTTTGAGCTGCTCCTTGTGCTGCACGCCAAAACGCTGCTCCTCGTCGATGATCACCAGGCCCAGGTTCTTGGGGTTCACATCGGCCGAAAGCAGGCGGTGCGTGCCGATAAGCACGTCAATCGCGCCCTCGGCAAACGCCTTGAGTGCGCGCTTTTGCTGCGCCGGCGTACGGAAGCGGCTGAGAACCTCGACCTCAAGGCCAAACGGGGCAAAGCGTTCAAAGAACGTCTCGTAGTGCTGCTGGGCCAGAATGGTCGTGGGGCAGAGCACCATGACCTGGCGGCCGGAGTCCACGCACTTAAAGGCCGCGCGCAGGGCGACCTCGGTCTTGCCGAAGCCCACGTCGCCGCAGAGCAGGCGGTCCATGGGCTTGGGCGCCTCCATGTCAGCCTTGATGTCGGCGATAGCCTCCAGCTGGTCGCGCGTCTCGTCGTAGGGGAAGCTCTCCTCCATCTCGATCTGCTCGGGCGTATCGGGCGGGCAGGCGATACCGGTAATCGACGAGCGACGCGTATACAAATCGACCAGGTCAAACGCCAGCTTTTTGGCGTTCTTGCGCGCCTTGTTGGTGGCACGCGTCCAGTCGGCGGTGTTGAGCCTGGTCAGGCGCGGCTTGTCGCCGTCGGGGCCAACATAGCGCGTGATGCGGTCGACCTGCTCGAGCGGCACGTAGAGCTTGTCGCCGTCGGCATATTCCAGCAAAAAGTAGTCGCGTTCCTTGCCGCCCACTTCCTGGCGCGCGATCTCGCTAAAGAGCGCGATGCCATGCGTTGCGTGCACCACGTAGTCGCCCGGCTTAAACGGGAAGGTGATCTGCGTAATGTCAACCTTGCGGCGGCTGCGCGCGCGATTGACATCCATGCGGGCGTTGAGGTCGGCGATCGAGAACACGGCCAGGTTGGCATCGGGCACCACCACGCCCTGCGGCAGAGCGGCATCGACAAAGGTCACGCGTCCGCGCGAGATGGTGGGCACGGCGACACCGGCGGCAGCCTGGGCGGCACCCGCCTCGAGCGAGCGGGCGTTAAGCGCGTCGGCCTTGCGCTCGCGAATGGAAGCATGGGCCTCCTGGCGGGCGGCACGGTCGGCAGAATCCGCCGCCGCCACGCGTACACGGTCACCGATAACACCGGCGTTTTCGGGCGCGGCCGTCAGTGACTCCTCAAAGGTTATGCCCTCGTCGCCAAAGGTGAGCTCCATCGACTCGCGCGCACCGCGGTCGGGGATGGCAAACACGCAGGCATAGCGCTTGCCCACGACCTCCTGGATACGCGTCATAAAGCGATTGTCCGAGCCCGCAATGGCCGGCTGCTCAATCTTGAGCTCGGCCGTCACCGCACCACCGGCACGGATGAGGCTCACATAGTTCAGGCGTTGCTGGGAGCCAAAGTCGAGTTGCTGGGCACGCACGTACAGGCCGTCCAGACGGTCGACCCCCGCCTCGCCGGCACGCGCCTCGATATCCTCGTAGGCGCGCAGGCAATCGTCGAACAGCGAGCGCGGCTCGGACAGCACCACGAGCGCCTTGCCGCTCACGTGCGACAACGGGCTCACGGTCTGGCCGTACATCACCGGCAAAAAGCGGTCGAGCTCAGGCGTGACGATGCGCGCATCCACCATCTCGAGCAGCGCCGCCAACTTGCTGTCGTCCTGGCTGGCGCGATAGAGCGCCACATGCATGTTGTGGACCGCCTCGTCGGTAAGTGCCAGCTCGCGGCACGGGAAGATCTCGATACTGTCCTCGTTGCCGATGGTCTGACCCGTTGAACTCACCATACGGCGGATGCGGTCAATCTCGTCGCCGAAAAACTCAATGCGCACGGGCGCCTTTTCCTGCGCGGGAAATACCTCGACGGTGTCGCCATGCACGCGGAACAGGCCGGGCGCGTCGGCGGCGCCGGCATTGGTGTAGCCCATGCCCACCAGGCGCTGCGGTACCTCGTCAAAAGGAATCTCCTCACCCACCGCAAAGGTCGTCGACTCCCAGTAACAGCTCTCGACCGGCGGCACACAGCGCAGCAGCGCGCGGGCCGAGGCGACCATGATGCAGTTGTCCCCGCGCACGATGCGCCCGAGCGCCTCGCAGCGCTGGGCCACCACGGCATCGTCGGGCGCCTGCTCGCGCCAAGGGTAGTCCTTGCGCTCGGGAAAGCGGCACACGTGCGCCAGGCCCACATAGGCGGCCAGACTGCGTGCGGCGCGATCGGCCGCATCCTCACCACTCACGATGTAGACCGTGGGGCGCGGACGACGCGCAAACTGGGCGGCCGCCATGAGCGTTCGGCCCGACTGAGACACGGCCAGCGTCACGTCCTCGCCAGAATCGAGCCCGGCCTCGACGGTCTGCAGTGCCTCGGCAGTGTAGAGCTGCGCGGCTATACGGTGAATGAGCATGCTGTTCCTCCGGCATTGCAACGCCAAAAGCCCGCCGAGGCATGCTCGGCGGGTCGTTCGTCAAATTCGTTGCCTGTCATGGTAGCGCATGGAGAGGACTCCGGCTCAAGCGTACGCCCAGCCCCGCAACAAAAACGCCAGACGAAGATGCGTTCCGCCCTACCCCGCTACGCGCACGCTGGGGCACAAATCTGCCAGCGGACACTCGTCACACTTGGGTTTGCGGGCGTCGCAGATCTCGCGACCAAAGGTGATCCATTGGTGGTTGACCGACTCCCAATACTCGTGTGGCAAAATCTTGAGCAGATCTTGCTCGGTCTTGAGCGGCTCCTTGGCATGCGTCTTGGGGCTCAGCATCAGGCGGTGCGCGATGCGGTTGACGTGTGTATCCACCGCGATGCCTTCCACGATACCGTACCCCACGTTGAGTACGATGTTCGCCGTCTTGCGCCCCACGCCCGGCAGCTTTACAAGCTCCTTCATGTCGGCCGGTACCTCGCCACCGTAGTCGGCAACGATCATCTGCGCGGCCTCCACGGCATGCTTGGCCTTACTCTTATAAAAGCCGAGCGACTTAATGGTCTCGGCCACATCGGCCACACTCGCTCCCGCCATGGTCTCGGGCGTGGGCCACTGGGCAAAGAGCCGCGGCGTCACCTTGTTGACCTGCGCGTCGGTCGTCTGAGCCGAGAGCAGCACCGCGATCAGCAGCCTAAAGGGATTCTCGTGGTCCAAAAAGCACTCGACCGGGCCATAGCGACGGTTGAGGCGCTCACACACCTCGATGGCGCGCTCGCGCTTGGCGGCATTGGTCTCGCGTGGCATAACGACTCCTCGGCTCAACGGCACAATAAACTTATGGGCACAATTGTCCCACGTCCGAGACGCTTACGCCTCCAAGAATGCGCCGGTCTGACGGCTCCACAGACTCGCGTACTCGCCACCCGCCTCGACGAGCCGCGCATGCGTGCCGTCCTCGACAATCTCACCATCGGCCAACACCACAATGCGGTCGAGCGCCGCCACGGTGGACAGGCGGTGCGCCACCACAATGGAGGTGCGCCCGCGCATCAGGTTCTCGAGCGCCTCCTGCACCAGCGCCTCGGACTCGCTGTCAAGGGCAGAGGTCGCCTCGTCGAGCACTAGAATCGGCGCGTCGGTGAGAATCGCGCGGGCGATAGCCACGCGCTGACGCTGGCCGCCCGAGAGCTTGACACCGCGCTCACCCACCATGGTGTCAAAGCCACGGGGCAATCGGTCGATAAACTCCAGGGCATTGGCCAGGCGCGCGGCCTCGCGAATCTGCTCATCAGTGGCGTTGGGACGACCGTAGGCAATGTTTTCGCGAATGGAGCGGTGGAACAGCAGCGCCTCCTGCGGCACGTAGGCAACCTGGCGGCGCAGGCTTTGCTGCGTGCAGCGCGAGACATCCTGACCGTCCACGAGCACGCGGCCGCCCTGAACATCGTTCAGGCGCAGCAGCAGCTTGGTAAGCGTCGTCTTACCCGAGCCCGATTTGCCCACCAGGCCCACGCGCTGGCCCGCCGCCACATGAAGTGTCAGGCCATCGAACACGTTCTCGCCCGCCGCAGCGTCACGGTACGCAAAGCTCAAGTGCTCAAAATCAATTGCGCCCTCGCGCACCTTGAGCTCGGGGGCGTTCTCGTCGTCTGCCACCAGACGCGGCTCGTCCAGCACGCGCGTCATCTCTGCCGCATCGCCCAAAGCGCGGTTAATACGCTGCATCATGGAGCTCACGTAGTTCAGACGCATGGTGAGGTTATAGGTGTAGGTAAAGATCATGACGAGCGAGCCGGCCGAGATGCCAAACCACGCGTTGCCGCCCGCCACGAACACACTCACCACGGCCATGGTGATGACGATAAGGCCCGAGGTCGTAAAGTTGCGCTGCATCATGGCGTGCATCGATACCGTTTCGGCATCGCGCGCGGCACGGTCGGCGGCATCGAACAGATCGCGTTCAAAGTCCTCTCGCCCGCAGGTCTTGACGGCCAAGATGTTCGTTACCGCATCGGACAGCACACCCGAGAGCTTATTCTGCGCGGCGGACGTCGCGGCCGAAAGTGGCATGATGCGCTTGTACATAAGCCAGACAAACGCAATGTAGACGACCATGATGCCCACCAGGATCACGGTAAATGTGGGCACCACCGGAGCGAGTGCGGCCACGGTGCAGATGACCGAGGTGATGGTGGGGATGAGCGAATACACCGTCACGTCGACCAAGCCCGTATAGCCGCTCATAAAACGGCTTGTCTGGCTCACAAGCGATCCGCCAAAGCGGCTGGTATGGAATGTCATGGATTGGTTGGAGAGCGTGTCGAAGCACAGACGCGCCAGGTGATAGTTGCCCGCAATCTCGAGCTTGTAGACGGTGTAGTCCTGCAGCTTGGAGAGGATTTGACCCACCAGGTTAACGAGCACGAGCGCCAGGATATAGGGGGCGAAGACCTCAAACACCTGGTCACCCGCCACGGGACCGGCTTGAATGCGGTCGACAATGAGGGCCATCACGTAGGTGTTGGAAAACGTGAGCAAAAAGATGTAGCCCGCCGACGAGAACACCGAGAGAAAGACGATCAGCGGCTGCGTGCGCGTGACGTCCCAAAAACGCTGCAGCGTGCGGCGCACGGTGGAGCGTTTGAGCGGACTGGTGCTTCTCTGAGACATGGGCTTCCTTTCGCGTCTGATAGGGCGAAACGCCATTGTTGCACATTGAAGCGCACTTCAGGCAAGCACGATGCGAAAAGCGGTGGGCACCCGCGTTTACGCCGGCGCCCCGCCGTCAGATGCAGCTAGTCCTCGTCTTTTTGGTCTGCGAGCAGGCCTGCGGACTCCAAGCCCAAAATCGCGTCGGCTTCCCCAGCATCCTCCAGCGCGTCGATGTCCTTGAGCTTGCGCTCCATGACGTTGGTGCGCGTGGTGATGATGCCCTCGACCGTTTTACCCGCGGTCTCGATCTGCTGCTGGGCGCGGCGCAGTGCCGCCTGATAACGTGGCAGCTCGGCCTTGACGGCGGAGAGCACGCGCAGTACGTCGTCGGTACGTTTTTGCAGCCTAAACGTCTGGTAGCTCATCTGCAGGCTGTTGAGAATGGCGGCCATGGTGCTGGGACCGGCTACGTTGACGTGATAGTCGCGGCCCAGGGTCTCGATAAGCCCGGGGCGGCTGACGACCTCGGCGTACAGGCCCTCAAACGGCACGAACATAATGCCAAAGTTGGTCGTTGCCGGCACACTCAGGTACTTTTCGCAGATGTCTTTAGCCTCGCGCTTGACCATGGTGTCGAGCGTCTTGCGCGCAGCCGCCACGGTCTCCGCATCGCCCGACTCCTGCGCGTCGAGCAGATGCTCGTACGCATCACCCGGGAATTTGGAGTCAATCGGCAGCAGCACGGGGTCGCCCTCGTCTACCGGCAGCCTGACAGCAAACTCAACACGCTCCGAGGCGCCGGGCTTGGTGGCAACGTTTTCCAGATACTGGTCGGGCGTAAGGATGTCCGCCAGGATTGCACCCAGCTGCACCTCGCCCAAAATGCCACGCGCCTTGACATTGCCCAGCACGCGCTTAAGGTCGCCCACGCCGGTGGCGATAGACTGCATGTCGCCCAGGCCCTTGTACACGGCCTCGAGCTGGTCGCTCACCTGCTTAAACGATGCCGACAGTCGGTCGTTGAGCGTGCGAGAGAGCTTCTCGTCCACCGTCGCACGCATTTGGTCGAGCTGCACGTTGTTGTCTTTGCGGATGGCGCCCAGCTGGGCATCGACCGTCTCGCGCACCTTGTCCAGGCGGTGCTCGATGCCCTCGCGGTTGGCACCGAGCTGTTGGGCCGTCTCGCGGCGCAGGTCATCCATACGGTCGCCGGCCTGCGAGAACTCTCGCGCGATGGTCAGGTAGCGTTGCTGCTCCACGGCCGCATCGGTCGTCTGCTGCTGCGCGATGGCGTTTGCCGTGCGGCGGGTTTCTGTCAGCGCGACGTTGAGGGCATCGAGCGCGCTGTTGGCCTGCTCGAGCGCCGCGAGCGTCTCCGCTTCGTTGCCGCCACGCTCTCGCAACTCGGCACGAAGGCCCTTAAGCTGCAGGGCGCAGACCGCAGCAACTCCCACCGCCACCAAGGCAATCACAACAAGCGCAATATCAATAGCAGACATAGACTCCGCCCAACAAACCCAATCGATTATCAATCAAAACCGCGATCAATCTTACCCTGCCACACGCACCGGGCGCCCGGCCCCTTCTTGGGTGCTTCTCTCCTCCGCATATTCCATAATGCGACGCGCTGTCTTCCTGCTCACCTTCGAGTCATCACCGGCTAAGTATGCGTACACGTTTCCCTTATTCAGATTCAAATCGCGGCAGAGACCGTAGCGCGTTACACCCGATTCCTCCAATGCTTTAAGTGTTCTCTTTCTCATCAGGGCGTTCACCCTTCTGTCGGCCGCTGGCTTTTCTTTCACCCCTCTATACGCACGCCAAACGTTGGCGTAACGATTGGGGAGCTTATCCTCGGAGCATAGAGATGCCAGGCTACTCGCTTGGCCATACAGAGACAAAACACCTCGATAGCCCTCTTCCATCCACGAGCCCTCGGATAAACCCAGAACGTATTCGGCCTTACCCTGCGCCAAAGCGAGCAAAAACAGAGGCTCCGCCACACGCGGCTCAACCGTTGTTGCCTGCTTTACAAGCTTCCTAAAACTCAGCGACTGCTGTCCGGACAGCTCTCGGCAATAGCCTTTCAAAAATCCCTCAAAAGTCAGATTCAACCGAGCACCTCCTTTTTGTATTGCCTGTATGCGCAGACCATCTCTTGATAACTCCGCTCTGAAGGCGACGAGGCCAACGCCTCTCCTTCATCGAATATAAGCCGCTCGAGCAGATCCCAATCAAGTCGGTCGATAAATGTTCGACTATGGAGGTCGACGATGTCGTTCGGACGATAGGCATAAAGCTTCATCACCGCCAGATCCTCCAAAGATGGCGTAAAGTACCTGATAAAATGCGCCCCAATCTCCAATGGGATCAGTCGATCTTCGTAATTGAATGGCATCTGGTTGCAATATGCCACTGCCATGCCATTCACCTCGGGGTATCGAGCTATGATCTCGCGGAGGCACCTGTCTGCCTCAAACACATCAATGTCATGTGTAACCGCCCGATTCGTCACGTCGTTTAGCATGAAGGCGCTTCCTCCCACCAATACAACGCTCGGCCTATCGTCTCTTGGACCTATTTCCAGCTCCGCCTCTTCGTCAATATCCAAAAGAGTCTGCTCTAAATCCTGCTTATACATAGCAAATCCTAATATTATTCATCTTCAATAATACTATTCAGTCGCACGACAGGACCCACAGGATGCAAGGATTCCACTCGTGGCGATAATCCCTACACCCTAGAAGTCCTAATGCGACAAACGCTAGCTCTCCCAGCCGGCGCGGATGGTTGTTATGACGTCACCTAGGCGCTGACCAAGAGCTGCCAAGTGCTGAAGTACCTCATTGGGCGAGGCGCCGTTGAGGATGCACGTGAGGGCATATGAGGCCAAGAAGATTGTCGCGAGCCCCAGCGGAATCAGCACGATCATCGCCAGCGTACGCAGGCGCTGGGCCCAGCGACGGTGACGCGCACGACGTTTATCGAACGCGAGCTCCTGTGCATATGAATCCTGCTGTACGGAATAGGCCTCTGGCGCCGATTCACACCCGGGCACAGCTGCAGGTACAGCAGCGGGCACGACATTTTGCGCAAAGGGCTGGGCTGCCGCCCCTTGCATTTGCATCTCCATGAGCCGTTGCTGCTGACGCAGCATGCGCTCAGCTTGTTGCTGCGGAGTCTCAAGAAACAGATCCATGCTGGCCTCCAAAATCGGAGCATTCGACGCTTACGACCAGCATCCCGCACCGCCATGACCGCGACAACGCAATCGCCGGCAATAGCCACAAAGTTTCTTTTGCTCACTGCCCGGCCCGTCAGCAGGGCGGCGAGGGTCTCCATGTCCTCCACCGGCTCCGGCAGCAGAATTTCCGACGGCAGTGCGCCACGCTCCAGATAGTACTGCTGCAGCACCGCCGCCAGCACCGCCGGCAGGGCCTCATCGGCGGCGGTGGGGAATACCTCCACCTCCCGGCCCAGCAGATTGCCGTCCTCGATGTGCAGCACGGCACAGCCGGAGCGCACCTGCCCCACGTACACGCCCCACACGTCCGTGTCGGCGCAGACCCCGGCGATGACCTGCTGCTGCTTGCCCAGCACGGAGATGGCCCGGATGCGGTCCCGCAGAGCGGCGGCCTTTTCAAAGTTCAGCTCCTCCGCCGCATCCTCCATCTCCGTTTGCAGCTCCGCCGTCAGCTGGCGGTAGTGGCCGGAGAAAATGCGCTCCGCCTGCCGGATGCGGCGGCGGTACTCCGCCTGATCCGGCCCGCCCGGCAGACAGAAGCCGTCGCACCGGCCGATGTGGTGGTTCAGGCAGGGGCGCTCCCTGCCGATGTCCCGCGGGAACTGCCGGGAGCAGATGGGGAGCTTCAGCGCCCCGCACACCGCCTCGATGGCAAGGCGTGTCTCCCGGCGGCCACCGAAGGGGCCGAAGTACCGGGCGCCGTCCTCCTCCGCCTTTCCCGCCAGAGTGAACCGGGGGTAGGAGGCCCCGGTGTCCAGCCGGATGAAGGGATATCCCTTGTCGTCCTTGAGCAGGATGTTGTATCGGGGCTGGTGGCGCTTGATGAGGGAGTTTTCCAGGATCAGCGCCTCGAACTCCGACGAGACGAAAATGGTGTCGAAGTGGTCCACCTGCGACACCATGGCTCTGGTTTTCTCATTGTGGGAGGCGGTGTCCTGAAAGTACTGGCTTACCCGGTTTTTCAGCTTCTTGGCCTTGCCTACATAGATGACCTTGCCGGTCTTATCCATCATCAGATAGACCCCCGGCAGCAGGGGCAGGTCGTTGGCTTTTTCCCTCAGCTCCTCCTTGGTCATGGCGCACCTCCTGACTGGCGTATTTCTCTCAGTATAGCACAAATTTTTTCAGGAAGGAAGTTGCATTTTCCGACAGATGCTGTATAATCATTCCATCGATTTGCAGAATGGGGGATATCCCGTGAAAAAACAAGCCATAGCCCTGCTGCTGGCGGCGGTGCTGGTGCTCTCCGGCTGCGGCAGACAGCAGCTGCCGGAGGAGACCCCGGCGGATATGGGCCTTGCCGCCGTGGCAGCTATAGAGAGCCATACCCCGCCGGCGCAGGAGCTGACGGAGGCTCAGACACCCCCGGAGGAACCGGTGGAAGAGCCGGAGGAACCGGAGGAGCCGGACTGGTCCGCCGGAAGCAGCGACTACCCGTGGGTGCGCTCCGGCTACGCCTACTATATCCGGGTCAACCGCAGCGCCAACGTGGTCACGGTTTATACCGCCGGGGACGACGGACGATACTCCGTCCCCTATCGGGCCATGGTGTGCTCCTCCGGCGGCTCCGGGACGCCGCTGGGGGACTTCTCGCTGGACGGCTGGTATCGCTGGGAGTGGCTGGGGCTGGTGGGCGGTGTGTCCGGTCAGTACTGCACGCAGATCTACGGCGACTACCTGTTCCACTCCGTCCCCTATACGGAGCGGTACAACAAGGGCTCCCTCCAGCCGGGGGAGTTCGACAAGCTGGGGACCAGCTGCTCCCACGGCTGTATCCGCCTGCAGGTGGCGGACGCCAAGTGGATCTATGACAACAAGTACGATATCGCCGGAGTGACCATCTACGACAGCGACGACCCAGGGTGCCGGATTTTTTATTTTATGAACACGCTTTTTGCCAATCATATTCATGTGCGC
>OGXE01003045.1_pt1 | contig 11687 bp, 7 predicted proteins | sample 1576181 | NCBI WGS metagenome assembly OGXE01 (sample SAMEA3541478, study PRJEB24748) | human gut metagenome | biome: human gut; feature: human-associated habitat; material: faeces | place: China | collected 2012 | reverse complement strand
CGCCTTCAGACCTTCTTTCCAATCCCTCATCTCATCACCAACACTTCTGCTCATGAATTTTTTAAATCCTTCACCAGCTGCGCCGCATTGAACGCCATAAAGAAACGGTTCTTTGTCACCTGTCCGGCCCAAGGAGTATTCTGCAAAGAAACTCCGTAACGGCGGCCTGCCTCATCTGCCAGTCTTTCATTGTTCGAGATATAAAGCAGATTGTCCTTCACACCAAACCAAATGCTTTGGCGATACATACGGAACTCGTATTGGTCTTTACCCGTAGAGTTCAACTGCATCTGCCCACCGGTCATAGCCAACAAAGGTTTCAGGTCTTCGAAGGACTGCAAAAAGTCTTTATTCGTTACATCAGCATAAATCAGCAAGTCATTATTCGACAAGGAATTATAGCCAACCGCAACATCTCCATGAATAGAAGAGAATATACCTTCAATATCTATTGGTAACATCGAATTATCCAACGCTTGCCTGATGGTAGGATTTTCGCAAAGCAAATCATAAATACCCTTTCCATTGATATTACCTCCTGCCCAAACCAACGTATTGGCAGGGAAATACTCTAAACAGGCTCCTTTAATACATGAGGAAGCAGCCGACTGTTTTTCATACATAGCAATCAAATCCTTGTTTTCAATCAAAGTCTCCACGTCCACTACAATTTTGCCTTTTTCGAAAGTGGCGGAAACCAGATATTTGATATCTTCCAGTTTCAAATCGGCAGGCATTCCCATACGCATCTGCATGGTAATATCATTAGGAATGAACGACATATTCATCACTGTAACGACTTCACCTTTTGCCGAAGCCAACTTACCAAAGTCTGTAGTCTTTACGTAGCTGTTTTCAGCATCCTGACGCATCAATGAAAGCAAACTTCCTTTCAAACTGAGGGCATCTCCTTTATTACTACCCATCAATAAGAAAGTCCCCTTATTAAAAGCGCACAGCGCCGTACCCATCTGTGTCCATGTACATCCGCTTTCACTTTTCAACTCCGTACATATCTGCTCATTCTTTAATGCCTCCAGCAAAGCTTCCACTTTACCTTCATCATCCACTTTCGCCAATAAAGCAAAAGCATTAGAATGAGGAGTGATGAACATATACACCTTATCGGTAAAAGACAAGCCCGATTCAGACGGATTTTGAATAATCTTCTCGGCAGTCTTGTAAGCTTCACCCTCCAAACCGCTTTTCAATGCGTCCGTCAGTTTGGCCACAACCTTTTCTCCTCCTTTACCGTTTATGCCGCTCTTCTCCGCCATCGTCTTGAAATCGAATGACATAACCATTGCCGCATCCTTAGGAATAGCGTTGGCATACTCACTTTCAGACGAACAAGAAGCCATAAGCAGCACTATCGCTACGAGTGCAAATCCCCAAATACCTTTTCTCATATTCTTATTTTTGGTTTAATAAATTCAGCGTATGACAGGCTACCAATGCAGCTGTTTCCGTGCGAAGACGGGACTTTCCCAAACTGACAGGCTGAAAACCCGCCGCTATAGCCTTAGCCACTTCTTCCTCGCTAAAATCTCCTTCCGGACCTATCATCACCAAAGCATCTTCTCCGGAACGCAATATATCTTTCAACAAAGGTTTTTCCCCTTCATAGCAATGGGCGATGAACTTCTGCCCTTTAAAATCCCGTGAAACAAACTTATTAAAGTCCGTCATTTCATTCAGCACCGGCATAGTCGCCTTCAACGATTGTTTCACTGCCGATACCAGAATCTTTTCAATACGTTCCTTCTTGATTACTTTCCGTTCGGAATAACGGCAATTCAGGAAAGACAGTTCATCAAAGCCTATTTCAGTCGCTTTCTCTGTAAACCATTCAGTACGATCCATATTTTTAGTGGGAGCCATGGCAATATGCAACCAACCGTTCCACCCTTTTTCCTGCGGAATCGTTTCCGTTACCTTCACTTGGCAACGTTTACCGCTTGCAGCACTGATTACAGCTTTGTAAAAACAACCTTTCCCATCGGTCAACATAATCTCATCGCCTATGGAAAGGCGCAAAACCCGTAAACAATGTCCTGCTTCCTCTTCCGGAAGCTCAAGGTTACTCGCTATATCAGGGGTATAAAAAACATGCATAGTTCTTCTTGTTTTTTCAATTTATATATCAAGCTATTGTATTCTCCTCCTCTTGTTCCCGTCGTTTTATCTCATCACGCAAACGGGATGCCTGCTCATAATTCTCTTCTTCTATAGCCTTTGACAATGCTTCTTTCAGCATCACCACATCAACTGTATTTACATTGACAGAAAATGCCGTACTCCCAACTTCATGCAATTGCTCACTTTCCATAATCTCATCAGTAGTATAGACAGGACACCCGCAACGCATAGCCAACGCAATCGCATCGGAAGTACGTGAGTCTATTTTAAATACCTCACCTTCCTTTTCCAAAAACAGATAGGAATAATAGACTCCATCCTTTACCTTATATATCAATACTTTCTTTAAAGCAGTCCCCAACTCTTTGGTCACCGTCAGAAAAAGATCGTGCGTCAATGGTCTGGGCATCTTATAGCCCATCATTACCACCTTAATAGCCTGCGCCTCCAACGAACCGATAATAATAGGCAGCTTACGGTTGCCGTTCACTTCTTCCAACACCAACGCATATGCATCCGCCGGCTGCAATGTAGAGGACATATCATGTACCTTCAATTCTATTTCATCCATAATTTAACTTTCCTTCCACCATTCCCGTCTACATCGGAAACGGTCAAAAAATAATTTATCAAACTTGCCCGGGACGATGCTTATACTTGAATATGACAGCAAACAATACCGCAACCGCCAAGGCATATCCCGCAAAGACAAACCATGTCATGCTCCATCCCTCCATCTGCGGAGCACTGCTGTTCATATCAACAAAACGATTTACCACTGCCTGAGCTCCCAACGTTCCCACCGTAGCGCCAATACCATTTGTCATAATCACGAACAATCCCTGAGCACTGGAACGGATGGATAAATCAGTTTCATTGTTAACAAACAACGAACCAGAAATGTTGAAGAAGTCGAAAGCCACCCCATACACAATCATGGACAGTACAAACATCCAGACACCCGGCCCAGGATTCCCCAGTCCGAACAATCCGAAACGAAGTACCCATGCCAACATGGCTATCAGCATAACACGCTTGATTCCGAAATGCTTCAACACAAACGGTATTAATAAGATACACAATGTTTCCGACACCTGCGTTTCCAAAGCGGACTCAGGCGAAGGAACAAACAGCGGAGAAACCGGAACACCGCACCATTGACCGGGAGAAAGTAAAGGTCAAAGATCGGAGCGTGCAGAGATGAACATGAAAAAACTGTTTTTGCTGAACCTTCCGTATCTTCTGTTCGTGTATCCCTTCGATAAGCTGGCACAGGCTTTCCGGCTTGCGCCCGGTGCTGACCTCTCCGGCAAGCTGCTTTCTATCGGGGACGGCTTCACGGCAGCGCTTTCCTCCGCGTGGCTCAGTTTCCATCCCACGGACCTGTTGATCGGCATAGCGGGTGCGGTGATCCTTCGCATGGCGGTCTACCTGAAAGACAAGAACGCTAAGAAGTATCGCCACGGGATCGAGTATGGTTCTGCCCGCTGGGGTACGGCAGCGGATATTGCTCCCTACATGGACAAGGACTTTTTTCAGAACATCCCCATGACGCAGACGGAGCGGATCACAATGGCGAGCCGTCCAAAGCAGCCGAAGTATGCCAGAAATAAAAACATTCTGGTGATCGGCGGTTCCGGCAGCGGCAAGACGCGGTTCTTCTGTAAGCCGTCGCTGCTGCAAGCTCATTCGTCCTATGTCTGCACTGATCCGAAAGGAACCTTGCTGCCGGAGATCGGCGCTTTCCTGGAACGGAAGAAATACCGTATCAAGTGTCTCAACCTGATAAACTTCCGAAAATCCATGAAATACAATCCGCTGGCTTACATTCGGTCAGAGAAAGATATCTTAAAGCTGGTGAACGCACTGATTATGAACACGAAGGGCGAAGGAGAAAAATCTTCGGAAGATTTCTGGGTCAAAGCGGAACGCCTCTATTATTCCGCACTGATCGGCTACATTTGGTACGAGGCCACGGAGGAAGAAAAGAACTTCATCACACTTCTGGACCTTATCAATGCCAGTGAAGCCAGAGAGGATGACGAAACTTATCAAAGCCCGGTGGACCTGCTCTTTTCTCAGTTGGAGGAACGGGAGCCGGACCACTTTGCCGTCAAGCAGTACCGCAAATTCAAGATGGCGGCGGGTGTTGTATGCTCTAAAAGACTTCTTAATCAAGCGGTTGGGAAGTCTCTTAGAACACACAACCTAAAACCGAAGAAAGGAGCGCAAGTTATGAGAAAAAACGAGAAAATCACAGCTCTGTACGAACGACTGAGCCGTGATGACTTTGGCAAAGATGATGACCAACAGCGTGAGAGCAATTCCATTTCCAATCAAAAGGCTATGTTGGAGGAGTTCGCCGCACGGCAGGGCTTTACAAACCTTGTCCATTTCACGGACGATGGCATTAGCGGCACCTGCTTTGACCGTCCCGGATTTTTAGCAATGATGAAAGAGGTTGAAGCCGGGAATGTGGAGTATCTGTGTATTAAGGACATGAGCCGCATGGGTCGTGACTATCTGAAAGTCGGTCAGATTATGGAAATCCTGCGTCAGCGTGGCGTTCGCCTTATCGCCATCAATGACGGCGTGGACAGCGCCAGAGGTGACGATGATTTTACCCCTTTCCGCAACATTATGAACGAGTATTACGCCAGAGACACCAGCCGTAAAATCCGTTCCACTTTCCAGTCCAAAGGCAAGTCCGGCAAGCACCTCACAGGCACGGTCATTTACGGCTATCTCTGGAACGAAGCCAGAGACCAATGGTTGGTTGACCCCGAAGCCGCTGATGTGGTCAAGCGCATCTTTGCCATGACGATTGAGGGCTACGGTCCGTATCAGATCGCCAGCAAGCTGAAAGAAGAAAAAATCCTAATTCCGTCCGCTTACCTTGCCCAGCACGGCGAGGGTGTGAATAAAAACAAGACTTTCAAAGATGTGTACGGCTGGGGTTCTTCCACCATCTGCAACATTCTTGAAAAGCGTGAATATCTGGGACACACCATCAACTTCAAGACTCGAAAGCACTTCAAGGACAAGAAAAGCCATTATGTCCCGGAGGACGAATGGACGATTTTCGAGAATACCCATGAAGCTATCATTGACCAGCAGACCTTTGACCTTGTGCAGAAAATCCGTGGGAATGTCAGACGCTACCCGGACGGCTGGGGCGAAGCAGCTCCCCTCACAGGCTTGCTTTATTGTGCCGATTGCGGCGGCAAGATGTATGTCCACCGTACCAACAACGGCAAGCGTATTTCTCAATATACCTGTTCCCAATACAGCAAAGTCCCAGTTGGAAAGCTCTGCACGACACAGCACCGTATCAATGAAGATGTGGTACTGTCCCTTGTTTCCGAAATGCTCAAAGCTATTGCCGAGTATGCCAAGCATGACCGAGCCGAGTTTGTCCGTGTGGTGCAGGAAGCGCAGTCCAGCCAGCAGACGGCAGAGGTCAGAAAACAGCGCACACGCCTTGCCACAGCAAAGCAGAGAGTTTCCGAGCTGGAAGTCCTGCTCTGCAAAATCTATGAGGACAACATTTTAGGCAAGCTGTCCGACAGCAGATACGCCACTCTGGACGCTCAATACGAAAAGGAACAGTCCGAGCTTACCGCTGAAATCTCTGTTCTGGAAAAGGCTGTCAAGAGCTATGAGAAGCACGAAAAGGACGCTGACCGTTTTATCGCTCTGATTGGTAAGTATGAGAACTTCGACAAGCTGACCATTGCCATGCTCAACGAGTTTATCGAGAAAATCCTTGTGCATGAGCGTGACCGCAAGGGCAGTATACAGACCACACAGGAGGTCGAGATTTACTTCAATTTTGTCGGGCGATTCGTTCCCCCGGCGTTTGGCGAAGTGGAGCTGACACCGGAAGAATTAGAGGAAATCCGCAAGCGTGAGGAACGAAAGGACAGACTTCATCAGAACTACTTGAAGCGGAAAGCCAGCGGAGCGCAGAAGCGATACGAGGACAAAATCAAGGGGAGAAAAAAGGCAGAAATCGAAGCCAAGAAAGCCGCCATTCGTGCAGAGGACATTGCAAAGGGCGTGTTCGTCCCTGTCAGCAGCTTACCGCAGAGAGAGCCGATGAAAGGAGTACAAACAGCATGAATATCACTTACACACAGAACGGCGATTATCTTATCCCGAACATCGTTATCCGCAAGACAAAGCCCCTCAGACACTACGGCAGACTTCGCAAGGCGTATCTGGAAATGCACCGCCCGATACTGTTCAATGAGCTGGTGCTATCCGACAAGCTCTTTGAGCATTGCGCCGAGATTGACGAAGCGGCACGAAACCGCATGGAGCTGATCGTGCGGTCACTGGCAGAGCAAAACGGCGTGACCGAGCAACTGAAAGCTGAAAACCAAATGGAATGGGTGCGGCAGATGAACGCTTGCAAGGCACAGGCAGAGGAGATTGTGAAGTTTGAGCTGATTTATGACTGATACTGAGAGCGCCCGGACGAAAAATGTTCGGGCGCTCAAACGCTTGAACAAACTGTAACTTTTTCAAGGAGTCTATTGACTAAGGCACCGAGTATGAGTATAATTAGTTCTGCTACTTAGCAACGCTAATCAGCAGAACTAAAGTGTGGTGAAGATTATGGATAACAAATATGTGCAACAATTCAAAAAAGGCTCTCTTGAAATGATACTATTATCCTTAATCGGGCGCAAAGAGACCTATGGCTATGAAATAATCACAGAGTTAAATAGCAGCGACTATTCTAGGCAAAAATCTTTCAATCTAATACGAAAAAACTGAAGAGCTTTGCCTATCCGATAATTGACAGTCTGCACCGACACCTCCAGCTTGTCAGCAATTTCTTTATGGGTCAGTTGTTTATACCGACTCATAACATATACTCTTTGCAGTTCTTTAGGAAGAGAATGAAGGGCTTCCATATAGGTATTAAACAACTCCGTGCCATAACAAGAATCCAATGCCGGCAGAGATTTCAACTGTTGGCTCTGATATTCTTCATATACCTGACGGGTAATATGGGAACGGGTGATTGAATTCAATGCCCTGTTCCTGACACTGGTAAATAAGAAAGATTTCAGCGACAAGTCCTCTACCAGCAACTCACGTTTTTCCCACACATACATCATCAAATCCTGCACTATCTCTTCAGCCTCTTCAAGAGAAACATACGAGGAACAAAACAAACATAGCGGCTTGTAATAAGAAGCATAAACCAGGGAAAATACTTTTTGATCTCCCGACTTCAAGGTTTTAATAATTAAGCGGTTATCATTAAGGTTCATAGGTCATTTTTAATTTAAGGTTACACAAACATAAGTATTTATTTCAAAATAAGAAAACAAGAATGAGATAAAATACAAAAAATATAAGTTTTTGTTTAGTAACCCGGTTATGATATTTGTATTAATAATGTTGACCGACTTAAAGAGAGATTAACAGAAACCTTAATAAATAAACCTTGATAAGTTAACCTTAAACTGAATGCCTATGCGAAAAACTATCAAATCAAACCTATTGGGTAAACATGCCCAATTATCAACAAACCTATTATTTAATCTGAAAACAAAAATCTAATTAAGAACGAACCTCAAAATCTAACCTTATGAGACGAATTTTTACTTTTTTCCTGACATTCCTATTGGGAGTGTTTGTAACAGCATTGTATGCACAAACGCATACAGTCAGCGGTACTGTAATAGATAAAGACGCTAACGAACCTCTGATCGGCGCAAACGTATTAATTAAAGGTACAACTATCGGAACAGTGACCGACCTCGACGGAAAGTATACCCTGCAAGCCGGTGACAAAGACATTCTGGTATTCTCCTATTTAAGTATGAAAACCATAGAGGAACCTGTAAACGGACGTACAGTAATCAACGTAAAAATGGCATCGGATACAGAAACACTGGGTGAAGTCGTAGTAACGGCAATGGGTATTAAACGCCAATCCGAAACACTGACCTATTCTGCGCAAACAGTAGGAGGTAAAGACGTTAATGACATCAAGAGCGTCAATATGATTAACTCCCTGCAAGGTAAAAGTGCCGGTATGATGATCACACCGAACTCAACCGGAGCCGGCGGTTCTTCCAAGATTCTGTTCCGTGGCAATAAGTCCATCAGCGGTAACAACCAACCGTTAGTAGTAGTAGACGGAGTTCCTGTCATGATGAATATCACCAACTCACAAGTAGACAGCAACTACGGAGGCCAGCGAGACGGTGGTGACGCCATGTCTACAATCAATCCGGACGACATCGCCCAAATCACTTTGCTGAAAGGTGCATCGGCAGCAGCGCTTTATGGTGCGGTAGCAGCCAATGGCGCCATTATGATTACCACCAAATCAGCACAGTCGGGTAAAGTTTCCGTTAATGTATCCAGCAACACCACGATGGAGAGCCCAATGGTGCTACCCGAATTCCAGACTACTTATGGAATGAGCGACAACGGTACTTTCAGCTGGGGTGAGAAACTAAGCAGCAAAGCTCCAAACTATGCAAAAAAATTCTTCCGTACCGGATTTACAACGAATAACTCCATCTCCTTAAGCGGAGGCAATGAAAATATCCAATCTTATTTTTCCTATGCCAATGTCTATTCACAAGGCATCACTCCCCAGAATGACTACCGAAGCCACAATTTGAATTCAAAAGTAGGTTTCAATATTCTGAAAGACATTCATATTGATTTCACGGCCAAGTTTACCAACCAGCACATCACCAATCAGGCAGCTGCCGGTTACTTATGGAATCCGCTGACCGGTGTTTATCTCTTCCCTAGAGGAGAAGACTGGAATGGCTATAAAGAGAACTTCGAGGTATATGATCCCGCAAGAGGCTGCTATGTCCAAAACTGGACAAATACACAACAACAGCAATTCGGTAATCCATATTGGATGTTGAACAGACAGACCCCTATCACCGACCGTAACCGCTATGAATTCGGCGGAAGCATCAAATGGAACATTACTCCGGATCTGAATATCCAAGGACGTATGCGTTACGAAAGAGGAGAAGAACACTGGGTACACAATGCTTACGCATCCAGCGTAGGAAACCTTTATCCGATGGGACGCATGAAAGACAACCGCTATTTCAGCGACCAACTTTATGGCGATGTTTTAGTAAGCTACAACCATACATTCAATGATTTTTCTCTATCCGCTACCGCAGGTTCCAGTTTTACAAAAACCAAAACCTCTCATGTAGACCTATGGGGCGAGGGTTCCCAGTTCTCACAGCCCGGTTCCGGAAACATTTTTTATCCGAACATCTTTACTCCGAACAACTATTATGGCAATATGTCCACCGTAGGCAAAGATGACAACTGGATGACCCAAAAACGGCTGAACTCAGTATTCGCCACCGCACAACTCGGTTACCGTGAAGGCATATTCCTTGATATATCAGCACGTAATGACTGGTCTTCGGCATTGGCTTTCACAGAAAGCTGTTCATTCTTTTATCCCTCTTTTGGAGGTAGTGTCCTGCTGAACAAATTTGTAGATATGGGTAAGAACATTGATTTGTTCAAATTCCGTGCAAGCTATTCTATCGTAGGTAATGACGTACCTGTATTCATGAGTAATCTGCTCTATTCTCTAGGTTCTCAAGGTGCCATCACTCCCCCCGACAAAGCTCCATTCAGAACATTGAAGCCGGAAAAAACCCATTCTTTAGAAATTGGTTTTGACGGTACATTCTTACAGAACCGACTGAATATCAACCTGACTTATTATAAAACCAACACTAAAAATCAGTTCTTCTCCGTTGCGGCTCCTTACGAATCAGGCTTGAGAAACCGTTATGTAAACGCCGGTAATGTAGAAAACAAAGGCTTTGAATTCAATATCGGATGGTACGAGCAGTTCACTGACAACTTCAGCTGGAGTACCAACCTGAACTTCTCTTATAATGATAATAAAATCAAAGAATTGGTAGATGACCTTCCCAACGGACTGACATTGACCGATTTCGGAGGTGCAAAAGTTATATTGAAAGAAGGCGGCCACTACGGAGATCTGTATGTACGTCATCTGATGCGTGATGAAAACGGCAAACCCTTGCAAAACGAAAAAGGAGAGCCTATCGTAAGTGGTGATTCTATGGACGAACTGGAATACGCAGGCAATATGAATGCCAAAGTAAATATGGGATGGACAAACACATTCCGCTACAAAGACTTCTCACTATCGTTCCTAATTGATGCTAAATTCGGTGGAAAAGTGATTAGTATGACCGAAGCCGCCTTGGACGGATGGGGCGTATCGAAACGTTCAGGTGAAGCCCGTGATGCCGGCGGTATTACAGTGGACGGAGTAAAATTTGATGCCGACAAGTACTATCGTACCACCGGTAACAACAACTTCAACAGTCCATACGCTGTGGAAAACTATGTTTATGATGCTACCAATATACGTCTTCGTGAAGTGACTTTCGGTTATACCTTCCGTAACTTGCTGGGTGCAGGCAAGAACCTGACAGCAGCCATCATCGGCCGCAACCTGTTTTTCTTCCATAAAGACGCCCCGATGGATCCGGATGTATCGGCAGGTACAGGTAATGGAATACAAGGTGTAGATATGTTTGCACTGCCTACCTCACGCAGCTTTGGTCTTAATTTAAAACTTAACTTCTAATGCTTGAAACTATGAAACGGAATAAGATATTAACATACGCCTTCTTAATGGCAATCCCCATGACTACAGGAAACATCTTTTCTTCCTGTACAGACGACTTCGAGAAATTGAATACCAGTAACATACAGGTAGATCCGGCAGACCTTCCTTTTGCCGCACAATGTACCGAACCGATGACCTACTGTTATCCTCCTCAGCAAAATATGTTCCAGTTTTGGACCAACCTGACTATTGACCTTTATGGAGGTTATTTTATGACTCCCAACGGTAACTTCACCAACGGTGATATGGGAGAGAACCGGGGACATAGCGGTGGTATGTACGAAAACTATTATCTCCATATTTTCAATAACACCCGCCGCATCATCGCACAATGTGACGCCAGTGGTGAAAGAGGCCTGTCAGGCGTGATGCGTATCGTACAGGCTTACGGAACATTGATGACCACAGATGCCTACGGACCGATACCTTACAGCTCCATCCTATCGGGAGAAAACGAAGTGTATTTCGAGTTCGACAGCCAGAAAGACCTGTATAAAGCCATGCTTGAAGATCTGAGTACAGCCATTACTGACATCAGTGCCATGGGAGCAGATGAAATAGCCAAATTGAAATCCTTTGACTGTTGGTGCAACGGCGACAAAGACCTATGGGTAAAAATAGCCAATACGATGAAACTACGCATGGCGTTACGCCTGTCCAAACGGGAAACCGAAGCCGGCAACGCCGGAATGAACCTTAAGGCAATCGCTACCGAGGCTGCCCAAAACACTTTGGCAACAGTCAACAAGGATATTCTGATCGATAAAAGTCTTGAGAATGAAATGTGGCTGATGTTCAATTGGGGTATACTTTGCGCATCTTTTTGGAAATATTTCGCTTGTTAATACGGCAAAAGTAA
>OGXE01003043.1_pt1 | contig 11692 bp, 6 predicted proteins | sample 1576181 | NCBI WGS metagenome assembly OGXE01 (sample SAMEA3541478, study PRJEB24748) | human gut metagenome | biome: human gut; feature: human-associated habitat; material: faeces | place: China | collected 2012 | reverse complement strand
AAAAACAAAAAGCGGAGAGCGGGGAGGGAGGCAGGGTAGTGGTTCAGTTAATGGTGGCTGGAGATGTTCCCAATCAGCGCGCCGCAGCTGTCATGGATGTTTTGATGAGAGCCGGGATGGACTCAGTGGTCCTGAAAACTTTCAAGGATAGTTGAGAGAGGGGCGTTCATTTCGTTAATGGCCGGAATTTGCTCCGGCTCGGAATGCCGGATCTTTTTTTGAAAGAGCAGGATTCTCAGAGATAAAAAGGCCTTTTTGGTTCCAAACCCAATCCTCCCTTAAGGGAACGCGAGCAGGAAGAACTTTCTTGCAAGGATGACTAAAAATACAGAACTTTCTGCTTTAGAGTTTGCAGCATCCTGTTAGAATGACGCAATCCATTACAGATAGGTGCATTCCGTGCATTTGCACAGATATTGTACCTATTCTATTATCTCTTCTGTTTCAACGAATTTTAAACACATGATCAAATCAAACTATACTACTGCACTGGCTGCAGGCCTGGTTTCCGTGGTGAGCATTGGGGCGGCGCTCCCGTCCAGTGCCCAGCATGGCCCGCGCGATTACCAGCGCACGGCCCTGACCGCCATGAAGGAAGGCAAGTGGCAGGAAGCCCTGGATGCCGTGGACCGCTGCATCCGCGTTTATGAACCCCGTATCAAGACGCTGGGGCTGGATGACGGCTTCGGCTGGTTCTATTACCAGAAGGGCGTCTGCCTGGCCCAATTGAAGCAATACAAGGAAGCTGTGGAAGCGTTCAAGGCGTGTTACACCAAGTTCCCGAGCGCCAAGAACCAGCTCGTGAAAATGGCCCTGTTCCGCGAGGGGGAAAACTATTGCCGCCTTGGGGATTTTGCCAAGGGCGCGGAGCTGCTGGAGAAATTCCTGAAGGAATACCGCAGCGACCCTGTAGCCCGGAATGTCAATGCCGGTGAAGTGCAGGGACTGCTGGCCCAGTGTTATTTCAAGATGGATCCGCCCGCCTTTGAGAAAGGGCTGGAAAACCTTACCTCCTGCGTCACCTCCCGCTACAAGGGGCGCCGCATTACGGATGCCGTCATCACCAACGGCTTCCTGGCGATGGTGGATGCCGCCATCAAGACCGGCAAATGCCAGGAAACGGTAAAATTTGTGGAAGCCCATCCTTCCGTGATGAACATCAGCCCCACCCGCGTGGCGCTGTACGCTCCCCGGCTGGTGAGCTACATTGCGGAAGTGCTGGAAAAATCCCGCGCCCTTCTCCAGGAAGGAAAGCAGAAGGAGTCTGAAGACTACGCCTCCCTGGCAATGGTGCTGATGGGCCTCCTGCCCGACCAGGCCGGAGTGCTGGCGGACGCCAACCATTCCCTGGACCGCCTGGGACGCGCCAACGGCGCCGTGCCCGGCGTGACGGACCTCTCCCATACGCTGGACAGGACGAAGGTGACCGCCCTGATTGACCAGTTCAACAAGATGAAGGAGGAAGGGAAGGTCATGGACGCCTTCACGTTCAGTTTCATGGGCAACCAGGCCCTGGTGCATGGTTCCCAGCGGGTCGCCCGCGCCGCTTACCAGCTTATCAATGAATCCTATCCGGACGCCCCGGGCAGGGAGGACAACCTCTATTACCTGGCCATGACTACCTGGCAGTTGGGAGAAGCGGACAAGGGCGGCGAGCTTGTGGCGCAGCACCTGAAGGAATTCCCGAATTCCAAGTATGCCCCCATGCTGAACACCCTGTCCCTGGAAGGACTGCTGAAGGACAAGAAATTCGATCTCTGCGTCCAGCAGGCGGACAAGGTCATGGAGCTGCACAAGGACGACCCCACTCACAAGTTCTATGAATTGGCCCTGTACTGCAAAGGCGCCTCCCTGTTCAACCTGGGGGCTGCGGACGCCGCCCGCTACAAGGAAGCGGTGCCGGTGCTGGAACGCTTCGTGAAGGAATACCGTGACAGCACCTACCTGAAAACGGCCATGTACCTGCTGGGTGAAACCTACACGAACCTGGGCAATACGGATGAAGCCATCCAGGCCTTCACCAATTACATTGCCCGTTTCCCGGACAAGAATGACGCCAATATGGCCGCCGTGCTTTATGACCGTGCCTTCAACTACCTGAACCGCAAGAACCCCGGAGACGAGGAGCTTGCCACGAAGGATGCGAAGGAAATCGTGGACAACTTCAAGGAGCACCGCCTGTTCCCGTATGCCAACAACCTGCTGGCGAACCTGTATGCCGGCAGCAAGGAGCATGAACAGGAAGCGGAAGGCTATTTCCTGGCCGCTCTGGAATCCGCCAAAAAGCTGGGCGACAAGCGCCCCGCCGCGGAAGCCGTGTACAACCTGCTCATCAATGCCACCAAGAAACCTCTCCCCGTAGAACCGAAGGAAGCCGTGGAAGCGGCCAGGACGGCGCGACGGGACGAAGTCAAGAAGTGGTATGACGAGTACTGGAAGAACAGCGACCAGCCCGGCAGCCGCTACAGCCTCCAGCTGGCTGCCGCCGCCATGGACTTCTTCAAGGACGACAAGGAGATGTTTGACCCCGCGTCCGTCAAGATGCAGGAAGTCATTGTGAGGGAAGGCAAGAAGGACGATCCCAAGATGACCGTTCTTCTGGAGGAAGCCGTCAACTCCTACACCAAGACGTACATGGCCGGCAATCAGGCGCTGGGCCGCAATCTGGACGCCAACGCCATGCGCAACCACTTCTACCGGTTCCCAGGCGTGGACAATGACAAGGACAAGACGCTGAGCGCCATGCTCCGCATGGCCGTCATTGCCCAGACGCAGGAACGGTATGAAAAGGCTCCCACGGAAACGGACGAACAGCGTGCCGAGAAGGCCGCTCTGGAAGGTCTGGTCAAGCAGCTCTTCGTGGAGCTGAAGCGGGACTTCAAACCTTCCGACCTGCCTCCGTACACGCTCGTGAAGCTGGGTGTCCACCTGGCCAATACGTCCCAGCCGGAAGAAAGCATCGCCTACTTTGATGAAATCCTGGACCCGTCGGAACCTGATCCGGTGCGCAAGAAGGCCCGCATCAACGGCATGTCCAAATACCGCAAGAATGCGGTCTTCGGGAAGGCCGTTGCTCTGGGCCGCAGCAAAGATAACGCCAAGGTGGAAACCGCCATCAAGATGATGAAGGATGAACTCAGCAAGGAGGAATCCAGCGCCAACCCGGACCGCAAGGCCATGGAAGACGCCCAGTACAACCTGGTCAAGTTCACCTCCGCCCGCCAGGACTGGCCGTCCGTCATTGCCGCCGCCGACAAGTACCGCGAGAACAAGTCCTACAAGAAGAATCTGCCGGAAGTCCTCTACCTGCAAGGTGAAGCCTACCTGAAGCAGAACGAGCTGGACAAGGCCCTGATCAACTTCATGAACATCACGGGCACGTACAAGGGCCTCGTGAAGTGGTCCGCTCCCGCCGTGCTTGCACAGATGGATACGCTGTGGAAGAGGAACACGATGTCCCAGGGGGCGGGCAAGCAGCCGTCCGACAGGTATATCGCCTGGAAGGCCGGCAGCCAGTATGTGCAACTGCTGGATACTCCCGCCAACCGCAAGAAGATGACGGCAGAAGACAGTGCCCTGGTCAACGAGGTGAAGGATAAGACGGCCAAGTTCGGCTCCGATCCCGCCGTCAGCCAGGAACGGGCGGACATCGCCGCCTATGAAGCCGCCATACGCGCCGCCAAGGGCCAGAAGTAACAACAAAAGGTTTAGCAATCAACAATATGAAAGCACTTTCAGTAATAATGGTATTGGCCGGCTTGTCCACCCTGGTTCCGGCTATGGCTCAGAATGCCCAGAATCCCCAGCGCCTGCGCGCCAGGGCTGCCGCTCCGGCCATCAAGAATGGCCGCCCGACGGATATTTACATTCTTTCCGCCAACGGCCCCATGGTCCAGTTTGTGGAAAGCAGGGAATCCCAGGAAGTCCTCCAGCAGATGGCCAGCGCCTTCAAAACGCTGTACATCTTTGAAACGGATGATTTCGTGGACGCCAAGGTGGCTATGGAAAACCGGAAATACCAGGACGCCCGCAACAAATTCCACGCCCTGGTGAACAAATATGCCTCCACGCTTTCCATCAAGGACAGCCTGTCCGCCCGGGCGGCCGTCTATGAATTGGAGTGCGCCATGCGCATGATGGACTGGGCCGGGGTCAAAGGCCTGCTGGCCAAGTTCCCCGTAAGGGGTTCCAATCTGTCTCCCTCCGCCCAGGATGATCTGGAGGTTGCCAAAATCATGGCCCTGATTCCGGACAAGGACTGGAACGGCGTGAAAAGCCGTGCCGCCTCTTTCCTGGCCACCAAGAAAAATGCCACTCGCCTTCAGCAGGCGCGGATGAAGTATGCTCTTGGGGCCGCCGCCATGGTAGCCCAGGATTGGAATAAGGCTCTGGATTACTTTGCGGAAGCCCTGGTGCTGCTGCACGGTTCCGATGAAGAACTGGCCTCCGCCTGCGTGGTGCGTTCCCTGGACTCCTACCTGCACATGCCGGATGTGGCCAAGTTCCTGGAGGATTCCGCCGTGACGGCTGCCGTGGAAGCTAGAAAACACAATCCTGAAACCGTGATTCCCGACTTGCAGATGAAAGCCCGTCCCGCGCACGTCAAGGAAGCGGCCGCGCTGTACCGCCTGCATGAACTGATGCTCCCGGACAGGAAGCTGCCGGCCAAGTACGACGGGTTTGCGGTTTCCTACAAGCATCCCGCTGCCGTTGCTCCGGCCCAGACTCCTGCTCAGGCGCCTGCCCAAGCCCCGGCACAGGCTCCCGCTCAGCCGGAGAAAAAGTAGTAACGAACTGACGCGGAGGGTTTTCTGCCAGCCGCCTTCCATTCAACAAGGACTGTCTCCCCTTCACAGGGAGACAGTCCTTTTTTGTACTTCGTTCCCTCATGAGGGTACCGCATCCCTACTGTCCGGAATGGCTGCCGCGCCTTAGGGGACGCTGCACGTTTTCCGGAGACATTTTTTCATTGGGAAAATGCGGAAGAGCCGCTGGCAGGGAGAGAACAAGAGCGGTTAAAAAACGGTGCGTACCGTAGGGAGGGGCTCTCTTGAGCGCAGACTTGCGGAAAAATATGAGGTGGCGGCTGCGGGAGCGTGTTCCACAAGGAAGAAAAGACAGTTTTTTGCAGATGATGCAGTTTCCGGGACTTTGTGCGGAGATGCCTGGAAAGCCATATTCCGTATGTTTTGCCCTGGCGCGGGGAAGGAGAAACGGCGTTGTTGATGATAGGGGGCCGGAACAGGGAAACCGGTGCGGCTGTTGCGGCTTCCATGACTGTTTGGGGTTTGCCTCCCCCTCAAGCTGGAAGCCGGGAATGAAGAATTCCGCATGGACGGCCAGCCGGCCACTCAACGCCGGAGAGGGAACAGGGGGCAGGAAGGCCGTTGCGCGGCGCTGTCCTCCGTTAGAAGGTATCCTTTTGTTGGTTTTCTGCCCCCATGTACGGAACGCCCCTGCGTCCGGGAAAAAAGCTCGTCTTTTCAGAAGCTTTATTTTTCCCGTGCAGGGTCATTTCCTGTTGGAGGATTTGGGAGGTCCGGAAGAATGATGTCAGGCCGCAGTGCGCCGGCGCCGCAGCATGGAGAGGGAAAAGCCGAACAGGCCCAGGGCAGCGGCAGCCGGTTCCGGCGTGTTGAAATTGACGCCTACGTAGCCATCCCGGCTCATATCCAGCTCATACCCTCCTTCCGTCCGTACTTCCAGCCCTTCCAGGCTGATGCCGTTCCCTGCCAGTTTGAAGTAAACCATGCCGGATCCATCCACCGGAAGAGCGGCCGGAGTTCCCATCAATTGAAGGATTACATTGTTGAATAAAAGAGAGCCGGAGGCTGTGGAATTCCCCTCCAGGCTGAACAGGGGCTTGTCCTGGCTCAGGGAGGCCATATCTACGGTAATGGTCAGGTTTTCCAGGGTGACGGAAGCGCCCGGGGAAAGGGATGAGCCCTGGATGCTGATAGAATGGAAGTTTTTCAAATCGCTTGAAAACGTGAGGTCCGTCTCCGCCGGTTGGAAGACCATGATGTTGAAGCCCGCTCCTCCGTCCACGCTGCCGTTCACTGTTCCGCCGGAATAGGAAAATACATCGTCGCCGGAACCCATGACCACCGCCTGGCCGCTGCCTCCTGTAATGGTTCCTCCTTCCATGAAGATGCAGTTCTCCCTGTCGCTGACAATCCTGATGCCCACGCCGTTGGCGCCTGTTCCCTCAATGGTGCCGCTGTTGGTGATCCGGATGGCTTCAAAGGCATTGCCGCCGTCGGAATCATCCACCAGAATGCCGTAGGCCTGGCCGTTCGTGTTGGAATTGGAAGCCGTGATGGTCCCGGTATTGGTTACAACGCCCCCGCCGATGGCAAGGCCGTCCGCACTGCCGAAGGAGTCCTTGGCAATAATCGTGCCGGAATTGGTCAGGTTTACGATGTAATCCACGTCCACGCCGTCGCCGTCCAGGGTGGTTGCGTCTCCGGTGCCGCTGATGACGCCGTCTTTGCCGTTAACCACGGTGACCACGTACTTGTCGTCCTGCTGGAGGGCGGCGTTCCAGTCCCAGTTCAGGCCGGAACCTCCCCTGCCTTCAATCCTGCCGTTATTGCTGATGGCGGCTTTCCCTTCTCCGGTAACTCCGTGTTTCATGCCGGTGATTTTCCCTCCGCTGTTGTTGGCAAGGTCCAGGCCATGGGCAAAGGTGTCAATGCCGTCGTCTTCCAGATCATAATGCTTGGCCGTGATGCCGTTTTCCCCCGCAGCCGTGGTTTCAATCGTGCCGTTGTTGACCACAGTGGCGTTATTGCCCAGTTTGACGGCTCCTTTCTGACCGGCGGAAATGGTACCGTTGTTGGTGATGGTGGCGGACGTGTTGATCATGTAGCGCAGGTCGATGGCCTGTTTTTCCGTTCCGGTCATCGTGCCGGAATTGGTCACGCTGATCAACTGTCCCGTTATTCCGTTTTCCATGTCCTGGTCCAGGATAAGGGCGCTTTTTCCGGAAATCCTGCCTCCTTCCATTACCTCGATCTCAAGGGCGGACTGGATGGGGTCTTTCAGGTTGACGGCATTTTTGGCGACGTTCAGGAATCCGGTTCCCGTGACGGTCAGTTTGCCCTCCGTCATGTTGACGGCCTTGGTCTGGGCGTCGCTGATGGTCTGGTCCGCAAGGGAGGGCGCGGCAAGCAGAACCGCCGCGGCCAGGGTCGTGGCTGTGGAATAAAGATGGTGTGCCTTCATGGTGACAAGCTCCGCAGGTTGTCGGGAGCGTCGCCACCATGCCAGAACGGACGCGTGGAAGGGAAACCCGTTCGTGTAACAAGTTTGCCACGGGGAATGGCGCGAAGCAGGGAGGAAAGGAAGAAGGCCGCCTACCGCAGGACGGGGGCGCTTTTCACTTCCTTCGTCCATTTCCTGTACAGGTCCGGGGAAATTTCGGAGGGCTTGATTTCCGAGCGTTCGCCCCAGAAGACGGCCGTATGCAGGACGGGAATGCCTGAGGCGTCCAGATGGCGGTCAATCGCTGCCTTGTGTTCCAGCACGGCGTTTTTTTCCAGGCCGTGCACCACGCCCATGATCTGCGCCCCGCCGAAGATGTCCCCTCCGGTTCTCCAATAGCAGTGGGTCATGCAGATGTGGCGTCCGCATTCCGCTCCCGCCCGGATTTCCATGCCGGCGGGAACCGTCCAGTGGAACAGTCCGTTGTATTTGGTGACGGGGCCGTCGTTCGTTTTGGTCCGTACATGTTCCAAAAAGGTGGCGAAGCGGCCGATGACCTGCTTCCGGTCCAGCTCTTCCGCCGTGCGGCAGTATTCCTCCGGTTCCAGGCCAGCCTGGGCGGCGCGGAGGGCCCAGGGGTCTTCCACCATTTCCTCCGGCCTGAGCTGTTCCTTGACGGAGAGGAGCACCTTCCATTCCAGCCCGGAGAGGGAGACGGTTTTCGTTTCCTGCATGGGGGCCGGTTCCGGAGTCTTGTCTCCGGGCCGGAGGCCCCTGCGGCGCATGTGCCCCACGCCCAGCGCAAAAACGCCGCGGGCGGGCAGCAGGACATAGTCGTCCGCGCCGATGTGGCGTTTCAGTATCTCGCAGTGTTCCTCCAGCGTGCCGCAGCCCACAGGCACCTTGACCGTGGTCCAGAGCCTGTATTGGGCGCCGGGATTGGCCGCATCCGTGTTGCGGAGCACCACGTGGCCCGTGAAGGGGTCGTGCTCCTTTATCCAGTCAAAGGCCGCATCCAGGTTCTTCTCCGGCAGGGACCATGCCACCAGGGCCCCCTGGGCGAGCTTGGTAGCCAGCAGCGTCTGGCGCACGCGGCGCACCACTCCGGCTTCCATCATGGCTTTCAGGCGCTGGATGACTACCGGGACCGGGTGGCCGCATTGCTCGGAAATGGCATGGAAGGGGAAGCGCCGGAAGCCCTTGACGCGGTCTTCCGCCACCATCAGGATGTCCGTGTTGACGGGATCGTTCGGAGAGGAGGGAATGCTGTTCATGACGGGTCAAAAAAAGGCCGGGCGATGGTGTCGCCCGGCCCGGAAAGCCGGAGTTGGTTTAGCTACTGCCCGGATTGGTACAGCGGCTTGTTGTCGTACCGGGCGTCGTAAATGGCGAAGGATTCGCGGTGCTGGTTGTGGTCGCCGCGGAAGATCAGCCTTCCGCTGTGCTGGCGTTCCAGTTCCATGAGCAGGCTGGCGTCTTCATTCTTGAAGCGGGAGAGCACCTCCGAGTTTACGACGATGACCATGTCCCCGATGGTTTCCCTGTATTTCTGGATGCAGGCGTAGATCTGCCGCTGGATTTCCACGCTCATGGTCATCACGGATTTGACGCGGCCCCGGCCTCCGCAGTACGGGCACGGGTCATGAACGGATTCCCGGAGGCTTTCATTGAGCCGCTGGCGGGTCATTTCCATCAGGCCGATGGGGGTGATCTGCAGTACCTGGGTCTTGGCCTTGTCGCGCTTCAGGCGGTCCTTCATGGCTTTGTACACGGCCTGCTGGTCCTTCCTGTGGCGCATGTCGATGAAGTCCACCACCACCAGGCCGCCGATGTTGCGCAGGCGGAGCTGTCTGGCGATTTCATAGGCGGCTTCCAGGTTGGTGTCCAGAATGGTCTTGTCCAGGTCCTTGGTGCCCTTGTTGCGTCCGGTATTCACGTCAATGGCGATCAGGGCTTCCGTCTCGTCAATCACCAGGTAGCCGCCGCAGGGCAGGAGCACCTGGCGCTGGAAGGCTTCGTTGATTTGTTTTTCAATCCCCAGTTCTTCAAAGATGGGCGTGCGCACGGGGAAGTGCTGGATGTGGCGCTTGGCGCGGCGGGAGATTTTTCCCGCAATGGAGCGCATGTGCTCCGTGGTTTCCGCGTCGTCGCAGATGATGTTGTCCACAGTGTCCGTCAGGAAGTCCCGTGCCGTGCGTTCGATCAGGTCGGGTTCCCGGTACACGCAGACGGGGGCGGGGTTGGCCTCCTTTTTTTCCTCCACGCCGTACCATTGCTCCAGCAGCATGGCGAGGTCGCGGACAAAGTGGCGGTAGCGCTGTCCCTGGGCCACCGTGCGCATGATGATGCCCATGCCGTCCGGCACGTTCAGCTTCTGCATGATCTGGCGCAGGCGCAGGCGTTCCTTGGGGTCTTCAATCTTGCGGGAGATGCCGAACTGGTCCGTGAAGGGCATCAGGACCAGGTAGCGTCCCGCCAGGGAGACGTTTGTGGTGACGCGGGGGCCCTTGGTGCCGATCGGGCCCTTGGTGACCTGCACCATGATTTCGGAGCCGATGGGGTAGATATCCGGAATGTCCTTGGACGTGATTTTGCGCTGCTGCTTCTTTGGCCGTCCTTCGCGTTCGATTTCTTCCAGGCTGGAGTCCAGCGCGGCGGGCAGAGCGTCCCAGAAGTGGAGGAAGGCGTTCTTTTCCTGGCCGATGTCCACGAACATGGCCTTGAGGCCCGGTTCGATGTTTTTGACGCGGCCCTTGAAGATGCCGCCTACGATGTTGTCTTCGCCTTCGCGCTCGATAGTGTATTCTTCCAGTACGCCGTTTTCCAGAAGGGCTACGCGGCGTTCGAGTTTCTCGGCATTGATGATGATGGTGGAGCCTTCCATGGGATCACAGGATCCGAAGCCGAAGGCTCGTTTAATTTTTTTAAGCATTTTTGTAAACACGGGGTGTGAATAAGCTAGGGTGTGCTATTGCCCGCAATGTTCCCGGAGGGCCGCCTCCCGGCAGGAGCGGCTGGATTTCAAGCTGTGGAGATGGCCGGAAAGGAATCATGCAGGCAGATGCGTTGATGTGATGCGGCAGTACGGCAGGCGCAAGGCCGGAGCGCTGGCTCCGGAGGTTCCGTCTTCAGTCTTCCGCGTCAGTAACATTAGTGAAGAAGTCCAGTTCCTGAAGGGCTTTTCCGGTACCTTCCGCAACGGCGCTGAGCGGGTCTTCCGCAATGTGGATGGGCAGGCCGGTCTGCTCATGAAGGAGCTGGTCCAGTCCGCGCAGCAGGGCGCCTCCGCCGGCTAGAACGATCCCCCGGTCCACGAGGTCGGCGGCCAGTTCGGGGGGGCAGCGTTCCAAAGTCGTCCGCACGGCGTCAACAATTGTGTTGAGTTGTTCCGTGAGCGCTTCGCGCACTTCTTCTGATCGGATTGTCACTGTCTTGGGCAGGCCCGCGACCAGGTCGCGGCCCTTGACCTCGATAGAGAGTTCCTGGGGCAGGGGATAGGCGGAGCCGATGCGGATTTTAATGTCCTCGGCGGTGCGTTCCCCGACCATAAGATTGTAGGTTCTCCTCATGTAGGAGATAATGGCGTCATCCAGCTCGTCCCCGGCGCAGCGGACGGAACGGCTGTAAACGATGCCGGAGAGGGAAATAAGTGCCACTTCCGTGGTGCCCCCGCCGATGTCCACGATCATGCTGCCGGTGGGCTCGCTGATGGGCAGGCCCGCACCGATGGCAGCGGCCATGGGCTCCTCGATGACCGACACCTGACGGGCGCCGGCCTTCAGAGCGGCCTCACGCACAGCGCGGCGCTCCACCTCGGTGACGCCCGACGGGATGCAGATGACCACGCGGGGGCGGGAGAACATGCTGTTGCCGCAGGCTTTCTTCAGGAAGGTCTCCAGCATATTGGCGGTGATGTCGAAGTCGGCGATGACGCCGTCCTTCAGGGGGCGGACCGCCACGATGCTGCCGGGGGTGCGGCCGATGACGGCCTTTGCCTCAGCGCCCACGCAGCGCACTTCGTCGCTCTTGGTGTCCACGGCCACAACAGAGGGCTCACGCATGATGATGCCCTTGCCCTTCATGTAAACGAGGGTATTGGCAGTACCGAGATCGATACCAACATCCTTTGAAAACAAACTCATATAGTCTTCTCTCCTTACGATTTTCCAGGGTCTATTCCAAAACGCAGAGCCGCCCGCTCAGACCAACGGGCAGCTCATCGCAGAATAACACGTTTTTATTATAGCCGCAAGGCGCGCTTTTCTCAAGCATTTCCGTAAACTTTTTCGAGTTTTTTCATTTTTGGCCGCCGGGGCCGCTTTTCTGTGTCCCGCATCAGAATCCGCTCAGCAGACGGGCCGTCCGGCTGACGGGCAGGCCCATGATGGTGTAGTAGTCCCCTTCCAGCCGGTCGAGCCAGAGGGCTGCGCGGCCCTGGATGGCGTAGGCACCGGCCTTGTCGTAGGGCTCCTTCGTGTGCCCTTGC
>OGXE01003032.1_pt1 | contig 11723 bp, 11 predicted proteins | sample 1576181 | NCBI WGS metagenome assembly OGXE01 (sample SAMEA3541478, study PRJEB24748) | human gut metagenome | biome: human gut; feature: human-associated habitat; material: faeces | place: China | collected 2012 | reverse complement strand
AAGAAAAAGTAAAATTGGCTTTGGCTAACGGTCTGACTCCGATTTTCTGTATCGGCGAAGTATTGGAAGAACGCGAAGCTAACAAGCAGAACGAAGTAGTAGCTGCTCAAATGGAATCTGTATTCTCTTTGTCTGCTGAAGACTTCTCTAAGATTATCCTGGCTTACGAACCTGTTTGGGCAATCGGTACAGGAAAAACTGCTACTCCGGAACAAGCACAGGAAATCCATGCTTTCATCCGTTCAATCGTAGCTAATAAATATGGTAAGGAAATCGCTGACAACGCTTCTATCCTTTATGGTGGTAGCTGCAAGCCTTCCAACGCTAAAGAACTGTTCTCTAACCCTGACGTAGACGGTGGTCTGATTGGTGGTGCCGCTCTTAAAGTATCTGATTTCAAGGGAATCATTGATGCTTTCAACGCGTAATTAAAACTTATTTCGGGCACGGGCGGATTATATAGTCCGTGCCTAAATACAATTATCAAATGAAGAAACTAGCTTTACTTATCTTGCTGTTTGTTTTGGCTGGCGCCAGTGCACAGGCACAGAACATTGTGAAAAGCCTCGAACGTAACGTTCCGGGACAAGGAAAGGTGACCATTCACCAAGATCCCCGCATTGAAGCGATGATTGGTATGGAACGTCCTGCAACCGGTGAACAGAAAGTCATGAAGGGTTCCGGCTTCCGGATACAGGCGTATGCCGGTAACAATACTCGTCAAGCAAAGAATGATGCTTATCGTGTGTCATCACAGGTAAAAGTGTATTTCCCGGAGCTGGCAGTGTATACGTCGTTCAATCCGCCCCGTTGGCTTTGTCGTGTGGGTGATTTCCGGAGTATAGAAGAAGCTGACGCGATGATGCGCAAAATGAAAGCTACTGGTGTGTTTAAAGAAGTTTCTATTGTAAAAGACGAGGTTAATATTCCTTTATAAATCTATCATGTTAGGAAAAGAAGAAATTGTCTCTCCAAATCTGGAGGAGTTGAAAAGTCATTATCACAGTATTATTACCTTGTTGGGCGAAGACGCCGAACGGGAAGGTTTGTTGAAAACTCCGGAACGGGTGGCTAAAGCAATGTTGAGTTTGACAAAAGGTTATCACATGGACCCTCACGAGGTGCTCCGTTCTGCTAAATTTCAGGAAGAATACAGTCAAATGGTGATTGTGAAGGACATTGATTTCTTCTCTCTTTGCGAGCATCACATGCTGCCGTTCTACGGAAAGGCACACGTGGCTTATATTCCCAACGGCTACATCACCGGGCTGAGTAAGATTGCTCGTGTAGTCGATATCTTTTCTCATCGCTTGCAAGTGCAGGAACGTATGACGTTGCAAATCAAGGAATGCATCCAGGAAACATTAAACCCGCTGGGGGTAATGGTGGTAGTGGAAGCTAAACACATGTGTATGCAAATGCGTGGTGTGGAAAAACAAAACTCAATTACTACTACTTCTGACTTCACAGGGGCTTTCAACCAGGCAAAGACGCGTGAAGAATTTATGAATCTTATCCAACACGGAACAACATTATAGGGGAAGTTGCCGTGAAATGGATAAAGTTATGCTCCGGCATCAATGAGAAAAGGTATTTGGTTTTGATAAAGGAGATGCTTCCTGTCGGAGGCTACCGCACATATGGCGACGAAAATAATTTATCGCAATACGACTCTGTCTCCCAAACGTTTTGCCATAATACTTTGTATCCCTCTCAAGTCATTATAACGTATCATTAAGGCATTACATTTTTCTTCGTCATGTGCAAGAGCCGGATCCTGCAAGGCATAAAGCATGTGTTTTAATTCTTCCGTGACAATAGCATATTTGAAATTAATCATCAACATCGGAACCAGTTCGTAGAGCCGTTCTTCATCTGTCACAATCTTCTGGGACTTGGAGTGGTATTTGCTAAGTTGATAGCGGACATTAATCAGGTCTACGCTCAATTTGCTGATGACAGGATCGGGATGTGCCAGAAAATATCGTTCCGCTACGAATCCGGCATTATGTATATGTGCGGCAGCCTCCGACAGGATTTGCCGGTGCAACGGGTTGTGGAAAGCCAGATCGTCTTCCTTTAAATCGTTGATAACATATTCAATTACGGTTACCGGAATTTCATTCCCTTCCTCATCTGTTAGGTTACACATAATCTTTTCTCCGTAACGGACCACGGCTTGTAAAATCAACCGTTCAAATTTATAGAACTCCTGTCCCTCTTTACCTTCCTGTGGGATGAAAGAAGCGTAATTGTCTTCTTGCAGGGCAGGTGGAACGTTCAGATAGTTACCGTCGCCATCTACTTCGGGAGCTAGCATGACATCTTCAGGAGGCATAGGTATGCCGTTGTCGGAAGAGGGAGATGCAGTTGCACCGCCTTGTGTCATGTTAGCCGTTCTTTCAGCGATACGGCGGTCACGTTCTGTTTGTTCAGCTCGTTTCTCCGCTTGCGTTTCCCGTCTTTTGGCTACTTCCGATACCAGTAATTTATCTTCTATGTGCAGCAGCTGCGCACATTCTTTGATATAGACGTCGCGTACAATCGCTTCCGGTATGACGGAGATGCTTTGCACCAGATTACCGATAAGCTCTGCACGTTTGATCGGGTCTTTTCCTGCATCTTCCAGTAATAAGTTGGTTTTAAAACGGATAAAGTCCGTTTCATGTTCTGCAATGAAGGCTTGAAACTCCGTGGAGTTATGTTTGCGGGCAAAAGAGTCCGGGTCGTCACCGTCGGGAAGAAGGCAGACTTTGATGTTCATTCCTTCTTCAAGGAGCATATCAATGCCGCGGATAGAAGCCTTGATACCTGCTGCGTCACCGTCGTAAAGTACGGTCATGTTGTTGGTGAAACGGTGAATCATGCGGATTTGTCCCGGTGTAAGAGCAGTTCCTGAAGAAGCGACCACATTCTCTATGCCGGACTGATGCATGGAAATGACATCCGTATATCCTTCCACAAGAAAACAACGGTCTTGTTTCACAATCGCCTGTTTGGCAAAATAAATGCCGTATAATTCGTTACTTTTATGATAGATTTCCGATTCGGGAGAGTTGACGTACTTAACTTTTACGCCTTTTGTGGCACTGGCAAGCACACGTCCACCGAAGGCAACTACTTTGCCGGAGAGAGTGTGGACAGGGAAAATGACACGTCCCCAGAAACGGTCCCGCAAACGGTGGTCGTCGGTTTCGTAGCAGAGTCCGGTTTTTACCAGATATTCTTTCTTATATCCTTTTTGTAGCGCTTCCTTGGCAAGTGCATCGTGGCTCTCGGTACAATATCCCAACTGGAATTTCTCGATGATATCATCCCGGAAACCGCGGTTGCGAAAGTAAGCCATACCGATACTGCGACCGTCTACGTGGTTCTTCAGTATATTCTGAAAATAGTCGCGGGCGAAGTTATTGACAATGAACAGACTCTCGCGCTCACTTTGCACCAGCTTCTCTTCATCGCTCAACTCTCTTTCTTTAATTTCGATATTATACTTCTTGGCAAGGTATCTCAGTGCCTCCGGATAAGACATCTGTTCGTGCGCCATGATAAAGTGCACGGCGTTGCCCCCTTGTCCGCAGGCGAAACATTTGCAGAGTCCTTTAGCGGGTGAAACATAAAAGGAAGGAGTTTTGTCACTGTGGAACGGGCACAAACCAACATAATTGACACCGCGCTTGCGCAGGGTGACAAAATCTGAAACGACATCCATAATCTGTGCCGCATCCAATATCCGGTCTATGGTAGCTTGATCTATCATTCTTTCTTTTCTCCTGTGAATCCGTTTTTGCGGATACAAAGGTACACATAAAAAAATCCCCTGCAAAGAACTTTTTTGCAGGGGACCGTTAAATCTTACCTATATCGGCCGGGGATTATTTAATCTTTTCCCGGATCTTCGTCAGATACTTTTTCATGCCTTCCGCATCTTTATTCTCAATGATTTCGAGAAGGTTCTTCAGCTCTGTCCGGATATTGGTTACTTGGCCCGGAGTGCGCGGGTTGAACAGGATTTCCTGAAGCAGGTAGTCGTCTTCGCTGAGCAGTCCTTTGGCAATGGCCATGTGTTTTTTGAAAGTAGTTCCCGGTGCTTCCTGATGTTTCATAACCGCTGCGAATACGAAAGTCGAAACGAACGGGATAGACAGGGAGTAGGCTACCGTTTCATCGTGTTCATCGAAAGTATATTCGAAGATGTTCAGTCGCAATGTCTGATACAGGTCTTTGAAGAATATCTTTCCGAGGTGGTCTCCTTCACTGATGATAATGGCATTTTCGCTGCTTAGGTTGCTAAGGCTGGCGAAAGTCGGGCCAAACATCGGGTGACTGGATACATATCGGAAGCCGCTTTCTTCGTAGAACTTCTTCAGTCCTGTTTTTACAGAGGCAATATCACTAATGATGCAGTCTTTGGGCAGTACGGGCAGCACTTTGCGAAAAGCGTCCAACGTATACTTTACTGTCACGGCATTTATGACCAGTTCGGGCTCAAATTCCTTAATCTCCTCCAATGTGGTGAAACGATACGTGTTATAGACGAAACGCAGTTGGTGCGGGTTGACGTCGAACACGGCCGTCTCATGTTGAAAGCTCAATATGTCAGTAAAGAAGGAGCCCATTTTGCCGGCTCCGAGGATTAATATTCTCATATTCTTATTTATTAAAGTTTCGCATATACTGCCTTCCGTATGGCTTTCTCTCTCAGAGGGAAGGGTACCGGTAGGGATGAGGTATATTTTTCTTTTAAAAAGGTATATTCATTATTTTTCCTACCACCTCCCCCTACGGGTACTCCTCCTTCCCGAAGGAGGAGAAGCTATGCAGAAAGCTTACGAAGCTTCAGTTTATTACCTGATTATTTATTAATAATTTCCATTTGTTGACGAACGGATTCTTCATGGATTGCTTCAAATATTTTTTTCATAAACTCTGCATCCATGCCGCATTGTTCACCTTGTGCACCGCGCTTTTCAAGAATCTCATTATAACGTCCGGCCTGGAGAACGGTGATTCCGTGTTCTTTCTTGTAAGTACCGATTTCGCGGGCGATGCGCATTCTTTTTGCTAATTCCTGAATGATGTTATCATCGCATTCATCGATTTGCTTACGAAGTTGGGACAAGCTTTCGGTAGTCTGGGTTTCGGTGCGGATAACCAGTAAATTGAGGATGTAGTCGAGTACGTCCGGGGTCACTTGTTGTGAAGCGTCGCTCCATGCGCAATCCGGGTTACAGTGACTTTCCACAATCAGACCGTCGAAGTTCAGGTCCATAGCCTGCTGGCAAAGCGGGGCTATCAATTCACGCTTTCCTCCGATATGGCTCGGGTCGCAGAATATCTGCAGCCCCGGGAGGCGGCGGTGCAGCTCGATGGGGATCGACCACATCGGGTGGTTGCGGTAGAGGCTTTTGTCGATCGACGTGAACCCGCGGTGGATGACACCCAGGCGGCGGATGCCGGCGTTGTAGATGCGTTCCACGCCGCCGATCCACAATTCGAGGTCGGGACTCACGGGGTTTTTCACCAGCACCGGGATATCGTGCCCGCGCAGCGCGTCGGCGATCTCCTGCATGGCGAACGGGTTAGCTGTCGTGCGGGCCCCGATCCAGATCATGTCGATGCCGCCTTCTAACGCCGCCAGGACGTGCTTGCGCGTAGCGACCTCCGTGGCTGTGTACATCCCCGTTTCGCGTTTTACGCGTTGCAGCCAGGCTATGCCGTCGACGCCTACGCCCTCGAACCCGCCCGGTTTGGTGCGCGGTTTCCACAGTCCGGCGCGGAATAGCTTGAAGCCTTCCGCGGCCAGTTCGCGGGCTGTTTCGATTACCTGTTCTTCGGTTTCGGCGCTGCACGGCCCCGCGATGACCAGCGGCCGGCGGGGGTCGAGCCCCGGGAGATTGATGGGTTGTAAGTCGTTCATGGTTTTATGTTTTTCGTTTTTATCGTTTGTTTCTTGTCAGATTGCCGGGTTGGGACATTCGGCGTATTCGCCCAGGATGCGGAAGTCGCTTGTCAACGGCCTCGCCGCTTCGATGGCCTGCCGGTAACGCACCGGGTCGTCGAAGGTGACATCCACGTAGAAGCGGTATTCCCACTCGCGGCCGATGATCGGCAGCGACTGTATTTTCGAGAGGTTGATTTCGTAAAAAGAGAGCAGGGTGAGCACCTTGGAGAGACTTCCCTGGGTGTGGGGCAGCGAGAAGACCAGCGATGCCTTGTTCGTGCGGGCCGGGTCGGTGAACCCTGCGGCGCGGCTGCGGTCGGCCAGCAGGAGGAAGCGCGTGAAGTTGTGTTTGTTGGTCTCGATGCCCCGTTCCAGGATTTCGAGCCCGTAGAGCTCCGCCGCCCCGGCGCCGCAGATGGCGGCCGTGCCGCGGAGCCGTTGTTCGGCGATTTCGCGGGCGCTGCCCGCCGTGTCGTCGCGTTCGACGACTTTCATCGCCGGATGGGCTTTCAGGTAATCGCCGCACTGCATCAGGGCGATCGGGTGCGAGTGCACCTCGCCGATGTCGCAGGGCGCCTCCCCCGGCAGTGCTGCCAGTACGTGCGAGATGCGGAGTTTGTATTCGCCGATGACGGCGAGCGAACTGCGCCGCAGCAGCTCGTGGTTGGGAAGCAGGCTGCCTGCGATGGTGTTTTCGATGGCCGCGATGCCCAGCAGCGTCGGGTCGGCGGCCATGCGGGCGAACTGCTGGTCGAAGCTGTCGCAGGGCAGGATTTCGACCTGCTCGCCGGGGAAACTGCACCTGGCGGCGGTTTCGTGGAAACATCCGGGTTGTCCCTGTATGGTGATGCGTTTCATAATCGAATTTTAGGCATTAAAAAATCCCGCTCTTTGCAGAACGGGATCCTTCGTGTTTTCACTCTATCGTATCATACAGCTAATTGCATACAACCCCGCTCTTCCTCTTGCTATAAAAGAAAAAGTAAAAAAAGTAATATGCAAAACCGTAAAGTCTCATCTCTCGTGGGGATTAACAGCGGCAAATGTAGTAAAATATTTGCGGAATCCAAATTTTCAGCCCTGTTTTTTACCTGCGGCGGCCGATTTCCGTTTCCGGAACCGCTTTTTGAACTGCTGGCGGCGGCCGAAGAGCAGACGGAAGAAAACCCCCCGCAGCAGCGTGTCGTTGATGTCCCACCCGCGTATGTCGGCGTAGCGATCCAATATGTACAGGAACGGGACGGCCGGGCAGCTCAGCCGCCGCAGGTTGATCATGCATTCGTCGGGGCGCAGCGGCCGGGCGTGGAATCTCATGCGGTTGATGTCGATCAACTGGAAACGGTAGCTGCCTGTCGTACCGTCGTATTCCCAGAGGATATTGGTCTGGTTGAAATCCTCGTGGCAGATCCCTTGCTCATGGAGGCGGACGGTGAAGCGGGCGAAGGCTTCGAGTACGGGCAGCGTGTCCGGCGCCGGGAACTGTTTCATGGTCTGCGGGAGCGGGGTGAGCTCCGACCGGCGGGAAACGAAATAGGCGTCGGCGATCAGGCCGCCCTTGCGGTATTCGCTCCATGCCACCGGTTCCGGGGTGTCGAAGCCCATCCCGCGCAGGCGCAGGGCGTGCTCGTAGGCGCGGCAGGCCTTGTTCTTGCGGAAGAACGAATACATGAACCTGTTGAACACATTGGGGCGCTTATAGCGTTTGACGACAAGGCGTTCGCCCCCGATGTCGAAAGCCCGGATCTGGTTGCGCCCGTCGTGGAGCACCTCGCCCGAGACGTGGAAAACCTCCGGGAGCCGTTCGATAAAGGGTTGCACGTGCCGTATTGCGGGATTGACCGTTATTTTCATGATGGCGTCCGTTTACCAGGCAAAGTTACGGCAAACACTGTTCCCGTATAGTCCAGTTTGGGAATAATATTGGTGAAATAGATGGAAAAAGGCGTGCCGATCGTCGGTTTTGCCGGTCGTAGCCGGTATCATACCGGGTAATATCGGATTCCTTACTTAATTATTCAAGAGGTGGGGCAGAATTAGCGGCAGTCGTGACTGAGATCTGTTTTACCCCGGTCATTTGTTTTTCGGTTTTTACACGTTATTGCTATCGGAAGGTGCGTGGCGCCGCCGTTCGAATGATGGTTGCATTTTAGTTGTAAATCGGCGGCATGGTCTGGCATTTCACCTTGTCGCCGAAAAAGAAAAAATCCATGTAACCCAGGTTACAAGGATTTTACTATTTATCAGAATGAATTGACTGCGCTAACTATTGCATCGACAATATCTTCGTATAAGATTTTTGAAAGCTCTTTATGTTTCTTGTGGTTCTTTGCAACTCCATCATTCCATGACCTCATTCCTCCGAAAACAAAGGAAGAAAATGCCGCGAATAATAATTGGAGCGCGTCGATTGAATAGTTATTCTTTGGTAGTATATCTTGCAAATATGAATCCTTATATGGGTTCTTTTCATCTAATAGCCGTCTTGCGCTTTCAAATAACTTACCCCAATATTCCAAATTTTCTTCAAGAGCGAAACTTTCAATTCGAGTCAAAGAATTCTTAAGTCGGGTTTTAATTTCTAATAAGTCATATTGTTTGTCGATCGTCGGACGATCCTTAGATATGCACTTGTATTTTACCTGCCATATTTTATTGTCGGGTGCATTTTGATTTATACTACTCCATTCGGCATTCCAAAAGTCTGAATGATCTTCGAAAACAGTTTCTATTAACCAAATCCCTCCACCTCCGACAAAACCTGCCGTCATATAATCGTCCGGCCTTTGCGACTTGAAGTGCAGCCTGAGTTTCAAGCATCCTTTTTCGTTAAGATATTTAAACCATCCGGTTGGACTATCAGCTATCAGCATCTCGACTTTCTTGGAAAACAGGCCTTTTTTCTTTTGATATATAAAGTCGACAGATTTACAATATTGGAAAATACAATTCGAATCGAAATCGTATAGCAAGTTACCCACTTGCAAATAATCGTTGCCGTATCCGATAATGGCAATTACCTGTGCAATAATGTCATTCATGCTCTTGAATGGTTATTCTGTCAAATATACTATTTTATCCATGGATATCCAAAAGTTACCCCCCCCCTGCGCAAATTTATGTAACTCTTTGTATTAAGTGGTATTATTCGGCTAATGCCTCCAAAAGTCCAAGCGTCTAATCAGTATGTTCTGCCTGTTATTTCTTCACCGATCGGCACGAAAAAAGCGGCTGCCTTGTTTTGGCAACCGCTTGATTTTCAGAGCTGTTGACGAGGATTGAACTCGTGACCTCTTCCTTACCAAGGAAGTGCTCTACCACTGAGCTACAACAGCAACATTTCCCGTTCGAGTGGTGCAAAAGTACATAAGAAAAATGAAAAGACCAAAAAATTGTGAAAAATTCACAATTATTTTCTACCTTTACTTTTGAATTATAACCCATGCTCATGAAACGTATACTAATAGTAGGTGCCGGAGGCCAGATTGGTTCCGAGCTGACAGTCTATCTGCGCAAAATTTACGGTGACCACAATGTCGTGGCGACAGACATGCGCGAATGCAAGGCCCTCGGCGAGGCCGGCCCTTTCGAAGTGCTCAATGCGCTCGATGCGACGGCAATGGCTTCGGTCGTGGCGCGTTACCATATTGATACGATCTTCAACCTGGTCGCTTTGCTCTCGGCTGTGGGCGAACGTAACCCGCAGATGGCCTGGAACGTCAATATGGGGGCGCTCAACAACTCGCTCGAGGTGGCGCGCCAGCACCATTGCGCCCTCTTCACGCCCAGCTCGATCGGTGCCTTCGGCCCCTCGTCCCCCAAGGACAAGACCCCGCAGGATACGATCATGCAGCCGACGACCATCTACGGTATCTGCAAGGTCACGGGCGAAATGCTGGGCAACTACTACCACCATAAATACGGTGTGGACACCCGTTCGGTGCGCTTCCCGGGCATTATCTCCAACGTCACGCTGCCGGGCGGCGGTACGACCGACTACGCCGTCGAGATCTACTATGAGGCGATCCGGTCGGGCCGGTTCACCTGCCCTGTGCCGTCGGACGTCTATATGGACATGATCTACATGCCCGATGCGCTGCGTGCCTGCGTCGAACTGATGGAGGCCGACCCCGCGAAGCTCGTGCACCGCAACAGCTTCAATATCGCGTCGATGAGTTTCACCCCGGAGATCATCTGTGCCGAGATCCGGAAACGGCTGCCCGATTTTAAGATGGACTACGACGTCGACCCCGTGAAGAAGGAGATCGCCGAGAGCTGGCCCAATTCGCTTGACGACACCTGCGCCCGTGAGGAGTGGGGCTGGAAACCCGAGTGGGATCTCTCGCGCATGACGGACGACATGCTGGCGCATATCCGGGCGAAGCTGGCTGTTGCGAAGTGACGTTCGGGGAGATGGCGTTGCCATAACCCGTGTCGCCGGGAGCCCGGCCAGCCGGGACGGCACGCCGTTGGCGTCCTGTCTGCAGGCTGTGCCGCAGTTGCGGTATCCGCGAACGCCGGTGCCGCCTCGTACGGACGTCGCAATGCTCACGCATCCTGGCATGGTATTGCGGGAGGAGTGGCCGTGCTTCCGGAACCGGCTGCCGGATGGTTTTCCCGTGCCGGCGAGGGGGTGGGGCGGCTGGCCGGTACGGCCCGTAACGGGGGATTCCGGGCGATGCGGAGACCGGACTGGCGGTATCCTGTGCCGGGGATTATTGGGGTGTTCCTGCCGGGGAACACCGCAGTATAACTTTTTATTATGAAGAAGAAGCGGATCAGGCGAATCATAGCCGTTTTTATCCTGTTGCCGATAGCTGCGGTTATCGGCGGCAGTTTCTATATGCTCGCGTTCTCGCTGCGGCCCGATGCCAAGATGCGGGAAAAGAATGCCACGGCCTATGAATACATGTATGCCGAATACCCTTTCCTGCGCCCGTGGGTGGACAGTTTACAGACGGCCGGGGCGTTGCGCGACACCGTGATCGCCGACCCCCGGGGTGTCCGGCTGCATGCCCTCTATGCGGCGGCTCCCGTGCCGACCGACCGCACGGCGGTTATCGTCCACGGTTATACGGACTGCGCCGTGCGGATGCTGATGATCGGCTATCTCTATAACCATGACCTGGGGTATAACATCCTGCTGCCGGATCTGCATTACCACGGGCAGAGCGAAGGGCGGGCAATCCGCATGGGGTGGCTCGACCGCTTCGATCTGCTGCACTGGATGGAGGTTGCCGACGGGATTTTCGGCGGCGATACGCGGATGGTCGTGCATGGTATCTCGATGGGGGCTGCCACGACGATGATGGCCTCGGGCGAGCCCCAACGGCCCTACGTCAGGTGCTTTGTCGAAGATTGCGGCTATACGGGGGTCTGGGACGAGTTCTCCAAGGAACTGAAGTCGTCGTTCGGGCTGCCGGCATTCCCGCTGCTGTATACGGCCAGCTGGCTGTGCGACCTGAAATACGGGTGGAATTTCCGCGAGGCCTCGTCGCTGGCGCAGGTCGCAAAATGCCGCCTGCCGATGCTCTTCATCCACGGCGATGCCGACGATTATGTCCCCACCTGGATGGTTCGCCCGCTTTTCGAGGCGAAACCGGGCGACAAGGAGCTGTGGCTCGTGCCGGGTGCCGGACATGCCGCTTCGTACCGCGACAACCGGGAGGAATACACGCGCCGCGTCGGGGAGTTCGTCGGAAAATATATCGGGCCCGCTTGAAAAGGTATCCATGCTGGTTCTAGAGAAGGTGTTGTGACAAATTGCCCTTTCAGTGTGACA
>OGXE01003028.1_pt1 | contig 11729 bp, 9 predicted proteins | sample 1576181 | NCBI WGS metagenome assembly OGXE01 (sample SAMEA3541478, study PRJEB24748) | human gut metagenome | biome: human gut; feature: human-associated habitat; material: faeces | place: China | collected 2012 | reverse complement strand
CTTGTCAAAGTTTCGTTGTTTAATTTACAAGGTGCACGCTCCATTCGCGGAACAGTACGTTATTATACACGCATCCCAGGAAATGTCAAGCGTATTTTTCAAAGTTTTTTCAGTCTGTCACTTCTTTCAGTTTCATCATCTAAAATCCGCCCTTAGCTGTGCACAATGTCCACATTCGCTCCTCTTTCACCTTATTTTGTTAAAAATATCATCCTCAGCGCGCTGCAAAATCTTCCAGCCGCGGCTTTGGATAAATTGGCGGCTTTTCCAAAGACTAAGTGCAGTTTATCGAGTATAAAAGGAGTTTTGATAGATGAAAGCAACCGGAATTGTCAGACGGATCGACGACCTTGGCCGCGTTGTCATTCCCAAGGAGATCCGCCGCACCATGAGAATCCGCGAGGGCGACCCGTTGGAGATCTACACGAGCAAGGACGGGGAGGTCATTTTTAAGAAGTATTCGCTCATGGGCGGCGTAGATGAGTTTGCCGCGCAGCTGTGCGACACGCTGAGCAAGTCGACCGGCACGAGCGTGGCCGTGACCGACCGCGACAGCGTCATCGCCGCGGCAGGCAGCGCGCGCCGCGACCTCATCGGCAAGCGCATCAGCCCGCAGCTCGAGCAGATCATGGAGGACCGCGGTATTTACCGCGCCGTGCCGAGCGAGCGCAGCGTGTTCGTCACCGAGTCGCTCGACCGCTACTGCGCGATCATCGCCGCGCCCATCATCTCCGAGGGCGACGCACTCGGGCTCGTGGTCTTCATCGGCACCGAGGGCGAGTCGGCCGCAGGCGAGACGGAGTACAAGCTCGCGCAGGCCATCGCAGGCTTTCTCGGCAAGCACATGGAGAGCTGAAAAAAGAGGACGGCTTTAGCCGTCCTCTTTTCCTATATAGCACCGCCTTCGTGTTGTGCATTGCAATTACTGATCGTACCACCTCTCATCGTGAATACGCAGTCCTTTCCAATATCCACAGCACCGCCATCACCATCGTCATCTCTGCAATTCGCAATGATACCGCTCTCCAAGATCAGTGTGCCGCTAGACACAGAAAAACCGCAGTTCTTATTTTGACCATCAATGGTGCCGTCAGTGCCGCTGTCCTTTATCGTTAGCGTTTTACCATCGTACACACAAAACATATCCTCGTCTGTAGCATTACAGGTCAAGGTATACCCATTCAAATCAAATGTGACGGCTCCGCTGATTGTAATTTCGCCGCTAATAGTAACATTGCCACCTAAATAGCAACTACCGTCCGACAGGTTCAAATTGGTGCCATCAAATATCGTCCAACTCTCCCAATTGTTCTCCGCCCCCGCCGCCGCTCTGGCGGCACATTGCAGAGCTTAAGCGCGCACTCCAAAAAGCGCGCGATCTTGCGCTCCACGGTAAAGTACATGTCGCACGGCACGGCCACGAACCAGCGCATCATGCCCGTCGAGGCGATCTCCATCTCGTAAAAGTCCTTGGCCTCCGCGTCCGGAAGATAGTCCCAGAAGATGCCCTCCAGCCGCTTCGCCGTGCTGCGATGCAGGTATGCCGAGGTTGACGGCAGCGTGTAGGCCGTCACGTACAGCTTGCGCAGCGGCTCGGTCAGCTCGGCGATGTGGAGCTGGATAGCCGTCTCCACCGCGTAGAGCACGTGCCGCGCTGTGCTGCTCGGCCAGCGTGAACTGCCCGCTGAACATCCGCTTGTCAAGCTCGAGCAGCAGCGCCTCCTTACTGGGAAAGGCCCGGAAAAACGAGCTTGGCGGCATGCCCGCGGCGCGGGCGATCTCCGCGGTCGTCGTGCCCTCATATCTCTTTTCCAAAAACAGCTTTACGGCGGCGCGCAGCATCTTCTGCTGCGTCAAAAGTCCGCTCGCCTGCTTGCCGCGCAGCAGCATATCGATCACGCTCCTCAAAGTTTACTTGTGAGTGCAGTCACATAACAGCATGGTCCGCCGCTTTCCGCAAGAACGAACTGTGTAAATTTTTGCTCCTGCCTATATAAAAGAAGTGCGGCGGTCCTTCGACCGCCGCACTCTCTCATTTTATTTTCCTTTACAGCATCGCAAAGCGCTGTGCGCCCCTCGTTTTGAGCCAGCGAAGAAGCAGCGCTGTCACCGCGAGCGTCACCGCCGCCGCGATGGCGAGATACGCAGCCGCGCCGAGCTTCCACCCCTGCCAGAGGTAGAGCCCCGCGAACACGATGGCGTAGAGCCAGCCGCCGAACAGCGCGATCGTCACGGCCAGACTTTGCTTGATGGGCATGAGCTCGCTCGTCCACGTCAGGTTTGCCCGCGCGACGCCGAGCGTCAGCCCCAGGCACGCAGAAAACGCGATGTACGCGAGTGCCTCGGCAAAAACGAGCGGCAGCGCCGCCGTCACAGGCAGGATAAACGCCATGCAGGCAAGCGGCACGAGTGCTGGAAGGGCCGTGAGCGCAAGCTGTACCTTGAGCTTTGCGCGAAGCACCTGCCAGGGCTTGACGGGCAGCGATTGCGCGAGCCAGAGGGACTTTCCCTCGAGCGAGACCGACGGCGTCGCCATGTCGTTCATCGACGCAATGGCGCACACGCCGGTGCAGAGCAGCACCTCCGCGCAGCCGCTCTGCGAGGTGAAGGCCTCGTTCAGCAGCGACACGACCGTTCCGCCCTTCCACAAAAGCAGGATGCCCGAGATCGGCAGCAGCAGGATACCGAGGCCGCTGTTGAGCATGTAGTTCGGGCTCGCGGTGAAGCGCGCGAGCTCCTTGCCGAAAAGTGCCCCATCGATGCTCCGGCGCTTGACGGCCTTTTCGCGGTACACAGCCTTGCCCGATGCGCCCGACGCAGTCGTGATCTGCAAAAAGCTGCGCGAGAGCAGCGTCCACGTCAGCGCAAACAGCGCGAGGATGACCGCCGCGCTCAGCAGCATCGCTGTCACATCGCCCGTACCGGTCAGGCCAAAGACGTAGAGCGGGTGCGCCGCACCCTTGATCTTCTCACCGTAGACCGCGGCGTTGGCGACGAGCTGCTCGATGGCCGTCTGCGCCTTGAAGACGAAGAAATAGTAGATGGCAAGCCCCGCGAGCGAGACGATGACCGTGATGAAGCTCTTGTGCTTGAGCTTACGGCTCACCTTCGCCACGACCCAGCCCAGCGCGCACGAGAGCGTGAGCACGAAGATTGAGATGAGCGTCGTCAGCAGCACGCCGCCGAGGAGCGCCATCGGCGCCGTCGAGACCGTGACCCAGTAGACGATGACCGCGGGCAGGATGACGACCGCGGAGTACATGAGACCCATGAGATAGACCGTCAGCAGCCGCGAGGCCATCAGCGTCCGCACCGGGATGGGTAGAGACAGCAGCAGGTCGTTGTCCTTAGCGAAGTACAGGCCCGAATACGTGTTGAACACGCTGCCGAACGCGCCGAGAAAGATGGCGAGCAGCGACATGAGTGCAAAATAGAGCCAGCCCATCCCCGCCTGCGCAAGCGGCGCACAGAGTGAAGCGGAAAGCCCCGTGAACATCCCGCCGATCAGGCCGATCATCAACGCGGCAAAGAGCAGGATATAAGCGATAATCCCCGCCGTCGAACGTTTTTTATTGGTTTTGGCATTATAAAAGTAGCTGCGGAAAATTTCCATCAGCTGCTTCTTGACGAGCGTTTTCAGCATGATTCGCCCTCCAGCTCAAGGAAGACCTCCTCGAGCGAGTCGTCGCCCTTGACCTCCTCCATCGTGCCGGAGCGGATGAGCTTGCCGCCCTTGATGATGGCGACCTTGTCGCAGAGTTTTTCGGCCACCTCGAGCACGTGGGTCGAGAAGAAGATCGCGCCGCCCGCGTCGCACACCTCGCGCATCATGCCCTTTAAGATATGTGAAGCCTTCGGGTCGAGGCCGACGAACGGCTCATCCATCAAAATGAGCTTCGGCTCGTGCAGCCACGCCGAAATGATGGCAAGCTTCTGCTTCATGCCGTGGGAATAGGCCGCGACGGGCTGCGCCAGGTCGGCCGTCAGCTCAAAGAGGTCTGCATACTTGCGGATGCGCTCCTGCCGCGCGCTTTCCTCCACACCGAAGATGTCGGCGATAAAATTGAGGTACTGGATGCCCGTCATAAACTCGTAGAGGTCGGGGTTATCCGGGATGTAGGCGAGCATCTTCTTACAGGCGATGGGATCGTCCTGAATGGAGTGCCCGCCGATCGTGATCCTACCAGAATCGAACTGCTGGATGCCGACGACCGACTTGAGCGTCGTGGTCTTGCCCGCGCCGTTGTGGCCGATGAAGCCGTAGATCTCCCCTGGCGCGATGTGGAGCGACAGATCATCCACGGCTTTCTTTTCGCCGAAGGTCTTGGTCAGGTGTTCAATATAGAGCATAAGGTTCTCCCTCTTTTCTTCTTGCAGTCGTTTCGAATATCTTTGTGATATCAAAATCATATCATCTAATTCTAAGCTGTCAAGAGAAAATTTAAAAAATGTCAGGTTTGCTTTACTCGCAGGATAGCACTACTGCTCCAATTTGTCAAGTATGCTTTACATTTTATCCTTGTGATACAGCACGAGCGACACAATACCCATCACCGCCGCATACAGTACGCCGCCAACGGCCCAGATAAACCAGCTATACTGCGGCTGGCCGTTCCCCTTGGGTCCGAAAGTGTAGAACAGGAAGATCGCCGTCACGCTCAGCCAGTAGATGAGCGACACTGTGCTCATTACGCCGCTGCGCGCCTTCTTTTTGCGCGTGTAGTCGCCCTCCTCGAGCAGTTGGTCCATCGCGCCGGTGTACGTTCCGCTCCAGACGAGCACACCCACGCCGCAGGCGACCAGAAGCAGCAGCGCATCCACCGCCGCCGCGGCGTAAACATCCGTCGGAGCGACGCGCACGAGCAGCGCGGCGACATCGGACGACGCGAGACCGACCCCGAGCATCAGCGGCACGACAGCAAGGATGCACAGCACCACGCCGAGGATCGTACAGCGCGAGGCCGTCGGCTCATAGGCCTTGCGCCGCTCGCGCACCATGCCGCTCACGCCGTACTCGGTCTCAAACGGCTCTTTTTCAAGAAAGTCGAATTCCTTCGTCTTCGCCCCGCACGAGAGGAACATCCCCACCGCAATGGCGACCAGCACCAAAATGACGCTCACGCCGAGACCTGCGGCCAGATCCTCCGAAATACCGCCCAGGCCCGCGTCCGCCATGGCGGAGAGAAAAATGATCACGACCGGCGAGATGATGCACATCGCCACCGCCAGTGCGATCTTCGGCGCGCAGGCCTTGCGCAGCGCAAGGTATCGCGCCGCCTGCTCCATCGTCACTCTCCGCAGCGGCGTTTCGTCCGCCTCGGATTCGACGAACTCCTCTTCTTCGAGTTCGTCCTTCAATAAATAGTCGGTGCTCACGCCAAACAGCCGGCTCATCTGCACCACCTTGTCAAGGTCGGGCACGGACTGCGCGCCCTCCCACTTGGATACCGACTGGCGCGTCACCCCGAGCTGACTTGCCAGCTCCTCCTGCGACCAGCCCGCCTTTTTGCGCAGCGTGATGATTTTATCCGCTAAGATCATATCGTCTTCCTCCTGAATTCTAAGGCGCGGTCCCGCGCCGTCTGGATGGCGTTATCATAGCCTATTTCGCGGTTGCGGAAAAGAAAGCGCACTGTCAAATTTGTCAACCGGCAGTTGCAATCCTTGATTTTTCAAGGTTTTTTCGCCGTGCGCTCCTATTACCCTATGTATCTTCGTCATGATATCATACCTCGGCGCAGAAAAAAAGAGCGTCCCGAACGGGACGCTCTTTTTAAGGTTTTTTCACACACTTACACAACGGCGAAGAACTTGACAAGGAACAGCGCGGAGATCACATAGGTCAGAACGCTGACGTCCTTAGCCTTGCCGGAGAGCACCTTGACAAAGGTGTAGGAGATGAGGCCCAGGCCGATGGCGTGGCCGATGGAGCCGGAGATCGGCATACCGATGAGCATGATGGACACCGGCAGCATTTGGTCCATGTCGCTGAAGTCCACATTCTTGAGGCCCTGGAGCATCAGAACGCCGACATAGATCAGCGCGGCGGAGGTCGCAGCGCCGGGGATGACGGCGGCGATGGGGGCGAGGAACATGCAGGCGAGGAACAGGATGCCCGCGGTGAGCGCGGTCAGGCCCGTGCGGCCGCCCGCTTCCACGCCGGAGGCGGACTCGATGAACGTGGTGACGGTGGAGGTACCGGTGCAGGCGCCCGCGACCGTACCGATGGCATCGGACAGCAGGGCTTCCTTCATCTGGGGCATGTTGCCGTCCTGATCGACCATACCGGCGCGGGAGGCCGTACCGACGAGCGTGCCGATGGTATCGAACATATCGATCATACAGAAGGTGATGACGAGCGTAATGGCGGTGAACCAGCCGATGTTCACAAAGCCCGCAAAGTCAAACTTGAAAAGCGTGGTGGAGACCATGTCGGCGAAAGGCGGGACAAAGCTCGCAGTCGCGAGGCTCGCAAACGGATTGACATGCAGGAAGATGGCGCTGCCCGCCCAGTAGATGACGGACGAGAACAGCATGCCGAGCAGCACTGCCGCCTTCACGCCCTTCTTGGCGAGGACGACCATGACGAAAACGCCGAGGAACGCGGTCGCGACGGTCAGGACCATCGCATCGTAGCCCGAGCCCATGTTGCCCTTGATGATGCTGGGCGTCAGCGCGCCGAAGAAGTCACGCATCATGTAGAACGGGCCGCCGTTTTCAGAGTAGATACCGACGTTGGAGCCAAGGCCCACGTTCATCAGCATCAGGCCGATGGCGGGAGCGATGCCGTAGCGCACGCCGAGAGGAATGGCCTCCACGATCTTCTCACGCACCTTTAAGAGCGTGAGGATGAGGAACACGATACCCTCGACAAGGATGATGACGAGCGCCGCCTGGAACGCGGACTCGTACTCGCACTCGTTGATGACCGCGATGTTGGCGACGACCACCGCGAAGAAGCTGTTGAGTCCCATGCCGGGCGCCATGACGAACGGCTTGTTGGCGAAAAACGCCATGCAAATCGTGCCGATCGCCGAGGCGATGCAGGTGGCAAGGAACACACCGTTCCACAGCGGCGTACCCACTGCAAAGTTGGTCAGCAGGTTCGGGTTGAGCGCGATGATGTAGGCCATGGTCATAAACGTGGTAAGACCGGCAAGGATCTCGGTGCGTACCGTAGTACCGTTGGCCTTCAGCTTAAATAGCTTTTCCATGATTTTCTCCCTTTCTTTTTTGTTTTTCCGCCCGCTTCCTAACAAAAAATTAGGAAGCAAAACAGATTTTCAGTCAATATTATAAACATCCCGATAAGAAATTGCAAGTGTTCTGTTTATTTTTACCACACTTTCTCACTCCGCGCCGAGAGTTCCGCCGGTTTCTGTTGTGTTTTTGTTTGCTTTGCGCTATACTATATTTAGTAAAAATTTGCATTTTGGGAGGTGCATGCCGTGAAGCTGATGGTTTTAGACGGCAACTCCATCATCAACCGCGCCTATTACGGTGTCCGTCCGCTCACCACGCGCGACGGGTTTTTCACCCACGCGATCTTCGGCTTTCTGACGATGCTCGGCCGCTTACTTGACGAGGAAAAGCCCGAGGCGCTGTGCGTCGCCTTCGACCGCCGCGAGCCGACGTTCCGCCACCTCGAGTACGAGGGCTACAAGGCCACGCGCCACGCCATGCCCGAAGAGCTCGCCATGCAGATGCCGGTGCTCAAGGACGTGCTCGACGCGATGAACATCCCCCGCTACGAGCTCGCGGGCTTTGAAGCCGACGATCTGATTGGCACGATCTCGCGCAAGTGCGAAATCGCAGGCTGGGACTGTGTCGTCGCCACGGGAGACAAGGATTCTTTGCAGCTCGTGACCGAGCGCACGACCGTCAAGCTCATTTCCACGCGCATGGGCCAGACCACGACGAAGGACATGACGCCCGAGAGCTTTCGTGAGGTCTACGGCTTTGCGCCCATCCACATTGTCGACCTCAAAGCCCTGATGGGCGACGCGAGCGACAATATCCCCGGCGTGCCGGGCGTTGGCGAAAAGACGGCGATGGCGCTCATCCAGAAATACCAGAGCATCGACGAAATTTACCGGCTGCTCCCCGATATCGAGGCCAAGCCGAACGTCATCAAAAAGCTCACTGAGGGCGAGGAGAGCGCACGCCAGAGCTTCCACCTCGCGACCATCGTGACGGACGCACCACTCGAATTTTCTCCGCAGGACAACCTGCGCAAGGCGCCGTCAGACGCGCTCTATCCGCTCTTTATGAAGCTGGAATTTACCAAGCTCATCGACAAATACGGTCTCAAGCCGCCCGCCGACATCCCCGCCGCCGAGGAGCCGGTCGACCTCACCGTGACCGCCGAGGCCGTGACCACGGTGGAAAAGGCCAAGGAATATCTCTCGCTCTTCCGCAAGGCGGAGCATGTGACGCTGCTGGCGCTGCCGGACCTTTCCGGCGTGATCATCGACTTCGTTGCAGGCGAATCGACCGCCGTCTCTGCCGAGTTCTGCTTCAGCCGCTACGAGGGCGACTGGAACGCGCTGCTGCGCGCCCTGTTCTCGGATGATATCAAGAAAGTCAGCCACAACGTCAAGGACCTCCAGCGCGCGCTGCTCGAAAACGACCTTCCCATCGAAGGGTTCATTTTTGACACCGCGCTCGCAGGGTACCTGCTCGACGCGACGGCGGGCAAGTACGATATCGCGTCGCTCTTCGCCGCCTACTTCCACCAGACGCTTGCCGAGCCGAAGCACTTAGATCCAGACGCTTTCTCGATGCTCGGCGACACGGCCGAGGCCGAGACGACGTTCCATGTCTATACCAGCGCCGTCGATGCGCTGTATGAGGCCTTTGCCCCCGAACTTGAGAAGCGCGAGCTGCACGAGCTCTATTATGAGGTTGAGTTGCCCCTCTGCGCCGTACTCGCGCGCATGGAGCACGCGGGCATGCGCGTGGACGCGAACGCTCTCGCGGCCTTCGGCAGCGAGATGGAAGTGCAGCTCAAGACGCTCGAGCAGCACATCTATGAAGAGTCCGGTGGGCCGTTCAACATCAATTCCCCCAAGCAGCTCGGCGAGGTGCTCTTTGAGAGATTGCAGCTCCCGCACGGCAAGAAGACGAAGACCGGCTGGTCGACGAACGCGGACGTGCTCGAAAAACTGCGGTGGGAGAATCCCATCGTCGAAGAGGTTTTGCAGTACCGCCAGTACGCAAAATTCCGCTCGACCTACTGCGACGGTCTTTTGAAGGTCATCGCGCCCGACGGGCGCATCCACACGAGCTTCCAGATGACCGTCACGGCGACGGGCCGTTTGAGCTCGACCGAGCCGAATTTGCAGAATATCCCCACGCGCACGCAGCTCGGCAGCGAATTCCGCCGCATGTTCGTCCCAGCAAGCGGCTGCGTGCTCGTCGACGCGGACTACAGCCAAATCGAGCTGCGGCTGCTCGCGCACATCGCGGACGACGAGGCGATGAAGCAGGCGTTTCTGACCGGCGAGGACATCCACACCGTCACGGCCGCGCAGGTCTTCGGCGTGCCGGTCGATCAGGTAAGCAAGCAGATGCGCTCGCACGCGAAGGCCGTCAACTTCGGCATCGTGTACGGCATTTCCGCCTTCTCGCTCGCGCAGGACATCGGCGTGCCGGTGTACGAGGCGAAGGAATATATCGAGACGTACTTTGAGCGCTTCCCCGGCATCCGCCGCTATATGGATGAGGTCGTCGCGCAGGCGAAGGAGCGCGGCTATGTCGAAACACTGATGCACCGCCGCCGCGCGCTGCCCGAGCTGGCGGCGAGCAACTTCAATACCCGTTCGTTCGGCGAGCGTGTCGCGCGCAACATGCCCATCCAGGGCACAGCCGCGGACGTCATCAAGCTCGCAATGGTGCGCGTCGACGAGCGGCTGCACAAGGAAAACTTAAAGGCAAAGCTCATTTTGCAGGTGCACGACGAACTCATCGTCGAGTGCCCGGAGGAGGAAAAGGAGGCGGTCGCACGGCTCCTCACCGAAGAGATGGAGGGTGCAGTGCACCTCTCCGTTCCCCTGACCGCCGAGGCCCACTGGGGCATAAACTGGCTGGAAGCCAAATGACCGGAGGAAACCAATGGAACAGTTAAAGAAAAAAGTCCGCATCGTGCCGATGACGAACGAATATTTGAATGACGTTGCCGAGCTTGAGCGCACATGCTTCTCGAACCCCTGGTCGCGCAACATGCTCGCAGAGGAGCTTGAAAACGCGTGCTCGGCCTTCTTAGTCGCGCTGGATGCAGAAAACAGCAGCGTCGTCGGCTACGCGGGGCTGCTCGCCGTCGCGGACGAGGGCTGCATCACCAAGATGGCCGTCCGCCCCGACTGCCGCCGCGGCGGTGTGGCGGGGCAGCTTCTCGACGTGTTTATCCGCTTCGCCGAGGGCAGCGGCCTTGCGTTCTTGACGCTTGAGGTACGTGAGAGCAACTATGCCGCCATCGCGCTGTACGGCAGCCGCGGCTTCCGCGGCGAGGGCCGCCGCAAAAACTACTACGACCACCCGAAAGAGGACGCCATCATCATGACGAAGGAATTCGGCGCGGCAGAAGCGGAGGCGCAGCAATGAAAATTCTCGCTTTCGAGTCCTCCTGCGACGAAACCGCCGTCGCGGTCGTCGAGGACGGACGAAAAATTCTCTCCGACGCCATCGCGTCGCAGGCCGACCTGCACGCGCTCTACGGCGGCGTCGTGCCGGAGATCGCGTCGCGCAAGCACATCGAGGCCATCGCCGCGCTGACCGATCAGGCTCTCAAGGAGGCGGGCGTCGAGAAAAAAGACATCGACGCCGTGGCCGCGACCTACGCGCCGGGTCTCATCGGCGCGGTGCTCGTGGGACTGAACTTTGCCAAGAGCGCGGCCTACGCGCTGAATGTGCCGCTCATCCCTGTGCACCACATCCGCGGCCACATCGCCGCGAATTACTTAGCGTTCCCAGAGCTTGAGCCGCCGTTTCTGGCGCTGTGCATGTCCGGCGGCAACACGCTCATCGTCGACGTGCGCGACTACACGGACTTTGCGCTCCTCGGCGCGACGCGTGACGATGCGGCGGGCGAGTGCTTTGACAAGGCCGCGCGCGTGCTCGGCCTTCCCTACCCCGGCGGCGCGGCGATGGACAAGCTCGCCCATGAGAGCGAGGGCGGCGTCTACGAGCTGCCGCGCGCGAAGATTGACGGGTGCCCTCTCGATATGAGCTTTTCGGGCCTCAAGACCGCCGTCGTAAACCTTGCCCACAACGCCGAGCAGACGGGAAAGCAGCTCGACCGTGCGGCGCTTGCGCGCGACTTCACGCAGGCCGTTGTCGACGAGCTCGTCCCGCGCGCGATGCTCGCCATGCAGCAAAGCGGGCGCAAGGTACTCGTCGCCGCAGGCGGTGTCGCCGCGAACTCGTTCATCCGCGCAGAGCTCGAAAAGGAGTGCCGAAAGCACGGCTACCGGCTCTACATGCCGCCGCTCAAGCTCTGTGGTGACAACGGCGCGATGATCGGCGCACAAGGGTATTATGAGTATCTCGCCGGCGCGCGAGCGGATTGGGCGCTGAACGCGTATGCGACGAGAGATATTGACGATCCTATCGTCTGAGGGTTTACAGCGCGGCAGCGCTGGTTCTTATTTCCCTGCACCGTGCAGGGGGGGCGATCAAGGGGGATATTCTCTTTCCTCGGAAAGAGAATATCCCCCTTTGACCCCCAAGAG
>OGXE01003026.1_pt1 | contig 11734 bp, 9 predicted proteins | sample 1576181 | NCBI WGS metagenome assembly OGXE01 (sample SAMEA3541478, study PRJEB24748) | human gut metagenome | biome: human gut; feature: human-associated habitat; material: faeces | place: China | collected 2012 | reverse complement strand
TTCTTTTTTGTGTTTTAATTACTTTTCCGTCAGTCGTTTGTTTCCGTTGCCAAGAGCGTCCATTGTACAGACGTGAAAGGGGAAAGGTTTTCGGGCTGAATACTCTCCGTAGGAGGAAGATTCTGCCCGAAACGGCTTGCTGCTTGACCTTTTCACTTTCAGAAGAGTCTGTACTAACTTAATGGACAGCAACGGGAATAAGCGACTGACGGTATAAATCCTATACTTGTACCATAGAATTTCTTTTCTCCATCAATCTATCCATATCCTCTGAAATCTTATCATCAGTTACTTTTGCATAGCCTTGAGTTGTACGAATATTGGTATGTCCCATCATTTTAGCAATACTCTCCATTGGTACACCTGCCGAGACAAGGAGCGTTCCGAATGTGTGCCTCGCGCAGTGCAACGTGATGGTCTTGCCGTCGTTGAAAGTGATCGTGCAGCTTCCGTCCGCCGCTTCGGTGTAGTTGGTGATGAATTTGTTTTCGTTCAGGGCGTCGATGATCGTCTTGAGCGAATTGACCTGTTCCTTCATCGAAGCGATCTCCTGTTTTAGGTTTTCGATCTCCTGGCGGATTTCGGTGTCGTCGTACTTGTCGTCCGAACAGCCCCAGGTCATTGCTGCGCAGCAGGCAGCGAGAACTAACAGCGTAAAGAATTTTTTCATAATTTAAGAATTTGATTTATTGGTTGAATTTTGTTTTCCATGTTCCGCAGAATAGGCAGGCTGTATCGGAACCCGTCGGTTCGGAGGAGGGGCATTGTGCTGCGCCGAAACGACGAAGGCGTCCGCCGGAGGAAACGAATGTCCGTTCCGGAGAACGCCTGAAGCGCAGCCCGGCGAAGGCCGGGTAGAGTGAGCGCATGTCACGCCCGTTGAAATGTCAGCCGTAAAATAGCCGTAAGTCATCGATACTCCTGTCGTTTAGTCCTGTTCGGAACTTACACGCGAGGGTACAGAAGAAATACATGGAAAAATAGCGCGCCGAAGACTATCTTGCACGATTTCGACCCGAAACCCGCGGGTGTAAATCCTGATTGTCAAGGCAGGTCTTCTGACTCGTTTCCTCCGCAACGCCTTCCCAGCGATATAGCCAGTGGCAAAGAGTGCGCGAAGTTGCCCGGTCGGGGGCTGAAACTCACAGCAGCAGGTACTGTCGCCGATTTTCACGGCATTCTCTATTAATCGGCTTGGAAAAGTGATTCCAAGTCCGAACCTTGCGGGTGCAAAGGTATTGCTTTTCCGGGATTATTCGCAAACGAAATCGGAAATAAATTTCAATGAATTTTGTAATTCATTGAAAAACATGGTTTTGTTAAACGACTATTTGCGGAAGATGAAATAGACGGCCAGAATCAGGCAGACGAAACCCGCCAGGTGGTTCCACCGCAGGGTGTCCGATTTCATGAAGACGACGGCGAAGACCGTGAAGACCAGCAGGGAGATGACTTCTTGGATCACTTTGAGCTCCCAGATCGAGAAGGGGCCTCCCAGTTGGGAGCTGCCGATGCGGTTGGCCGGGACTTGGAAACAGTATTCGAACAGGGCGATCCCCCAGCTGAGCAGGATGATGGACAGCATCCCGAAGCGCTCTATTTTGGATTTGAAAGCGATATGCCCGTACCAAGCCAATGTCATAAAGGTATTGGAAAGGATCAGCAGGGCGATGGTAGCGAGGGCACGGCTCATAATAGCAGAGCATTGAGATCGGTTATCGAGGCGAAATCGTCGATGACGACATCGGCTTCCGTTTGGGTTGCGAGCGTATGACGGGGTAGAGTCGTTGCCAGGGCCACGATGCGGCCTGCTCCGGCCCGGCGGGCAGCAGTGATGCCGACCCGGGCATCCTCGAATACAAGGCATTCGGCCGAAGGCAGGTGCAGTCCTTCGGCTGCCAGCAGGTATATTTCCGGGTCGGGCTTGCAGCGGGTCACCCGGTCGCCGCTGACGATGCAGGAGAAGTAGTCGGTGATACCGCAGTTGCTGAGGACGAAATCGACGTTCTCGCGGCAGCCTGAAGAACCGACGGCGCAGCGGATTCCGCGACGGCGCAGCTCTTCGAGCAGTTCCACGAGCCCCCGTACGGGGCGGATTTCCGGAGCATAGACTTCGCGGTAGATGGCTTCTTTCTCCTCGCCGAGCGCTTTCATTCCCTTTTCGCGGATGATTTCTTCGGGCAGGATCAGGCGCATGATGTCGTCGTTACCCATGCCGAAAGCGGTCTGGAGCTTGTGCTGCCAATCTTCGACGCCGTAACGCTCGCAGAATATCTCGAATGCCTTGACGTGTGCCTGGGTATTGTTTACCAGTACGCCGTCCATATCGAACAGGACTCCCCGTATCATTTTGTTGTTTTTTGAGTCGCAAAAGTAATCATATTTCCGGGAGTTGCCGCCGAAACGACCGGGAAATTGCAGCGTAGCACTTCGAGGCGGGGCCGTAGTCTAAAATGGCGATTGTAGTTTTTTAGTACCCTTTCCGACGATCGCGGCATCGAACTCGAGGTCCGTTTATTGCGGCCTGTGGCCGCATCCGTAATTCCGATCCTCTCCTGAATCCCCTCTTCGGAGAGGATTTGGACGCTGCGTACCTGAAGAGGTACCTAATATATACTCACGCTTAAAATTTGAGGTTAAGACTGAAATTGACCGTGAAGGTCGGGATCGACAGTCCGGGGACGGCGCGGTGATGCGTCAGACGCCAGATGCAATCCACGCGCAGCAAACGGAAGATGTTTTCGATGCCGAAGCCGGTTTCGAGGTAAGGATGTTCGACCGATGACATTCCTACCGGAAAGAGCATAACAGCTTTCGTATTCGGAAGACTGCCGTCGTTGCGGGCCGAGAGAGTGCCGTAAACTCCTTTGAAAACAAAGACTTCGCGCCAGTTGAGTTTTTTGAGGAGCGGTACGCGGCCCAACAGGAACCCGTTGAAGTGGTGTTCGTAGAAGAACGAAATCCAGGCGTCCGACGAGAATTCGTAGAAATTCATGCACGAGAAGGCGTAGCGGTCGTAAAAATAGGTGCCGTTTCCTTCGTGCAGCTTCAGCAGCAGGTAGGGAACCTTGCCGAAGATCTTGCCGCCTTCGAGCATGAGTTGCGAGTAACCGATCGGAGGCAGATTGAGCCGGTATTGCATACGCCCTTCGAGCCGCAGGTAGTCGTAGCTGGCGGGTAAGACTCCTCTTTTTGCCCCCGTGAAGTCGAAGGAGAAAATCGGGTATTTCGAACCCATGTGTCGTACCTCGAACGGCATGCGGACGATCGTTTCGTCTTTGGACAGCCGCAGCCCGATCCGTATCGAAGCGTCGTTGATGCCATGCAGCGAACGCCCGTCCGGCAGGATCATCGGTACGTAGCGGTTCGAGGAGATGTGACGGCCCCGCAGCTCGAACGAACTGCTGATCCCGTGCAGCCACTCGTGTTCGTAGAGGGCGATCCCTTCCTCGATAGTCGAAAGCCGCGAGGTGCCGCCTCGGGAGAAGATCGAGCTTAGGATGTTGTTTTCCGAGAGGGCGCTGACACCCGAGCTGAGCTGTATCGCGTCGTTGCGGTAGGTGACCGTCAGTTTGCGCAGCAGTTGTCGGCGCAGCATCAACTCTACCTCCGCAGCTCCCTTGAAGTCCTCGTCGCGGGTGCCGTAGGCCAGGTAGGTCGAGAGCCGTACGCGGCGGCTGAACTCTTTGGTCGTGCGTGCGCCTATCTGGAAACGGGCGCCCTCCAGTCGGTTGAAGCTGATTACTTTGGAGTAGGGACCTATGCCGACGTATTTGGTGTTGTAGTAGCCTCCGATGATAGTATTGAGGACGGTGTATATGTTTTTATAGAGGGGGACCTGCTGGATCGAATCGACCATTCGGTAGATGGTCTTCTCCTTTTGAGAGAGGGCGTAGGGACGCAGTGAGTCCCATTCGACCCGCTTGCCCGAAATGGCATCGTCCGAGAGGATCACGCTGGCCGACGTACCCAGAACCTGTTTGGGGATCGGCGTGTCGAACTTTACGTCGGAATAGGTTACCTCGCGGCTGCCCAGGAAAGCGATCATCTTCGAGGAGTCGGATTTGGTCAGCGTAAAATCGGCGGTCATCTTCTCCCGCTGCGGGAACCACAGCGAGTCGGCCGTCAATCGGTTGTCGGCTTCGATCGCCAGGTGGCGAATCCAGTTTACATTGACTCCTTTGGCCATTTTTACGCGGGCCGAACGCAGCGCATAGCTTGCCGAGTCGATATTGACCTCGCCGTCGAGTACCGGGGTGGCGACACTTTTGGGGTGAAACCGGATTTTGTAGGTCTTGCGCCCTTCCACGTTCGTACTGTCCACCAGAAAGTATTTGTAGAATGAGCGTCCCGAGTTGGAGAGGGGGCTGACGAACTTCACGCCGAACAGGTCGATGAAGTTTTCGTAAAGATTCACGTCGGCGTGCAGGTGTCCGGTGAATTGCGCCAGCACGCTGTTGTCTTCGATACCGGATATCTGGCTGGCGCGAATTACCTCGCGGGCGACGGACGGCGTGCGGCTGTGGTAGTAATCCGCCGCTGTTTCGGAGATCATCACGGGCAGGTAGGGCTGTCCCGTGACGGACGAGGTGTCTAGGTGCTCGAAGATGAAACCGAAATTCTGTTGGAGTTTTTTGCTCCGGAATTCCCGGATATTGGCCAGTCCGAGTTCCATTTTCGTATAGGTGCGGCAGATGTAGCGGTCGTACTCCTTGGAGTCGTTGTATTTTTTGTTGCGGATAATGCCTTCGAGGATCGGATGGGCCGGATTGTCCCCAGGGGTAATTACGACGCTTTCGATTTCCAGGTGCGAAGGAGTGAGCCGGAAGTCGATTTGGTTGTAGCTCCCGACGTGGACCGGACGTATCTGAGGTTCATAACTGACCATTTCCGCCCGGATGTAGCTCGACGTGTCGCGGCTTTCGAGCGAGTAGAACCCTTCGTCGTCGGTGGTGATGCCGGTGGTCGTACCCGGGAACAGGACGACGGCGTAGGGAATCGGCTCGCCCGTCTGTGCGTCCGTGACCGTACCGCGCACCCGGGTGTTCTGGGCGGCGCAGGGGGCGTACAGAAATAGTCCCGCAAGAGCGAGGAGTATGCCGCAGAGTCGTTTCATCGAAGCCTTTCCGGAATGTCGTTTCGGATTTTCCTAAAATATAAATATACCCAAAAATACAAAGATTTTACCGGACTGTCAAAAATTATTATTTTTGCCGATCCGGATGGAACTACTTTCTGCGGAATGAAACATGGGAACGTCAAAATAGAAAAGACCAATGCGGCCCGTCTGCTCGACCGAGCCAAAATCGCCTACGAATTGATCCCGTATCGGGTGGATGAGGAGCATCTGGCCGCGACTCACGTGGCCGAACAGCTCGGCGAAGATGTTGCTGCGGTTTTCAAGACGCTCGTGCTTCGTGGTGACCGGACGGGCCATTTCGTCTGTGTCGTCCCTGGAGATCACGAGGTCGATCTGAAAGCTGCCGCCCGCATTTCGGGCAACAAGAAAGCCGATCTGATTCCCGTCCGGGAGTTGCTTCCGACGACCGGATACATCCGGGGCGGCTGTTCCCCGATCGGGATGAAAAAACCGTTCCCGACCTTTTTCCATATTTCCGTTTTGCAACACTCCGTCATTTATGTCAGTGCGGGAGTTCGGGGATTGCAGATCCGGATCGCTCCGCAGGATCTGCTTCGCTTCGTCGGGGGCGAAACGGCCGAAATCAGCCGTCCGTCGTCTGTGGCGGCGGAATAAGATCCGTAATTCTTTTTTGCTATTCGATCCCTTTCTGCAGGTCGGCGGAATTGTCGTGTTGTCGAAGCGACCGCCGGACCGGTATTTCGGAAACGATTCGTTATTTCTCTTTGGGTGCCGGTCTGGTTTCGCCCTTGAGTGCCGGAAGGGAGATGCCGTACCGTACCGCCAGAATCCGAATGAGGATCACCGAGCAGGCGGCGATGAACTGCGTGGGGGCCGCCGGCAGGTCGAGATACATACAGAGATAGTAGATCAGTCCGCCGCAGATGCAGGCGATGGCGTAGATGTCTTTGCGGAAAATAAGGGGTACTTCGTTCAGCAGCACGTCGCGCAGCATACCGCCCGCCGCACCGGTCAGCGTACCCATGATGATACCCACCCACATCGGATAGCCGACGGCTATGCTTTTCTGAATGCCGACGACGGTGAAAAGTCCCAGTCCGACGGCATCGAAAATGAAGAAGGTGTTGTTGAGCCGGATCACGTATTTGCGCAGCCCGACTACGAACAGGAAGGCGAATCCCGATACGACCAGGTAGGAAACGTTCTGCATCCAGAAAGGGGGCAGGCCCAGCAGCAGGTCGCGCAGCGTACCGCCGCCGACGGCCGTGACGAATCCGACCACATAGGCTCCGAACCAGTCGAAATGTTTGGCCGAAGCGAGCCGGATGCCGCTGATGGCGAATGCGAAGGTACCGACATAGTCGAGAAGGGTGATGAAATTCATGATGTTTCGATTTTTCGGCCGCAAAGGTAGTAATTATCTCGCCGGATTATCGATAACGACGAAATAAATTCGATAGCTGCGATCGGGCTGCCGATTTCTGTTTTCTGTTTTCTGTTACCGGCCGTATGATACGGGGCGGAGGCGTTTCCTGCGGGTCTTTGCGGAATTTTCCGGCAAGGAGTGTTCGGGTTTCGTTTTTTTTCGTACTTTTATGCGGCGTAAATTCGGCTCGGAACGATGGTTTTACTTCTTCATTCCGGTTCATTGGTTTGCTTTTTCATGTTACTTAAATATTTCCCACTATGAAATTTTTTATCGATACAGCTAACCTGGCCCAGATCCGGGAAGCTAACGAAATGGGTGTGCTCGACGGGGTGACGACCAATCCTTCGCTGATGGCCAAGGAGAACATTCGCGGTGAGGAGGCCTGCCGTCGCCATTACCTCGAAATCTGCTCCATCGTCGATGGCGATGTGAGCGCCGAGGTGATCGCCACCGATTTCGACGGTATGGTCCGCGAAGGGGAAGCGTTGGCGGCCTTGCACAAGAATATCGTGGTCAAACTCCCGTGTACGGCCGACGGTATTCGTGCCGTGAAGTATTTCGCGGGCAAGAATATCCGCACCAACTGCACGCTGGTCTTTTCCGTCGGTCAGGCTCTGCTGGCAGCCAAGGCCGGTGCGACGTATGTGTCGCCGTTCGTAGGCCGTCTGGACGATATTTGCGAGAACGGGGTGGCTCTCGTCGCCGAGATCGTGCGTATGTATCGTTACTACGGTTATGATACGCAGGTGCTGGCGGCTTCGATTCGGCATACGCAGCACATCGTCCAGTGTGTCGAGGCGGGGGCCGACGTGGCGACCTGCCCGCTTGCGGCGATCAAGGGTTTGCTGAAACACCCGCTGACCGACATCGGTTTGGCGCAGTTCCTGGCAGACCACGCCAAGGTGAATTCGTAGGGAGGCGGCGTTTCCCGTAATGGAAAAGCGATGCCGATGATCGAAAAATCATCGGCATCGTCGTTTCGTATTCGGGCCGGAATCCGATCAGATTTCCAGCCCCATGATATAGTCGTTCATGTAGAATCCGCCTCCGATTTCGAAATCGCCTTCGCGCAATTTGCGCATACCCATCCGTTCGTAGAATTTTACGGCTTTGTTATGGCGATTTACGTGGAGCTCCATCCGGCAGGGAGCCGGGTGGAGCTGTTTGATGTGTTCGATAGCCTTGCGGAAGAGGAAGCTCCCCGCGTGCACACCCTGGAATCGGGGCAGGATGTAGATTTTTTGCAGGATGTAGAGGTCGTCTGCTTCGGGCTGGACAGAGAGATAGCCGCAGGGAGTGCCGTCCTTGTAGGCGATGTAATATACGTGCCCTTCGGCCATCTGCCGCCGGAGGTTTTCGGGGGAGTACATCCACTCCATCATGTAGTCCAACTGTTCGGGCGAAAGGATGGTTTTATAGGTGTCGGGAAATGCGACGCAGGCCATTTCGCGTATCAGTCCGCAATCTTCGACGGAGGCTTTTCTGGCAGTAAACATAAGGTGTTCGATTCGGTTTCGCTCTTGCAAATATATTGAAAGCCAGGAGAAACCGGGAACTTGTTCCCGGTTTTCTGAGGTGCATTCTATCTAGAATATGTTCAAAGATGGTGATTCTGGTAGTCGGAGAGTTCTGTTTTTGTCGCGATAATTTGTCGGGCTGTATGAGACGGATGCCTGGGCAATAACAAATTAGGCCAATATTGTAGCCACAAAATTTCTATAGTCCCTCCTCGACGGTTTTCCGTACAGGTTCCTGGTACTGTTTACCTTTTCCGAAACGGAAGTTGATTTTCAACATTACTCTGTTCCAGGCATTTTTTACATAAGAAGTCCCTTGTGTTCTGACGATACTGTTCTCGATGGAATGGTAATGGCTTTCCGGATTGGTGAGGAAATTGTCGCAGGAGAGTTGAAATGCCCAGTCTTTGTATTTATATCTCACACCTATCGCAGAGGATAATTCACTGTCGTATATCATCGGAATAGACAATCCTTTACAAGGTATCGCACCCTGATAATATGCGGAAAAGTTTTTGTAGTTGAAAGTCAGCTCATAGTACATCGGAGCCTGAAAATGAGTCACCCTCCCCAATACTTTCGAATCGACTTTTGTATAACTGAATCCTCCGCCTAATTTCAATGCCAGCAAGTCGTTTTTGAATGGGCTGAGTCTCAAATCATAATGTACGGAGTGCACATCTGCCCAGTTGTCATTAATCGGTGAGTATGCGATATACGGCTGTTCATACTGATAATAGTAGTCGATTGGATTCTTGTAATATAAGTAGCTGTATGAAACATTTATATTGAGCCATTTGTTATGATATACGACATTGAAAGTCGTCTGGTTCGCACGGCCGCCGACCAGCTCGGGATTCCCGTGTACGATAATATTTTGATTATAAAACGAAGTGGCTTCGCTGAGTTGTCCCAGTCCTGGCTGCATATTGGCTTGGACGAATCCGGCTTTCAGCATAAAAGAGGGTGAAATACGATAACCGATATCTACCCGAGGCGCAAAGACCCATTGCCAAATATCGTTGTCGTTTGTTTTTGTTCGTGTCCCTGTTACTCCCAAAGAAAAACGATAAGTAAACCGAGGCCCGATCTTTCCGGTGATCTCTCCGGCAAAATAATTTTTCAGAATGCTGTTAGTTTCCCGGGAATAGCCCGACGTGTTGTCTATTCGATATTTGCTAATATCATAGTAAAAATAATCTCCGAATGAAAGCGTCAGCTTGTCGAAAGTCTTGGTATAGAGAGCTTGGCCGTTCATCTGATAGCCGTCTCCGTCCATATTAAGAAAATCTTCAAATACAGGCGTATCGTCCGATAATGCGTATTGGTTCTTATAGGTATCGGAAACAGAATTTATGTAATCGCCTCGAAGTGTTATCATTAGTTCATGCCGGTTGCGGAATTGCCTCCAGAAGTACAGGTCGAGCGTCGGATTGAATGAGTGGGACTCGCTTTCCTTCACTCCGTAACGGTCCGAACCTATGCCATCCTGAATAAAGGCAAGCCGGGAATCGGTCTGTTGAGAATGCTTATCATAACTTGGGAAAAAGCGGGCTTGAAATACATATTTTCCGGGGAGTTGATTCGTGTATTTGAGACTAAATTGAGGACTTAAGAAGTTGTTTTCACTCTGCCGTTCTTCCTCCTGCCGGAAATCCACCCCGTCGAGCGTATATTCCATTTCATCCGAGGCATATTGATCATCCCATGATCCGTAGCCTATGTTTGCAGTAAATGCCAACTGATGCCGTCCCCGGTTGTATTGCAGGAAAAAACTATCGTTCAACCAGGGCGAAGTCAGATGTTGGTTCAGCTCCACACTTCCGTATATTCCGTCTTCCCGAATTTTCGTGATAATGTTGATGACTTTATTGCCGTTGCTGAGGCCGAATTTGATGGGCGGCAGATCGTAGTATTCGATCTTTCGGACATCTTCGGGCCGCAGAGTCGTCAATTCCTGTTCCGAAGAGGCGATACCGTTTACCAAGACCGTCACACTGCCATCGGACGCGGTGATTTGATTGGTCTGGCGGTTGATTCTGATCTGCGGAATCTTGTTGGTCAGATCGAGACTCGTGACCGCCGCCTTCCGGTCTTCATTGGTGATGGTATATACCGTCCGGTCGAAATAGCTGGCTGTGTTGTTGGCCGTGACGACCACCGCATCGATCTCTGCGACATCTTCGGACAGGACGTAATCCCGGACGACCTCCGTCATGCCTATCGAAGGTTTGCGAAGAAGCACCGTATCGTAAAGAGTCTTGTACCCGATTGTCCGAACCGATAGCAGGTAGCGGCCCGCACGGTGTTTTCCGAACCGGTAATTGCCGGCCATATCGGTTATCACGCCTTCCGTGTAGCGGGTCGTATCCGGCAGTTGCTGGAGAATGACCGGGGCGAAGGCGACCGGTTCGTTTTTCTCGGTGGTAATTTTACCTTTCAGGACGATTTGCGCCTGGAGCGGTGTCGCCAGGCTCGTCACTATGATCAGAAGAAGAACGGGGATAAGTCGGGGGGTGTCTCATAGTTGCGGAGTTTGAGAAGAATATAGAGTGAAGACGGGGCGGAAAAAGTTATAACCCCCAATCGGGGTCGGAAATATCAGGAACGTTGATCGTCAGATTCAATACGAAATTCAGGGCGCTGTCATAATAGGGAGTTTCCGCATAATCGAACCGATAATATTCGATACGTGTTACGTTGAGAGCAGTCGATGCATTCATGAGTACCTCATATTCATTTGGATTTGTTGGGATAAGTCCGTTGAACATAAGACATACCGTAGCACCGTTTTCGTCGATCAGATAACCATCTTCGTAGGTTATGCCCGGAATATGGCTGTAAAAATCTTCGATCGTCCGGGCATCGGGGGCAATCTGCTCGGGAAGGAAGACTTCGACGGGATGTACGGTAGCGAGATCCTTCTGGCTGCGGATGACAGGGAAATGAAAGTAGCGCCGTCCTTCTATGCCGGGCACATAAGCTATCTCGATTTGCCGGGTCTGCGGCTGGATGCCCGGACCCGATATTTCGAGCCGGTAGGTCCGGTTGGTTGCAATGGCGTCGAACTCGTAATAACCGTTGACAGATGTAAGCGTCCCGTATTCGGGCTCTCCGGTCGCCGGATCGTATAACCACAATGAAGCGAAAGGTATTGCCTCCGTCGGATCGGTGGCATAGATGAATCCCGCGATACGTTGTTCCTGACCCGTCGCATGTAGCGAATAACCGAGCAAAGCGAAAAATAATAAAACGAATCTTTTCATAGCCGTTGAGTGTTTCTTAATTAAAAATAAGCATTTTACCGGGAATCAGACAAATAATTTTCGGATAAAATAGTTGCGAAATCGAAGAATGGTAATTTTATTTGTGTGATATTGAACTTTTTCTATATCTTATTTGAATATATATTTACGATGGACGGAGTTGCGGAGCAATAAAAATATCGAGGTATGACGCGAAATTGCATTTTGACCGTTGTTTTGAACAAAATGCAGACTTTGTAAAAATGAATTAAAATTGGAGAAAGAAAAATGCCTGATTTTTTCGGCTGCAGATTTCGATAGGATAGGGTAAAGACAAAGGCGGCCGATAATCGATTGATTATCGGCCACCTTTCCGTGATCCCGCTGGGGCTCGAACCCAGGACCCCAACATTAAAAGTGTTGTGCTCTACCAGCTGAGCTA
>OGXE01003020.1_pt1 | contig 11766 bp, 9 predicted proteins | sample 1576181 | NCBI WGS metagenome assembly OGXE01 (sample SAMEA3541478, study PRJEB24748) | human gut metagenome | biome: human gut; feature: human-associated habitat; material: faeces | place: China | collected 2012 | reverse complement strand
TTGTAGGTAGCCCGCCAAATGCCATTGCAGCATCTCAACTTCATTTAGGTTTTGCTGACTGGCTAATGTATGGTACGCCAGTCATGTTAGTTTTGTTCCCGATTATTATTGGTTGGCTATATCTTGTTTTTAAACCCCAATTAAGCCTTCGTTTTGCTGCTGAATTTGAAAAAATTCACATGACCAAACAACGTATTTTAACTTTAATCATTTTTATCACAGTGGCGATTCTTTGGATTTTTGGTGGCTACATTAACCCTATTCTTTCTCAATTATTAGGGCTACCAAAACCGATTGGCAGTTTTGACAGTATGGTTGCGCTCTCAGCTGCGATTGTCATCTGTGTAACCGGAATCGCAAGTTGGAAAGAAGTGCAAGAAAATACAGAATGGGGCGTGTTATTCCTCTTTGGTGGTGGTTTAACCTTAAGTTCTGTACTCACTCATTCAGGCGCAAGTAAAATTATGGCTGATGGTATCGTCTTCATTATTGAAGGTGGTCACTACTATGTGATGGCATTAATTGTTGCAGCTTTTATTGTCTGCTTGACTGAGTTTACGTCAAACACAGCGAGTGCAGCTTTACTGGTCCCAATCTTTATTTCCATCGCACAAGCACTGAATATGCCTCCGCTTGGTTTTGCGATGATTATCGGTCTAGGTGCATCTTGTGCCTTTATGATGCCGGTTGGTACACCACCAAATGCGATTGTGTACGCGACAGGTTTTGTTAAACAATCCGAAATGATCCGAGTAGGTAAATTTATTGATTTAACCTGTATGCTAATTATCGGGACAATTGCTTATATCTTCTGGATGTAACCTTTAAAATCGAATAAGTGCGGTTAAAAACAAGATGATTTTTAACCGCACTTTTTTATTTTATTTACGCAAACGTTTGCCTCGAATCAAAATTAACGTATAATTCGCACAATTTTTTTACTTAGGGAAACCAAATGAATAACAACCTGCTTTACACGGTGGAAGACAAACCACCTTTCGGATTGAGTTTACTCCTTGCGGCACAACATTTACTTGCTGCACTAGGGGGAATTATTGCCGTACCACTGGTCATTGGTAACGTCTTAAAATTACCGACCGAAGATACCATTACATTAGTTAATGCTGCGCTTTTAATTTCTGGTGTAGTGACCGTTATCCAATGTAAAGGCTTGGGGCCTATTGGTATTCGTTTACCAAGTGTAATGGGGACAAGTTTTACTTTCGTTGCTGCTGCACTTGCCATTGGTTTCAGCGAATATGGCATCGCCGGTATTTTAGGTTCTTCTCTCATTGGTTCCTTAGTGATGATTATCGGCAGTTTCTTCATGCCGTATATTCGTAAATTATTCCCACCACTTGTGACGGGGACTGTTGTCATGATGATCGGCTTAAGCCTGATTCCAGTTGCGGTTGACTGGTTCGCGGGTGGTCAACGTGGTGATGCGAATTATGCGACGCCAGAAAATTTAATGATGGCGAGCTTTGTATTAGTCATCGTTGTTGCACTCGTACAATGGGGTAAAGGCATTTTCTCTGCTGCAGCGATCGTTATTGGGATGATGACGGGTTATCTCGTCTGTTTAGCCATGGGCTGGGTAAGCTTTGAAGGCGTAAAACAAGCACAAACTTTCGCGATTCCACAACCACTACACTTTGGCTTAGCCTTCCCAATTTCAGGCATTATCGGCATGTCCATTGCGTATTTAGTCACGATCGTTGAATCAAGCGGTAACTTCCTCGCGCTAGGTAATGCAACTAAAACAGAAATCACGGGTAAACATTTACGCGGTGGCGTTTTAGCCGATGGTTTAGGATCTGCCCTAGCTGCCGTTATGTCCACCACCCCATTCTCTTCATTCTCACAAAACATTGGCGTCATTTCTCTAACGGGCGTAGCAAGCCGTCACGTGGTTGCGCTAACCGGTGTACTTCTAGCACTAGCGGGCTTATTCCCTGTATTTGGTGCATTGATTGTTTCAATTCCATTGCCTGTATTAGGCGGTGCTGGCTTAATGATGTTCGCGATGATTATCGCTGCGGGTATCCAAATGTTGGATAAAGTCGCACGTAGCAAACGTAATGGTTTAATTATCGCGATTTCCATTGGTTGTGGTTTAGCCGTGACAACTCGTCCAGAATTGCTTGATAAATTACCGCACTTTTTCAAAGAAGTGCTCGGTTCAGGCATTACCGTTGGTTCATTACTTGCCTTAATTCTTAACCTCGTGCTTCCAGAAGATAAAGTGGAAGAAACAAAAGAATAAAAATAGATAACGAATAAGGGCAGATTAACACTGCCCTTTTCTTTTCCTGTAAAACATTTCTAAAACTGACCGCACTTTGTTAAAATCAGGCATCATTTTCCATTTATCAAGGAATAAAAATGGCAGATTTACCTTTTTTAGTTGAACTCAACGAACAAAATCTTACTGAAACGTTGCAACGTTCGGTGGAAACCCCGCTTGTCATTAACTTTTATGCACCAAGCCATAAAGAATCAGCTGATTTTGCAAAAGTTCTACAACGTGTTGCAGAACAACACCAAGGACAATTTATTCTCGGCTTAGTCAATTGTGAAACAGAGCAAATGATTGCTGCACAATTTCGTATTCAAGCGTTGCCTACAACTTATCTTTTTAAAGAGGCACAAGCATTAGATGCGTTCCCTGGTGCATTAGATGAAGCCAGCTTATTGCAACGTTTGAGTGCCATTTTGCCAAAAGAAGAAGATTTAAAATTCCAAAAAGCCTTGGATTTTTTACAAGTGGAAGATTATGACTCTGCCCTTCCATTACTGAAAGAAGCCTGGGAGCTTTCAGATAAGAAAAACAGCGATGTGGCATTACTTTATGCGGAAACCTATATTGCCATGAAGAAAACAGAGCCTGCAGCAGATATTTTAGCGCAAATTCCGATTCAGGATCGCGACAGCCGTTGGCATGGCTTACAAGCGCAAATTGAACTTTTAATTAAAGCGGCAGATACGCCAGAAATTCAGCAATTACAAGCGGATTATGCGAAAAATCCAACGCCTGAAATTGCGTTGAAATTAGCAATTCAGCTACATCAAGCCAATCGAAACGAAGAAGCATTGGATTTATTATTTAGCATTCTAAAACAAGATCTTTCTGCAGAAAACGGTGAAGTGAAACAACAGTTTTTATCTATTTTATCAGCCATAGGCAATGCGGATCCTATCACCAATAAATATCGCCGATTGCTGTATTCATTGCTTTACTAATACGATCAACTATTTTTTTATGCATGAAGGCTTTATAATGAACGAATTCCAAAAGCCTCATGCTTTATTTTATAAACAAAGGATTCTTTATGTCAGACGTTAAACACAGCAAATTATTAATTTTAGGTTCAGGCCCTGCAGGTTATACCGCGGCTATTTATGCCGCACGTGCAAACTTAAAACCTGTTTTAGTAACCGGTCTTCAACAAGGCGGACAACTTACTACCACGGATGAAATTGAAAACTGGCCGGGTGATTTTGAAATGACCACTGGCCCAGGTTTAATGCAACGTATGTTGCAACACGCTGAAAAATTTGAAACCGAAATCGTGTTTGATCATATTAATAAAGTCGATTTATCTTCTCGCCCGTTCAAACTTTATGGCGATATGCAAACCTTCACATGTGATGCATTAATCATCGCAACAGGCGCATCAGCACGTTATATCGGATTAGAATCTGAAACTGCTTATAAAGGCCGTGGCGTTTCAGCTTGCGCAACCTGTGATGGTTTCTTCTATCGCAATAAACCGGTTGCCGTTGTCGGTGGTGGAAATACTGCCGTTGAAGAAGCACTTTACTTGGCTAATATTGCGTCTGAAGTCCATTTAATCCACCGTCGCGATAGCTTCCGTGCAGAAAAAATCTTAATCGATCGCTTATACAAAAAAGTCGAAGAAGGCAAAATTGTGCTTCATACTGACCGCACTTTGAATGAAGTGTTAGGCGATAACATGGGCGTAACTGGTGTACGTTTAGAAAACGTAAAAACTGGCGAAAAAGAAGACGTGAAATTAGACGGTTTATTTATTGCTATCGGTCATGCGCCAAACACTGAAATCTTCCAAGGTCAGCTTGAACTTAACAACGGTTATATCGTCGTTAAATCTGGTCTTGAAGGCAATGCAACAGCGACCTCTGTAGAAGGTGTGTTTGCTGCAGGTGATGTGATGGATCACAACTATCGCCAAGCCATTACTTCAGCGGGTACCGGCTGTATGGCTGCATTAGATGCTGAACGTTATTTAGATGCACAAGAATAAGTGCACTAAATTCTCATGTAAGGTGCGTAAAACAAGGTTTCACGCACCTATTATTTTTCAAAGGTAGATTTTTTAATCCTCCAGCCAACTCATCCTATCCTAGGATAAATAAAAACAATGGATAAACTTCGCCAAAAATATTTACAAAAATGGCTTCGTGCGCAGCAACAACCTGTTAAAAAATTAATGCGCACCAATATTGCCCTTGCCACACTTTCTTCCTTAATTCTTGTGGCTCAAACCTATTTTCTTGCGACATTGCTCGACAAGCTCATTATGCAAAATGTCGATCGCGCTGAACTGGTTCCATATTTTATTGCATTAATCATTACTTTTGCTTTGCGTGCGGTCATTTTATGGCTACGCGAAAAAATTGGCTTTAAAGCAGGTCGATTACTGCGCAATCATATGCGCCAAAAGATCTTAGACAAAATCCATCAAGTTGGGCCGGCTACCATCAATAATAAACCAGCCGGTAGCTGGGCAAGTATCATGCTTGAACAAGTGGAAAATCTGCATAACTTCTATGCGCGTTTCTTACCACAACAAAGTTTGTCTGCCATTGTACCGATGGTGATTTTAATTGCCGTATTCCCGCTCAACTGGGCGGCAGGACTGATTTTGATGGTCACTGCACCGCTTGTACCAATTTTTATGATTCTAGTTGGGATTGCGGCAGCAGACAGCAGCCAAAAAAATATGGCAACCCTTTCTCGCTTAAGTGCTCAATTTTTGGATCGCTTACGCGGTTTAGAAACCTTGCGTCTTTTCAACCGCACTTCAGAACAAACACAACATATTGAAAGTACAACGGAAGACTTCCGTGAAACGACCATGACAGTACTTAAAATGGCGTTTCTCTCTTCTGCCGTGTTAGAGTTTTTCACCTCCATTTCCATTGCTTTAATGGCGGTGTATTTTGGTTTTAGCTATTTAGGCCAAGTCGAATTTGGTACTTATGGCACCACGCTGACCTTATTTACCGGCTTTTTCTGCTTAATTCTGGCACCAGAGTTTTATCAACCATTGCGTGATCTCGGGACTTACTATCACGATCGTGCAGCTGGTATTGGTGCAGCTGATGCCATTGTCGATTTCTTAGAAGCGGATTATTTAATTGCACATCAGGGTAATGAACAAATTCCAGCACAAAGTGCGGTCGACATTCAGGCTGAAAATTTAGTGGCGCTTTCTCCACAAGGTCAACCATTAACTAAGCCTCTTTCATTCCATATTCCGAAAGAAAGCCATATTGCTCTTGTCGGCCAAAGTGGCGCAGGAAAAACCTCTTTAATCAATGTATTACTCGGTTTCTTGCCTTATGAAGGTAGCTTAAAAATTAATGGTGTGGAACTGAATCAAAGCCGTTTAAGCGACTGGCGTAAACAAATTGCGTGGGTAGGTCAAAATCCATTACTGCTACAAGGCAGCATCAAAGAAAATCTACTTCTAGGTGATATTCAAGCTACTGATAAGCAAATTGAGCAAGCCTTGATTTCTGCGCAAGCGAAAGAGTTTACCGATAAATTAGGCTTGGATAGCGAAATTAAAGATGGCGGCATTGGTGTATCTGTAGGCCAAGCTCAACGTTTAGCTATCGCTCGCGCTTTACTACGCAAAGGCAATTTATTATTACTTGATGAACCGACAGCTAGCCTGGATGCTCAGTCTGAAAATCTGGTACTTGCGGCCCTTGCAGAAATGAGCCATAACCAAACGACCTTAATGATCACACACCGTATTGAAGATCTAAAACAATGTGACAATATTTTAGTGATGCAAGAAGGTGAAATTGTTCAACAAGGGCATTTCAACCAATTAAAAGATCAAGGCTTCTTTGCCGAATTATTGGCTCAACGAAAAGAGGATATTCAATAATGCGTGCTTTACTTCCCTTTTTACGTTTATTTAAATTCGCCAAGTTGCCTTTATTTTTAGGCTTGGTTTTAATGATTACGGGCCTCGCATCGAGTATTGGTTTGCTAACCACATCGGGTTGGTTTTTAGCGGCAACAGCAATTGCGGGTCTTGGCACGTTATTTAATTTCTTCTATCCATCTGCTTCTGTTCGTGGGCTTGCTATTAGCCGCACCCTTTTCCGCTATTTTGAAAAGTTGGTGACACACGATGCGACTTTCCGCATTTTGGCTAAATTACGGGTACAAGTTTTTGAAAAGATTATTCCCTTAAGTCCTGCAGTGTTAAATCGCTACCGTAACAGCGATTTATTAAACCGCTTAGTGTCTGATGTAGATACCCTCGATAGCCTTTACCTTCGCTTAATTGCGCCATTTATTACGGCTATTTTTGTGATTCTAGCTATGTGTATTGGCCTAAGTTTCGTCAATGCACCTTTAGCCTTAGGTCTAGGTGTGAGCCTGCTTTTATTAGTATTCGTCATTCCAACTGTTTTCTACCAACTGGGTAAAAATTTTGGCGACAAACTCGTGCATTCACGTGCACTTTATCGCACGCAATTCTTAGAATTTATCCAAGCACAAGCAGAATTATTGCTCTTTAATGCCGAAGATAAATTGAAAGATAACATGGCTAAAACTGAAGCTAACTGGCAAGCAGATCAACAAAAAGAAGCCAATTTAAGCGGATTTTCAACCGCTCTTTCGCTCTTTTTAAATGGTTTAATTATTGCCGCAATGTTGTGGTTTAGCTCACAAGCGGAATTTGGCAACGATGAATATCGCATGGCGTTTATTGCGCTCTTCACTTTTGCGGCCTTAGCCTCATTTGAAATCTTAATGCCATTAGGTTCTGCATTCTTACATATCGGGCAAGTCATTGCGTCAGCTGAACGCGTGACAGATATTATCGATCAGCAACCATTAGTGACCTTTAATGGCAAAGCGGAGTTCGATCAAAACGCCACAACATTAATTGAAGCCAAAGATCTTTCTTTCACTTATCCTGAACGCAAAAATCGTGCTTTAGAGAATTTGAATTTAACCATTCAAAAAGGCCAAAAAGTCGCCATTTTAGGTAAAACAGGCAGCGGAAAATCCACGTTATTACAGCTTTTAGTGCGTAATTATGATGCCAACCAAGGAGAATTATTCCTTGCTGGAAAACCGATTGTCGATTACGCAGAAGACACATTACGCAGCCAATTCTGCTTTTTAACACAACGTGTTCATGTATTTAGCGATACACTTCGTCAAAATCTGCAATTCGCAAGTGCAGTCAATATTTCAGATGAAAAAATGATCGAGGTGTTAAATCAAGTTGGTTTAGGCAAATTGTTGGAAAAAGAACAAGGCTTAGATATTTGGCTAGGTGATGGCGGCCGTCCACTTTCTGGTGGAGAACAACGTCGTTTAGGCTTAGCGCGTATTTTGCTTAATGATGCGCCAATTTTATTATTAGATGAGCCAACAGAAGGTTTAGATCGCGAAACTGAACGCCAAATTCTGCGTTTAATTCTTGCCCATGCTGAAAATAAAACCTTAATTATGGTGACTCACCGCTTAACGGCGATTGAGCAATTTGATGAGCTTTGTGTGATTGATGAAGCGAAGCTAATTGAAAAAGGCACTTACGCAGAATTATTGCAATTAGAAAAAGGGTTCTTCAAACAATTAGTGGAGCGTGTGTAAAACAAGGAAGGATAAGTTGGGTGGAAATCTTCCCAGCTTATTCTCGGCACACAGAAATTCCGACTTTGGCTGCTTTCTTCCGAACCTGACCGAGTAAACCGGACACCGTTGCGAGAGACCGAGAAGATTTCCATTGATATCGCAATGCGATTAGGTGGGCTATTATGCAAGAATTGGCCCTGTATTGCAAAGGTTAATTTATCAATTCGGTGAATTTGACGAGAAAATCAACCGCACTTTTAAGGTAAAACTATGAACTATCTCCAATACTACCCTACCGATGTTGTAAATGGCGAAGGCACCCGTTGTACCCTTTTCGTTAGCGGTTGTACGCATGGTTGCCGTGGTTGCTACAACCAAAAGAGCTGGTCTTTTGATAATGGCGTATTATTTGATGAAGCGATGGAACAACAGATCATCAATGATTTAAAAGATACGCGCATTAAACGTCAAGGGCTCACGCTTTCTGGTGGAGATCCGATGCATCCTCGTAATGTTGAAGCCTTACTTCCTTTTGTTCAACGTGTCAAAAAAGAATGTCCTGATAAGGATATTTGGGTGTGGACGGGATATAAACTGGATGAACTTGATGATTATCAACGTCAAATGTTGCCTTATATTGACGTGCTCATTGATGGAAAATTTATACAAGAACAGGCTGACCCAAGCTTGGTTTGGCGTGGTTCAGCCAATCAAGTGATTTATCGTTTTAAGGTTTAACCGAATAAGGTTAAGCTATTCTGCCAAGCCGTTTCTTTAATCACTTCAGCATTTTCACTTCTTAAATGGCATAACGCCTCAAAGGTGTGAACAATCCGCTCTGGTCGATTAGGTTGCCCTTGAAAGCCAAACACCGGCATATCTGGTGTATCTGTTTCTAACACCAACGCCTCTAATGGCAACTTCGCAATCGCTTGACGCGTTTTATTCGCTCGTTCATAAGTAATCGTGCCGCCTACGCCAATTTTATAGCCTAAATCCACAAATCGTTTTGCTTGGTCGAAACTCCCCGCAAAACCATGTACGACACCACATTTTGGCAAATTGGCTTGTTTTAAAAAACGGAATAATTGCTCATGGGATTTTCGGCTATGTAAATTGACCGACAGATTGTATTTCTTCGCTAAATAAAGCTGACTTTCTAAAAAGTGCTGTTGCTTTTGCCATAATTCATCCGTCAATAAATCAGGAATCGCACACTCTAAACCTATTTCTGCTACGGCTGTACAATTTTGATCTCGTACAGATAACGCCGTATCCAATGTTTCTAAATCATGTTCTTGATGCTCTTTGATATAAAGAGGATGCAACCCAAGCCCACAGTAAAGATGCTCAGGGAAAAGTGCGGTCATATTTTGGATCGTTTTAAAATCTGACTCTTTTACTGCCACAATCAAGATTTTTTGCACATCAGCTTGCTTAGCGTTCTCCACGAGCTGAGCTAATGGCTCACCAGTGTCATGATGAAGATAATCAAGGTGGGTATGAGTATCGAAGAAAGGCATCGCGTTATTTCACTTAAGAAAAAGGTGTGTAGATTACGCATCCCCACACCGAATTAATTATTCAACAGAAACAGATGTAATCACCACATCTTCTGTTGGAACGTCTTGGTGGAAGCCTTTATTACCGGTTTTTACTTTCTTGATTTTATCAACCACATCCATGCCTTCAACCACTTCGCCGAATACGGCATAGCCCCATTCTTGTACCACTTCGCGGCCAAACATCTCTTTTGAACGGTAGTTTAAGAAGTCATTATCTGCCACGTTAATGAAGAATTGTGCCGTTGCAGAATGTGGATCAGAGGTACGCGCCATAGCGATTGTGCCACGTTTATTGCTTAAACGATTGTTCGCTTCATTTTGGATCGGTGCGTTTGTTGCTTTTTCACGCATTCCGCTTTCCATACCACCGCCTTGGATCATAAATCCATCAATAACACGGTGGAAAATTGTGTTATTATAGAAACCGTTTTTACAATAATTTAAAAAGTTTTCTGCGGTGATTGGCGCTTTATCAAAATCAAGTTTAATTTTAATATCGCCAAAATTTGTGTGTAATGTAACCATGTTGTTTTCCTCTTGAAAATTAAGGCGTTCATTATTCCACAAATGGCGAGAAAGTGCCACCATGAGCAGAAAAAGTGCGGTCGGATTCCAATTAGAAGAGAAAAAATATGTTAAAGATCTTTAATACCCTCACTCGTGAAAAAGAAGTGTTCAAACCTATCCATGAAGGAAAAGTGGGTATGTATGTGTGCGGCGTGACCGTTTACGATTTATGCCATATTGGCCACGGCCGTACCTTTGTGTGTTTTGATGTGATTGCTCGCTACTTACGCTCTTTAGGCTACGATTTGACTTATGTGCGTAATATCACGGATGTGGACGATAAAATCATTAAACGTGCATTAGAAAACAAAGAAACCTGCGATCAACTTGTAGATCGTATGGTGCAAGAAATGTATAAAGATTTTGATGCGTTAAACGTACTACGTCCTGATTTTGAGCCTCGTGCGACACATCATATTCCTGAAATTATTGAGATTGTGGAAAAACTAATTGCACGTGGTCATGCTTATGTTGCAGACAATGGCGACGTGATGTTTGATGTGGAAAGCTTTAAGGAATACGGCAAATTATCACGCCAAGATCTCGACCAGTTACAAGCCGGTGCACGTATTGAAATTAATGAAATCAAGAAAAATCCAATGGATTTCGTGCTTTGGAAAATGTCAAAAGAAAACGAACCAAGTTGGCCATCCCCATGGGGTGCTGGTCGTCCTGGTTGGCACATTGAATGTTCAGCGATGAACTGTAAACAACTTGGTGAACATTTTGATATTCACGGCGGTGGTTCTGATTTAATGTTCCCGCATCACGAAAATGAAATTGCGCAATCTTGCTGTGCTCACGGAGGCCAATATGTGAATTATTGGATCCATTCTGGCATGATCATGGTAGATAAAGAAAAAATGTCGAAATCCCTCGGTAACTTCTTCACTATTCGTGATGTATTAAACCACTACAATGCAGAAGCGGTGCGTTATTTCTTACTAACGGCACACTATCGTAGCCAACTCAATTATAGTGAAGAAAACCTGAATTTAGCACAAGGTGCATTAGAACGTTTGTATACCGCTTTACGTGGCACCGATCAAAGTGCGGTTGCTTTTGGCGGTGAAAATTTTGTGGAAGCCTTCCGTGAAGCCATGGACGATGATTTCAATACACCGAATGCCCTTTCTGTCTTATTTGAAATGGCGCGTGAAATCAATAAATTGAAAACTGAAGATGCAGAAAAAGCCAATGGTCTTGCTGCTCGTTTACGTGAATTAGCGGGTATCTTAGGTTTACTTCAACAAGATCCAGAAAAATTCTTACAAGCGGGCTCTGACGATGATGAAGTCGCAAAAATTGAAGCGCTCATCAAACAACGCAACGAAGCGCGTGCTGCTAAAGATTGGGCTGCTGCAGATGCGGCTCGTAATGAACTCACTGCAATGGGAATTGTGTTAGAAGACGGCCCTAACGGCACGACGTGGCGTAAACAATAATCTCACTTTGATACAAAAACTGCGGTCAAATTGACCGCAGTTTTTCTTTTAAGAAGAAAGCATTACATTTTCGGTTTTTCCATTGTTTTTGCTTTTTTCTTCATTTCTTTTGCTTTCATTTCTTTTGTTTTCATATCATCAGATTTCATTCCTTCTGATTTCATATTATCCATTTTCATGTCGTGAGATTTCATATCATGAGATTTCATCATCCCATCAGATGCCATTTTGTCATTTTGCATTGGCATAGCGTCTTTTGTCATCGGCATGGAATCTTTTGTCATCGGCATGGAATCTTTTGCCATCGACATTT
>OGXE01003010.1_pt1 | contig 11799 bp, 10 predicted proteins | sample 1576181 | NCBI WGS metagenome assembly OGXE01 (sample SAMEA3541478, study PRJEB24748) | human gut metagenome | biome: human gut; feature: human-associated habitat; material: faeces | place: China | collected 2012 | reverse complement strand
TCTGGCGGGTTTGCAGCGTCAACTGGTTACGCGGTTCGTAGAACCGCGTAACTGTTAGGGCCGCTGGCCCATGCCGCCCTCGAGGGTGACGGTCTCGCCGTTCATATACTTAAAGTCGGGACCGCAGAGCTGAACGACAACGCGGCCGATTTCCTTCTCGACGTCGCCGTAGTGGCCTGCCGGCGGCATGTGGACGTTGGCCTTGAACGCCTCGGGATAGGCATCTTGGAAGTTCTCGAGCGCGGCGGTCCAAGCAAGCGGGCAAACGATGTTGACGTTGATGCCGTCCTTGCCCCACTCGTTGGCGGCGACGCGAGTCAGGCCGCGGATGCCCTCCTTGGCGGCAGCATAGCTGCACTGGCCGTAGTTGCCAAACAGGCCGGCGCCCGAAGCAAAGTTGACCACGGAGCCCTTGGTCTCCTTCAGGTGCGGATAGGCCTTCTGCATGTACAGATAGGTGGCATACAGACCGGAGTAAATGGCCAGGTTAAACTGATCCATGGTGTGGTCGGCGATGGTCACGCCCGAGGCGCTGGCCTGAGCGTTGTTAACGACGGCGTCGATGCGACCGAACTCCTCAATCGCCTTGTCGATAACGTTCTGCACGACGGCCTCGTTGTCCTGACCGGCGGAGACATCGGCCTGAACAGGAAGAACCTTAACGCCGTACTCAGCCTCGAGAGACTCCTTGGCGGCCTCGAGCTTGGCAACGTTGCGGCCGGTGATGACGAGGTTCGCGCCCTCCTTGGCAAAAGCGATATCGATGCCGTAACCGATGGAGCCAGCGGAGCCGTCCTTGAGCGTGGCCTTGCCGCCGCCGGTGACGATCACGGTCTTACCAGTGAAAAGTCCCATACAAAGTCCTTTCAAATCGCGACGGGCCCGCCCGTCGACTGCGCGCATCCAACTTCACGCGCAAAAAGCTGACATGCAACTTTAGCGTGTTCAAGTGAATAGAAAAGGCCTCGGTAGGCGAACGGCATAACGTCTTTCGGCGAAGGGATTGTCAAGTACAAACTGGATAAAGTGGCCGAGTTTTTGCTATCGACACGAGCCATCGAACACGTTTTGAAACTTTGCTGCAGCGCGCGGGATGTCGGCGCGAGACTTTATCATAGGGTGACAAACAACGATGAGGAGCACATGCCTATGACAGACGAGCTGGACCCCCAGACTCAACAGCATATTGATAACTCCGCAGACACCATTGACGGCTGCGATACTTCCACCAGAAGCGATGGCGGCATTGATGCCGCTGTCGAGGAGGCTCCTGCCGCCGCAGACGAGGCCGCAGACGCAAATGTCGCCGCAGAGCAAGACAAAGAAGAGCAGCTAGAGCAGCCGGACCCGAGCGATACTGAGCCCAAGGCTGAGAACGCTCCGCAAGCAGCAGGCCCCATCGAGGTGTCTTCGGAAGAAGAGCTCGACGCCGTCATGGACTCCATGATGGATGCCGTCAAAGCGATGAAAGACGCCGTGGCCGACGCTGACGTTGACGCCGAGGAAGAGGAGGCCGCCGAGGCAGCCTCGACCTTCGTACCCGGCGAGACTCCGGTTGCCGACCAGGGCAGCACCATGCCCTCGTTTCTGCAGCTCGAGCATCCCACGATTGGTGCCGATGCGGTCGACCCGCACGCAGCAGGCTTTTCTGTAATCGAGGGCGGTACCGGCAATATCGCCGTGCCGCAGGCTGCCGATGCGGACGCTGCCGACACCGCTCGCCCGACCGCCCCGCACTCCTCCGCCGCGAGCCGCGATCTGGGGACCGCTGTCTCGAACACTGCGAACGCCGTGGGCACCTTTATCGCCCAGGGTGCCTCGGCCATGCGCGAGATGAACGCCGCGAAAAAGGCACTTGCCGATGCCCGCGCCCACCTGGCCGAACTTGAGCAGCGCATTGCCGATCAGGCCGAGGAACTCGAGACGCGCCAGGATATCGCAGGCCGCTACGACCAGATCGTCGCCGACCAGCGCCAGGCGATTGCCACGGCCCAAAAGACTGCAGCGGCCGCCGAGATTGACCGTGATGCCCACGCCTCCAAAGCGACAGAGCTCAAGGGTCAGCTCGAACAAATGAAGACAGAGGATGACGCGACTGAGCTCCGTCTGAAGGCCGCGCTCGATGCCGTGGAGGCCCGCGAGGCGAGCTCGCGCGAGACCGGCAACCGCCTCGTTCGACGTCTTGAGGATTCCAAGCGCATCCGCGACAAGGTGAAGGCAGAGCGAGACGCCGGCATTGCCGCCGCACAACAAACCGTCGACGCCACGCGCGCCCAGCTCGAGACGCTGCGTCATGAGTATGCCGAGCTGCAACGCAATCCCTCGGCAAATCCCGCCAACTATACGGTGCGCACCAGCGAGCTCTCGATGCAGATTTCCGACACGGCAGATGCCCTGCGTAAAGCCGAAGAAGATGTCCCGCGCATCACCGCCGACCTTGAGCACTCGCTTGCCGCAGCCGAGCAGGCCGTCGAGCAGGCTCAAGCCCCTATCGCCGACGCAAAACGCGCGCACCAAGCCGTGACGACCGAAGCCGATGCCGCGCGCGACGACCTGCAGACGGCGAAGACTGCCGCCGCGACTCGTCAGCGCGAACTGCGCGAGAAGATCACTGCCGAGGACAAGGCACGCCGCGACCAGGAGCAGAGCATCGCCAACGCCCAAGCAGATGCCGCACATGCGCAGTCGATCATCGAACAGGCGACCGAAGTGCACGACCACCCAGAGATTACTGAGTCGCTTGCAGGATCCTTGGCCCGAGACAAAGCCGAACACACCGAGACCGAGCGAGAAGTCGCCCAGCTCGAGGCCACCGAGGACGCGGTGCGCGAACGTACCCGCGACTCACGCATCAAATTCACCGGCGCCATCGTCTGCATCGTTGCCGTAGTTCTCGTGATCATCTTGATCTGGCTGTTCGCGAGCAAGTAGTCATTGGGGACGTTCTTAAACGACTAGTCAAACAAGAACGTCCCCAACGACTAGCCCAATGACGAGAGTGGATAATCTCCCACTTTGAGCCCCCAAGCAGGCCAAAAACGGGAGATTATCCACTCTCATTCTGCAGGCACTCATTTAAGTACGTCCCCAATGAGTACCTGCCGATGCTTTGGCAAAGTCAGCGAAAACGCCCCTAAGCGAGCAAGGTGACGTGAAAGAGGGGGGCATTGACCTTCTGGTCATGCCCGACGATTGAACATCAGATTGCCGCTTAGGGGGGTTTGCAGCGTCGGCCGGTTACGGCGTTTGTAAAACGCCGTAACCTACAAAATGAGCATCGCGTCGCCAAAGCTGAAGAAGCGGTAGCGCTCTTCGATAGCAGCGGCGTAGGCATCCATGATCTGGTCGCGGGTGGCAAGCGCGCTTACGAGCATCATGAGCGTGGAGCGCGGCACGTGGAAGTTCGTGATCAGCGCGTCGACCACGTGATAGGTCGAGCCGGGCATGAGGTAAAGCTGCGTCGTGGCGTTCTCGCGCGCCACGATGTCGCCGCGGCCGAGCGTGTCGGCACCGTCCTCGCGGCCTTCAAAATAGCGCGCCGTCACAGCCGGATCGGACACCGGCGCGTCCGCGTCAAACGCACTCTCGAGCGAGCGCACCGCGGTGGTGCCGACGGCGATCACACGATGACCCTCGGCCTTCGCCTTATGCACGGCGTCGACAACCTCCTGCGACACGTGGTAGCGCTCGGTGTGCATGACGTGCTGCGTAGGGTCGTCCTCCTCCACCAAGCGGAAGGTATCGATGCCCACCTCGAGCTCGACGGCGGCAAACTTCGCGCCCTTGGCCTCGATAGCGGCCATGAGCTCGGGAGTAAAGTGCAGACCCGCCGTAGGAGCGGCAGCCGAGTGCTCCTCCTTCATGGCGTAGACGGTCTGGTACTTCTCGGGGTCGCCCTCGTAATCGGTAATGTAGGGCGGCAGCGGCACGTGGCCGGCCGCATGGATGGCCTCGTCGAGCGTGCGCGGGTCGCCGGCGGCATTGCAACCGGCCGGCTCAAAGCGCACCAGACGGCCACCACGGCTATCGGTGACAAAGTCGATGACCTCGGCCGTCAGCACCACGGGAGCCCCCTCGGGCGCATGGGCGCCACCGGCGCGATACTCAATCTGGGCACCGGGCTTCAGGCGCTTGCCCGGCTTGACCAAGCACTCCCAAACATGGCCCAGCGGGTCAACATCCTCGCGGCGCTTGAGCAGCAGCGTCTCGACCACGCCACCCGAGCCGGCTTTGCGACCGATCAGGCGGGCCGGCATCACACGCGTCTTGTTGATGACGAGCACGTCGCCCGGCTCGATATAGTCGATGATGTCGCGGAAGATGCGGTGCTCAACGGTGCCGCCATGCTCCAGCGGCGTTCCCGCCGGGGAGCCCTTGCGATCCACCACCAGCAGGCGGCAGGAGTCGCGCGGCTCGGCGGGAGCCTGGGCGATCAGTTCCTCGGGAAGGTTGTAGTCAAAATCATCGGTACGCATAGACACGTCGGATTCTCCTTATATAGCTAAAGTCCGCCCTACATCCTAGCAGGCTGACGTCCCAAATGAACTACTTTTTGGCAGCCTTGCGCTCGTCGCGAATGCGAGCGCGGTCCATGGCCGCCTCGACGGCAGAAAAGCGGCAGCCGCAGTAGTTCTGTCGATACATGCCCAGTTCGCGCGAACGGCGCGTAGCCTCGGGATAATACGGGCGAAAATCGCGGATCACCGGGGTGAGCCCACGTGCTGCCGCCAGGCGCTCGAGTACGTCATTGCAGGTGTCGAACAGCTGGTACGGCGAGACGGCGAGCGTCGTACCCACATATTCAAACCCGCGCTCCTGGGCAACGCGGCATGCCTCGGCCAAGCGCAAGGCATAGCACACGCGACAGCGACGGGGACGATCGGCACCCAACGGGGCCACGCCGGTCTCCCAGCGTTCGCGGTCCTCCCCGGCCTCGATGAGCTCGATGTCGCCGTCGGCACACCACCGGCGCAGCTCGTCCAAACGACGCTGCCATTCATCGCGCGGCTGAATATTGGGATTGGTCCAGCAAATCGTGGGCTCAAACCCCTCCTCGCGCAGCAGGCGAACCGGCTCAAGCGAGCATGGCGCGCAACAAGCATGCAGCAACAACGGCTTCATCGACATCTCCTCCCCCGCAATGATTTTTTAATCCCCGTCCCAGAAAAATCATCCCAAAAAGACTACCTTGCGAAAAAGCGCACGCCAAAGGACGTGTCCTCGCAGGCGGCAATGCGGCGGTCGCGCAGGATCGTCCGCACGTAATACCAGTCGCCCGTGCATCCCGAAAGGTGCAAACCAGCCGCCAGGTAGCACAGCAGCGGATACCCAGAAAACGCAAATCCCAGGGCAAACGCCGCCGTCACAACAACCGTCGGCGCCAGGCAAACCGCCATATACCGCCGGCGCGAATACACAATCCCCTCGGCGCAGGCATAGATCATGCACGTCTCACGGTTCGCTCCAAAAGTCACGTGCGCACTCGCGGGCGCCAGCAGCTTAAAAAACACACCGTGCACCAGCTCGTGCACGGCAAACGACGCCATTGAGACCGCAGCCAAGCCGACTATCCAGCCCAAGACCGCCGTCCAGCCGCCCGCGTCAGCCGCATCCAAGTCTGCAGGCCCGCCCAGCAGCATAAACACCGGCACCAGGCACACGGCAAACACGCCGACTACGACCATCCCCCACACAAAGCAGGCGTGCAGAAAATCCTCGTCCTCAAACGCATGTATGTTGGAAATCTCATTCATAGCATCTTAGGATAGCGCCCCTGCCACGTACCCGTCCGCATGTGCGATAATGTCGAACGATATGCACGAATTGACCACCGCGCCGCCGAACCCCGTGCCCGGCTGCGCTCTTACAATATGCGAAGGAGTCCCATGGCATCCAAATACTCCATGAACGACCGTCCCAGCTGGCCGCGCCGCGCCATCGTTACCGCCGGCGAGCCCTACGGCAACAAGGGCCTTCACTTTGGCCACGTTGGCGGCGTCTTTGTCCCGGCCGACTTCTTCGCCCGCTTCCTGCGCGACCGCCTGGGCCGCGAAAACGTCATCTTCACCTCGGGCACCGACTGCTACGGCTCGCCCATCATGGAGAGCTACCGCAAGCTCAAGGAGAACGAAGGCTACGATAAGTCCATCGGCGAGTATGTCGAGTCCAATCACTCCCGCCAGGCCGCGACCCTCAACAACTACAACATCAGCTGCGACATCTACGGCGGCTCGGGCCTTGAGCCGGCGGCCCAGATCCACAACGAGGTGACTGCCGAGATTATCGAGCGCCTGCACGAGCAGGGCACCATCTCCAAGCGCTCCACGCTGCAGTTCTACGATGCCAAGGCCGGCACGTTCCTCAACGGCCGCCAGGTCATCGGCCGCTGCCCCATCCAGGGCTGCAAGTCCGAGAAGGCGTACGCCGACGAGTGCGATCTGGGCCACCAGTTTGAGCCCGAGGAGCTCATCGCGCCCAAGAGCCAGCTCACCGGCGAGGTGCCCGAGCTGCGCCCGGTCGACAATCTCTACTTTGACCTGCCGGCCTACCTCGACTTTATGAAGACCTACACCGCCAAGCTCGCCCAGAACCCGCAGGTTCGCTCCGTGGTCTCCAAGACCATGGAGGAGTGGCTGCTGCCGGCTCAGCTCTACATCCAGAACAAGTTCCGCGAGGCCTTCGATGCCGTCGAGGACCAGCTCCCCGAGCACACCGTGCTGGAGCCCGAGGGCAACAAGAGCAGCTTTACCGTCACCTTCCCCAGCTGGAAGGAGCGCGACGACGCCCACGCGGTGCTCGCCAACGGTGGTGTGCGCTTCCGCAGCGGCAAGGCACTCGTGCCCTTCCGCATCACCGGCAACATCGACTGGGGCGTTCCGGTGCCCGAGGTCGATGGCGTCTCCGACGTCACCTGCTGGTGCTGGCCCGAGAGCCTGTGGGCGCCCATCAGCTATACGCGTACCGTGCTCGCGCGCGATGCCAAGGCCGCCGGCGTGACCGAGGGCGTCGCCGCCCAGGATGCCGCCCTCATGGGCGAGCCCGCCGCCGACTCCACGCAGGTGCCCGCACCCACCTACCAGCACAGCTCGCTCGACTGGCGCGACTGGTGGTGCTCTGACGACGCTCAGATTTACCAGTTCATCGGTCAGGACAACATCTATTTCTACTGCATCGCGCAGACCGCCATGTGGGAGGCCCTGGGCTGGGACCTCACGCAGAGCACCGTCAGCGCCTGCTACCACCTGCTCTACATGGGCAAAAAGGCCAGCTCGTCCTCGCAGAAGCCTCCCCCGCCGGCAGACGACCTGCTCAACCACTACACCTGCGAGCAGATGCGCGCGCACTGGCTGTCGCTCGGCCTATCCGAAAAGCCGGTGAGCTTTAGCCCCAAGGCATACGACACGCGTGTGACCGGCAAGGACAAGGACGGCAACGAGGTACGCGCCTGCGACGACAAGCGCGTCATCGATCCGGCCCTTAAGGAGAGCGCCCTTTTGACCGGCGTCTTCAACCGTCTGGCCCGCAGCTGCTTCTACGGCGTCGCCATCAAGGAGGGCGACGAGAGCCCCTACCGCAACGGCTGCATCCCCGCCGGTGCCGCCTCCGCCACCGTGGTCGAAGCCGCCGAGCAGGCCGCCCTCGCGTTTGAGCAGGCCATGTACAAGTTCGAGACGCACCGCGCGCTCGCCGTGTGCGACGACTACCTGCGCGCCGCAAACAAGCGCTGGAGCGATGCCTCCAAGGCCGCCAACAAGCTCGAGGGCGAGCCGGCCAATGCGGCGATGACGCAGGCCTTGGTCGATGCCTTCACCGAGCTGCGCGTGGCGACCGTGCTCATGCACGGCATCGTCCCTGCCGGCTGCGAGCTCATCTGCGAGTACTTCGACGTCGATCCGGTCGCCTTCTTTAGCTGGGATAACATCTTTGCCTCCACGGACGAGTTTGTGGAGAGCCTGGGCGAGAAGCCCGGCGAGCACCGCGTGAAGCCGCTGCCCCCGCGCTTCGACTTCTTCAGCAAGCACGAGAGCCAGTACTAAACACTCGACATGTAATGGAATGGGAAGGAAAGACGGATGTCCAAGCCGCGTCGTCGTAAGCAGAAAAAGCAGGTCAAGGCTGAGCTCAAGCTCAGGCAGTTTGCCGCCACCGAGCTTTCCGACCAGCTTGCCGCCCAACACTCCGCCGCCGACCTGCCGCGCTTTATGGTCGACACGGTCGCCGGCGCCTATGCGCCCGCCGATGCCGAGCTTATGATCGAGGGCTTCGGCGCCGCGGCCACACGCCCGGTCACGCTGCGCGCCAACACGCTCAAGGCAACCGCCGAGGACATCGCCGCGGCGCTCGATGCCGCCGGCATCGCCCACCGCCCCGTCGCATGGTACCCGGACGCTTCCATCCTGCCCGAGGCCCAGGTTTCCGACCTGTGGGACCTCGACATCTACCGCGACGGCAAGATCTACTTGCAAAGTCTGTCGTCCATGATGCCGCCGTTGGTCTTGGGCGCCCAGGCCGGCGAGGACATCCTGGACATGTGCGCGGCCCCCGGCGGCAAGACGACGCAGATCGCCGCCCTCACCCAGGGCCAGGCACACCTCACCGCCTGCGAGATGAGCATTCCCCGCGCCGAGAAGCTCGAAGCCAACCTCCACCGCCAAGGCGCAAAAAACGTGCCCGTCATGCGCATCGACGCACGCGAGCTCGACGAGTTCTTCCGCTTTGACCGTATCCTGCTCGACGCTCCCTGCACCGGCACGGGCACCGTCATCAGCGGCAACGAGAAGAGCCTGCGCGGCCTCACCGAGCAGTTGCTGAGCAGGTGCGCCCGCTCGCAGCGAGCACTTCTGGACCGCGCCATGGGAGCCCTCAAACCGGGCGGCACGCTCGTCTATTCGACTTGTTCGATCTTGCCGCAGGAAAACGAGGACGCCCTGCAAGAGGCCCTCGACAAGCACATGGACTGCGAGCTTATCCCCCTCGATGGCACGCCGAGCGAAAGTGAGGCACGCCGCGCCCAGGAAGCTGGTGAGGAGCCGCGCATCGAGTCCAACGCCCTGACCGAAGCCATTGCCGCGGGTCAGGTATCGGCCATCGCCAACGGCCTGCCCGGCACGCTCACCATTCCGCCCAGCCGCGACTTTGAGGGCTTCTACATTGCCCTGATCCGAAAACGCAGTTAGCGCACGGATCCAAAACTCAACAAGCTATCTCCGTGCGCGTTTGCCCTGCTGGTCGCGATGCTGTTTAAGCATCGTGCGCTCCTTGCGTTCGGCCCTTTTGCCCTTAATGGCCGTGACCACAAAGTAGATGACCGCGGCGGCAACAATTGCGCCCACACACAGGCCAATCGAGCCAAACATTGCTGTCAATTCCATACCGCGTCACCTCTCTTTTAAACGGGACTTTCAAGATAGCACCTCGATCCCCGCCACCACAGCTCCTTCACGTTCGCCGGCCCTTCGGTCTAACGAATTGCGTGGCGGGGAAAAATCAACTCGTCAAACGATTTAGCATTCGCAATTCCGGCTGCATCGCGCCGGCCGTCATCGCATAGAATCGAGCTTCCATGGATACCCTCAACGATCTAAATGAGCGCGTCGACGCCTTCGTCGGCACCAGCTCCTTCGACACGCCTGCCGCGGCAAACGACCAAGCCCCCATCGATGTGCCCGCCGAGGTTCACGAGGACATCGTCGCCTCGGTCGATTTCTCCGAGGTCGAGCTCGCAGACGAGTTCACCGAGCCCCAGGTAGCCGTGACCCCCAACGGACTGCTCCCCATGGAGCCGCTGCCCATCGACGGGCGTTTGCGCAAGGCGGCCCTTCGCATGCCTGACGAGATTGAGGAGGCCAGCGGCTTCACGCTCTTTGGCCGCCGCATCAAGTCGCTCATTTACACCACCGATGTCGCGGTTATCCGCAACTCCAACGCCGATGCCGTCTTTGCGGTCTACCCTTTCACGCCGCAGCCCGCCATTACGCAAGCGCTGCTGACCGTCGCCGAGTGCCCGGTCTTTGTAGGTGTGGGCGGTGGCACCACCACTGGTAAGCGCTCCGTGCAGATGGCAGCCGTCTCCGAGATGCAGGGCGCGGCGGGATGCGTGGTCAACTCCCCCGCCACCGCCGAGATGGTCGAGCACATCACCAACATCGCCGACATCCCCGTCATCGCTACGGTCGTTCGCTGCGACGACGATGCCCACGCCAAGGTGCGCGCTGGAGCCAAGATTCTCAACATCGCCGCCGGCAAGAACACGCCCCAGGTCCTACGCGAGCTGCGCAAGCACTATCCCAACCTGCCGCTCATCGCGCCGGGCGGCAAGACGCCAGAGAGCATCCGTGAAACCATCGCCGCCGGCGCCAACGCCATCATCTGGACGCCGCCTTCGGCCCAGCAGCTACAGACCGACATGATGCAGCGTTATCGCAAGATGAAGGAAGACGCCACACCTGTCATCTCGCACGACGATGTGCCCATTATCGACCAGGTCTCCGCCGCCGAGGTCAGCCAGGTCGAGAACATGAATCCCGACGTGCCGATTCCCGACGAAGTCATCGAGCGCGTCGCTTCGATCCACGAGCGCGTCGAGGAGCATCGCGCCAACCGCGGCCTCAAGCCGTCACTGCACGGCTTCTTCTTCCGCGGAAAGAAACGCTAACCCCCAACAGCAAGGCCCGCCCCACAATGAACTGCGTCCCAAATCTTGGACGCCCTAAATAGCGACTAGGCCGCGAGGGCCTGATTCCGGAACTCCTCCGGGGTCAGGCCCTTCAATCTTACCTGCCTCCGGCTCGTGTTCCAGTGGACTATGTATTCCTCCAGGTCGCGTTTGAAATCCTCGAACGTCTCCCACTCGCGGCCTGTTAGCGTCAATATATTTTTCACCATTTTCACCAACGTATTTTCGCCAATCGCGCCAACGCGGATGCGCCGGATTCGCCAACGCGGATGCGCCGCTTTCGGCGTCTAGGCTCCCTCCTCCTTCCCGTCCTCACCGCCGATGGATACGTCCTTCAGGCGGTACGACCGTCCCGTTATCTTGATCATCGCGCAATGGTGGCAAAGCCTGTCGGCCACCGCCGAGGCCGTGACGTTGCTGCCGAACACGTCGCCCCACCTGCCCACCGGCACGTTGGTCGTGACGATGGTCGACCGCTTTAGCGCGTAGCGCCTGTTGACCAGCTGGAACAGCAGGTCGGCGCCCTCCTTGCCGATATCGAGGTAGCCGAGCTCGTCTATTATCAGCAGGCTGCAGTGCTCGTAGAACCGCATCCTGCGCGCCAGCGCCTCCTTCGCCGAGGCGTGCTTGAGGTCCTCGACCAGCCTCGAGCAGTCGGCGAAGTACACCTGCTTGCGGGCCATCACCGCCTCGTGGCCTATGGCTATCGACAGGTGGGTCTTGCCGACGCCCGGGCTGCCGACGAGCACGACGTTGTCGCCGCGGTCGATGAACTCGAGCGTGGCCAGCTGCTCGACCAGCCCGCGCGGCACGCTCGGCTGGAAGCCCCAGTCGAAGTCGGCCAGCGTCTTTATGTAGGGGAAGTTGGCCATCCTCGTGCGGCGCTCGTCGTCGGCGCGCCGCTTGAGGGCTATCTGGGCGTCGGTGAGCTCGAGCATGGCGTCGACCAGGCCCTTCCTCCCGTCGGCGACGAGCCTGACGTACTCGGGCACCGACGACGCCATGCCCTCGAGCCCCAGCTCCTCGAGGTTGGCCGCCAGGCGGTTGAGGGGGCTGGCCTGCACGGCGGCGCTCACAGCGAGCCCCCTATCGAGTCGAGCAGGCCGAGGTTGGCCGCGGCGGCC
>OGXE01003006.1_pt1 | contig 11813 bp, 10 predicted proteins | sample 1576181 | NCBI WGS metagenome assembly OGXE01 (sample SAMEA3541478, study PRJEB24748) | human gut metagenome | biome: human gut; feature: human-associated habitat; material: faeces | place: China | collected 2012 | reverse complement strand
GTTGGTCAGGTCCACGCTGCCGGACACGATCTGCCACGAGTTATCGATAGTGGCCACGGCTTCGTTCAGCTGCCAGCCCTGCTGCCGAACGGTATTGAACATCATGCCGAGAGCGGCATAAATATCCCATACGCCGTTTTCGATGTTGTTGAAGTGCTCCTGATCCTGCGGGGTGCCCTGCTGCATCACCTTGCCAGCAGGGGTAATGGTCCACGTTCCGTCTTTATTGTCGGTGATGATGTACAGACCGGGCTTGTCCGTAACATGGTCACGCCAATCAGTTTTCTGATACACGGTCACTCCTCCTTCTTTTTCTCGGTGAACGTGAAGTCAAACCAGTACAGGATACCAGTCTGACCTGTTGAGATTTTGATGTTTACGTCCTCGTGTGCCCAGACCTGATTGTCCGAGTTGAGCAGCTCCACACGATTCACCGTAATCTCGCCCAGCCCGGTGATGGACACTCTGGCGCGGACAGTACCATCAGCCAGAATGTCGATGCCGGAAAGCGGAACGGTGTAGTAGGTCGAGCCGACACGGAAACGCGCACAGGCAATGCGCCGTTTGAGATAGCCCCGCAGATCTGCGAAGCCAGCCGAATCAATCATGCTGCTACCTCCTTAAAAATTTATTCCCGGTGCGCTGCCGCACACCTTTGCGATGTAGGAAACGCCGAGGCCGGATTCCTCGGCAACAAGCCCTCCCCCCGATGTACCGCCGGATGTGGCGGTTGCCGGATGCAGACCAGCTGTCAGGTCGCCGGATGCCGGAGCCGCGTATGTGCTGCTGCCGTCTGCGGTCTGCACAATAACATACCCAGCATCATCGAAGCCCTGCGTGGCCGTCTCCGGGTAGGTTCCATAAAAGTATTGTTTTGTAGCGAGGCTAATTTGGTTAGTCATCTTTGGTTGCTCCTTTCTAAAATATTGGGTATAGTATAAACCCGAATGATAAGATTATGCAATACTTAAAATTAAATTTCATAGAAGTTTTAAAATATATTTTTGAAGGGAATTAATTGTATAGGACATATCATATGAAAGCTAGAATGCATTTGGTATAATAGTTATAAGTAATTTTGATGTATTAATAGAGGGATTTTATAATATATTTATAGATAGCTTTATGAATGTATTTACAATCAGAAAGGTTGCTATATGGTTATTCAAATTTTAGATCATATTACTGATGAAATAAAACAAATACGTATTGATGTGTTTATGAAAGAACAGGGTTTTGAAGACGAGTTCGATGAAATAGATGAAATAGCAAAATTTGTCCTTTTATATATCGATGGCAAGCCAGCAGGTACATGTCGCTATTTCCCAAGCAACGAAGAAGGTGATGCCCATATTGGGCGTATGGCGGTGCGTAAGTTGTATCGTGGACAGCATCTAGGGACTAAGATTATGATGGCCGCAGAAAACGGCATTCGCCGCGATGGATTTAAGACCTGCTCCTTATCAGCGCAAGTACAGGCAAAACCATTTTACGAGTCTCTTGGCTATAAGGCAGAAGGCGAGGAATACCTTGATGAAGGTTGTCCACATGTGATGATGCGGAAAGTATTATAAGAAACTAGATACTAAATATAATAGTTTGTATTAGTTCAGTCAGTATATTAATATCCATATATTTCAAAATATGAGGTGAGAGTTTATGAAACTAGCGGAAGCATTACAAGAACGTGCTGATTTGAATTATAAAATTAGCGATTTAGAGCTTCGTTTGACTCAAAATAGTTTAGTGCAAGAAGGGGAAGTACCGAATGAGAACCCTGAAGAGCTTTTAAAAACATTAGATCAATGTGTAACTAGACTTCAAAAGTTAATTGCACATATTAATTTAACCAATTGCAAAACTATTGTAGAAGGTCGCTCTATTACTGAAATTATTGCGGAAAAAGATAGTGCTGCATTGCGTCTAAGTGCTTATCGGACATTGGCGTCTAGCGCAGGTAGTATCAATTTCCGTGCGAGAGGGTCTGAAATCAAATTAATCCCAACCGTCAATGTCAAAGATATCCAAAAAGAAGCTGACAATATAGCAAAACAAGTTCGTTTATTAGACAACCTATTACAGTCTGCTAACTGGACCACCGAATTGATTGAAAGCTAATATAGTTGGTAGTTTGATACAGGGTGGACACAAAACTTTTGCTTTTACCAAGCGTTTTATGAATACATTCATGGGGCGAATGCGTATCTACAGTGTAGGCCTATTTGCGCACAAATGTATTGATACAATTTACAATGTATTACCACGTGTTGACTGTAAAAACGAGGGTGGCGTTGGGGACTATTTCTAAATATAAACGATAAAAAGATACCCAATTCAAAGATTTGGATTGGGTATCTTTTTTCTTAGTATTCTAATTTATCAAAATCAAATACCGCTACCTTTGATTATAGGTACGTTAGTACTATGATATATTTAATTTTTTGATAAGTATATAAATTTTACTTTTTACTTAGTGAATTATGTTATAATATAATTAAATAATAATCATTATTTAATTATATAGAATTTCTTAAGTAAGGAGATTTCATTATGACAGCAGAACAAAAAGCAGCTACGGCAGCAACAAGTTCTACCGCAGCTAAATCAACACCTGAACAAGGTACTGAATGGATAATTTGCCGTGTATGCGGATATATTGAGGAAGCTAAGTACAGGGATCAACCGTGTCCAACATGTGGTTTCCCTCCAACAGTTTGGATGGATTACAAGCCACGTCGCATTAATCCAACACGCGAAAAATTGCTAGATCTTCATTTACATCCAATTGCGGTACATTTCCCAATCGTAGCAACAGCAGCTTCTTTCTTAGTACCTGTTATTGCATTGTTGATTCCATCTATTGCAAATGTATTATTCCCTGCCATTACATTAGTAGCAATGATTTTACCACTTCTCGTTATCATTGGTGGTATTTCTGGTTATATTGGTAGTAAATTACGTTACAAAACAGGAACATCTAAAATTCCTAAAGCAAAGATTTACTTAACAGTGGTTTACTTTATTCTTTCCTGTGCACAAGCCTACATCGCTATTGCTGACGGTGTAACTGCTGATAATGCATGGATTATGATTATTTTAGGTATCGTAGCTTCTGTCTTTGCTGCTAAACTTGGTAAAATGGGTTCCTACCTATTTGCAGGTCGATTCAGCCCATATACAGCTGGCTAACCGTTATTAACTGAATAACCTTTATAATGAAAAAAGTGATTCTCCCACCGTGAGAATCACTTTTTCTTTTATCTATTTTGTTATTATTCTAAATCATCGAAATCAAATGCTGCTGCTTTTGTATAGTTTGTAACTTTTGCTTCGAAGAAGTCAGTTTTTGTGCTATTCAAATTGGAGAAGCTTTCGATCCATTCCATTGGATTGTCCTTGATTTCAGGATATAGATGAGGTAAGCCGATTGCTTCTAAGCGGATATTTGCAAGGTATTTGATATAGCGTTCGATAAGAACGTTGTTAAGACCGAGGATTTTATCATCAGTGATGTATTGACCCCAAGCGATTTCATTCTCTGTACCTTGGCGAATCATGTCAGTGATTTTTTCCTCTAGTTCTGGTGTGAATAAATCAGGGCGTTCACGGCGTAACTCGCGGATGATGTTTTGGAACAATACAAGGTGAGTTACTTCGTCGCGGTTGATATATTTGAAAATAGTGGATGTAGCTGTCATTTTACCTTGGCGTGCCAAAGTGTAGAAGAAGCTAAAACCAGAGTAGAAGTAGATACCTTCTAAGATATAGTTAGCAATGATTGTATGAATAAGGTTTGCTTCGCTAGGATCGTCGCTGAAACGTTGATATGCATCAGCGATAAAGCGGTTACGAGCAAGCAATGTTTTATCTGTACGCCATTCATCATAGATTTTGTCACGTGTAATAGGGTTTGTTACAGTGTCCAAAATGTAGGAATAACTTTGAGCGTGAATTTCCTCTTGGAATGTTTGGATATTCAATAAAGATGCCACTTCAGATGCTGTAATATAGCGGCTCAAGTTAGGCAAGTTTTCAGACTGAATAGAATCAAGGAAGTTCAAGAACGCAATGATTTTATCAAATGCACGACGTTCGTAGTCTGTTAAGTATGGGAATTGCTTAACGTCTTCGTTCAAGGAAATCTCTTCAGGAATCCAGAAGTTGTTGAGCATCGTACGGTACATTTGGTTCGCCCAATCGTACTTGATACGGTTCCATTCGCGAAGGTTTGTGGTATTACCACCAATCATAGATTGCGTGCCACGGTCACCATGTTCGTTGAAAATCAGTTTTTTATCCATAGTAGGACTCCTTTATACAACGATGCGACCTATACTGCTATAGGTCGTCATCAGATTTATATACACATCTCGTATTAGGATGAGCAGCTTGTGCATTCATCCATTTCAAGGGATTGGTTACGGATGTAGTAGATTGTTTTAACCCCTTGTTTGTAGGCCTCAACGTAAAGGTCTAAGATTTCTTTCGCTTTCATTTGAGGTGTGATGTACAAGTTGAAAGATTGCGCTTGGTCAATATGACGTTGACGTACGCCACAAGCTTTGATGGACCATTGTTGGTCGATTGTATGCGCCTCTTTGTAGAGCCAGAATGTTTTGTTGTTCAAATCTGGAGCTGTTTTTGGTGTGAAAGAACCTTTCTTTTCTTCGATGAAGAATTTTTTGAAGATCGGATCGATACCAGCTGTAGTATTTGCAATGTTGGAAGTAGAACCGGTAGGCGCTACAGCCATCAAGTAACCATTGCGGATACCGTATTTAGCAACGTCTGCAGCCAATTGTTTCCAACGATCAGATGTGTAGCCACGACGTGTGAAGTATGCACCAGTTTCCCATTCGGAACCTTTGAATGCAGGGTATGCACCTTTTTCTTTAGCCAATTCCATGGACGCTTTGATGGCATAGTACGCGATATTTTCGAACAATTTGTCCGCTACTTCGATGTGCTCATCAGATTCCCATTGGATATCGTGGTTTACGAGGTAGTGATGGTAACCAGAAGTACCAAGACCAATAGCGCGGTATTTATCAGACGTCATACGAGATTCTGGCACTGGCGCTTGATTGATAGAGATAACATTGTCTAACATGCGAATTTGAAGGGCAATGTTTTCTTCTAACTCTTCGTCAGTAATACGGCCAAGGCTGATAGAATTCAAGTTACATGTAACCATGTCGCCTGTATTTGTCTTTGTAGTGATTGTACCGTCTTCGTTGATAATTTCTTCAGCAAGATTAGTGAAGCCAACGTTTTGTGCAATTTCGTGACACAAGTTAGATGCGTAAATCATGCCTGCATGTTTGTTAGGATTTGCAGCGTTTACAGTATCGCGGAAGAAGATGAATGGTGTACCAGTTTCAACAGCAGAGCGCATGATTTTTTTCATCATGTCTAGGGCAGGTACTTGGATACCATGTAAGTTAGGATCTTGTTCACATTCGATATAGCGTTTTGTAAACTCTTTTTCGTCTTCTGTATCGAAGTAGTCCTCTAAGGCATAGCCTTTTACAGCTAAGATCTCATGAGGGTCGAATAAAGTAAAGTTTTCACGAGCTAACATACGTTCCATGAAGATGTTTGGAACAGAGATAGCAGGGAAGATATCATGTGCTTTACGACGGTCGTCACCATTGTTAGTGCGAAGCTCTACGAACTCGTAGAAGTCTTTGTGCCAAATATCAAGTGTTACTGTGGCGCCGCCTTTACGTTTACCCAATTGGTCTACTGCAACAGCTGTATCATTGTACAAACGAATCCAAGGAATAACGCCACCAGAGGAGTTTTTGAAACCGCGGATGTCGGAGTTCAATGCGCGAACTTTACCAAGGTAGATACCAAGAGCGCCACCGTGTTTAGATACGCGGGAGAACTTGCTGTTTACGTCGTAAATGGACCATAAGTTGTCATCTACACCAGAGATGAAGCAAGAGGACAATTGATGGAATGGTGTACCAGCATTTGCCAATGTAGGTGTAGCTGTTGTCATTTTTAATTGGCTCATCAAGTCGTAGAATTTTTTAGCGTATTCCACTTTATTTTTGCCTTCTACTAATGCCAAGTGCATGGCGATGGCCATGAAACGTTCTTGTGGCAATTCGTAGATTTCTTTGTTGAAGCCTTTTACCAAGTAACGGTCAGCCAATAATTTGAGACCTTCATAGTTGAAGAGATAGTCGCGCTTAGGTTTGATGTAATCGCCTAACTCTTGTAATTCGTCAGCTGTATATTCAGTAACGAAGAAGTCAGCGTATTTTTTCTCTTCTACAAGCATGTGTACAAGATTTGGGAAGTTGCCATAACCGAATGCTTTATAACGACGAGTGATAGCGGCTTCTTTATAGAGATCGAACAAGAATAGGCGGGCTGCTACGAACTGCCAATCTTGGTTCATTTTATTAACTTGGTTGCCGAAGCCATCGTCTTTTTTAGAGATAACCTTTTCGATAGCAGTTTGTACTAAAGTTTTTTGAATCTCTTTAGTAGTCATGCCATCAACGAATTGTAACTTCGCATCTAACTCCAATTCTAGTGGATCACAAGAATCTAACCCCAAACATGCGAAGGCAATCATACGTTTCGTTTTTTCAACGGATAAAGGCTCGAAATGGCCATCCCGTTTCTTGATCATAATCTCCATTACTGTTCCCCTTGAGTCTTAAAAGTAATAAAACTGTTATCTAAGCATATATAAGATTAGACTGAAAAGTATAAAATATCTTTAAGTTAAATCTAATCAGAAAAATAAGAAAACTACTATATGTTGTAGTTTTCCTATTGAGCTTATACATTATGTTACGATTATAGCGAAAAAATTCTATACATTCAATATTGACATTTAGAAATTTATGAATATAGAATGCTTAAATTTATCGATATAGTTATAAATGCTAGAAAGTACTATATAAAGAGCATATATGTATGATGATTTTGAATGATGTATCTCTTTTGTGAATAGTAAAATAGTACGTGGCAGTATATAAAATTCCGTTCTATATCCTTCTCTATACTATTGTGATTTATTTTATTAAAAGCATGTCATACATGTCCTATAATAGATATATAGTAAATAGGAGGTAAGACATGAAGTCTATTGTTATATATTCTTCCCTTACGGGAAATACTAAACAAGTGGCAGAGTCTATTACTAGCGTATTGCCAGCAGGTACACCATGTGTATCTATGAAAGAATTGCCGTCCGATTTATCATCTTACGATCTTGTGTTTGCAGGATTCTGGGTGGATAAAGGCACGGCTAACAAAGAAGCTCGTGATGTACTCGGTACATTACATAACCCTTATATTGCGTTGTTTGCAACAGCAGGCGTACCACCTCAAATGGCACATGCGAAGGAGAGTTTAATCAATGCTTCAAAGTGTTTACCAGATGGCGTAGAGCCTGTAGGGACTTTCATCTGCCAAGGCAAGGTAGACCCTAAGGTCATCGAAATGATGTATAAGATGTTCCCCAAAGGGCATAGTCACGGTCAATCTGCTGATCGCGATGCACGTCATAAACAAGCTGCAGTACACCCAAATGAAGACGATTTTAAAGCGGCCCAAGACTTTGCCCAACATATTCTAGCCAAGTTAGATCGCTGAATAAAAGCAGTACCCCGGAAGAGGTACTGCTTTTGTCATATTATATATGATGTTGTCATTATTACTATATTGTATTATATGCTTAATTATAAAGTACATTAAATTTAAGTTTACGTGTATCGAATTGGTTTATGAAGTACGACGTAATCAATAGTTTGTATCCAGTGCCTTCTATAATGACAGGATCGATGGCTGTTTTATCGACGGTAAGGAACTTATCATAAATATGATGAACCTCTGTTACTCCATTTGGTAGAGATACCTCTAAATCAAGGCCTTTGTTGAGGAACTTGAAGGAGATGGAGTCGAAGTTGGCAGATTCTACTTGGTATTCTTTAAGATCTTGTTCGTAGACTATTAATTCGATGTTTTCAATGTATTTATCGTAGCCTGCAATAGAGATAACCTTTGGTGCAGACAAAGCATCAAAATTGATATACTCGACGCGTCTGCCGTTTGCTGGGTTGGTATCTGGCAGTTTTAAATCGTCCACAGGTACATATGGTGTGCCGTAGTCTGTGAAGTTAGGATCAAAGGTGGCTGCTATTGGTAGGCTTGCATGCCATTCTCCATCAACTTTAGTATACGTAACAAATTCACGATACGTTGTATAGCCTATGAATGGTGTCAAGAGAACAGCACCTAAGGCTAGAGCCATAACTGTTGTGTGTACAGAAGGTTTTAAACCTTTCACAAGAGAATAAATATTGTGTACTAAGAAGATTAGATTGAATGCACTCACATAAATTGTATTGAGCCAGAGAATTGGTTCATTAATAACACGCTTACCGATTAGGGCTAAGCACAATGTAGTTAACGTAATGAACAAGAAGCACAAGATTTGCTGAGTTCTGCTACTTTCACTAGATCTAAAGCTAGCCAAGTAGAATAGGTAGAAAATGGCTACATACGGATAGTAGGTGTAGAAGAAACGCGTATCCTCTCGAAGCCCTAACAGGATCAAGACTAAATAGATGTTAGCTAGAATACCTGTAATAATGGACGCCTTGGGCAAGATAATGCCGAACACAACGGTAAAGAATTTACTTGGTTCTGCGGGGCCCTCTGGATCTTCTTTGTAAGAACATACCATAGATAGACAAATGAATATATTAATGGATGCGAGCACCTTAAAAATGGTTTCTTCAACGTCGAATGGTTGGTCAATGATGATGAAGAAAAACCATAAACTCATGATGATAACAATGTTATATAGCGTAGACGTAACAAGGGTGATGCCAATCCGTTTGATGCGGTTAATGATTTCACCGATGTAGTGTTCACCAGGCGATGTGAAATACAAGGCAATCATGGAGTATAGCCATAGGTACGATATATTTTCCGTAGCTAGCTCAATGCCCCGCACATAGCCGTAGCTTTCGTGAATCATATAAAGGCCAACGCTGATTCCGATACTTACTAAGGTATATACTATGGAAAACTTTCGAGCCCTTGTTATATAACTTTGTAATATAACGATAAAGAAATACAGTGAGTATAGCTTAATGTCGATTTCGGCAAACCAATCTTGTTCAATATACAATGGTGTACATGAAAATATGGCAATTAATGCCAGTAATATAGGCGACTGCGTTGCTAGGTCCCGCAGCGAAGACCATAAATGTTTAATGGCAAATTTCATAGATGTCTCTCCCTCTATAAATATAAATATCCCCTCTTATTATTAGTATACCTGTTTTCTAGTGAAAGTCCTATGAGGTTTTACATGCCCTTAAATATACATTACAATAGCACTAAGAAGTAGTTTTCAGAGAAACGAGGTTGTCATATGGAATTCTCTTATTTTTTACCTGTAAACATCCAATTTGGTTGGAATAAAGTAGACAGTGTTGCTGATTATGTTGCATCTTATGGCAAGAAAGCCCTCATCGTAACAGGTCGCACTAGTGCGAAGAAATCTGGTTTATATGATCGTGTAGTAGCAAAATTAGAGACTGCTCATATTGACCATGTGTTGTTTGATCAAGTTGATGCTAATCCATTAACGACGACAGCTTTAGAGGGCGCTACTTTGGCTAAATCTGAAAGCTGTGATATGGTCATCGCCATCGGCGGCGGTTCTATTATGGACTGTGCAAAGGGAATTGCCTTTATGGCCGTAAACGAAGGGGATATTAACGATTATATTTTTAACCGTAAAAGTAGTGATAATGCATTACCACTCATTGTCATTCCTACAACATGTGGTACCGGCTCTGAAGGCAATGGCTTTGGTGTGCTTACTAATCCTGAAACGGGGGATAAGAAATCTTTGCGTTGTAATGCAATCGTGCCGAAGGTATCTATTGTAGATCCTGCTGTGATGGGAACTATGCCACCTCATGTGTTGGCGTCTGTTGGCTTTGATGCACTATGCCATAATATCGAAGCCTATACATCTAAAACGGCACAACCTTTTACTGATGCATTATCTTATTATGCAGTAACATTATTAGCACAATACCTTGTACCTCTATATAAACATGTGAAAGCCGTTGCTAATGGTAAACCTGAAGTACTGAATGAAAAACAACTCACAAAAGCTTGGGAATCCGTAACCCTTGCTAGCACCATTGGCGGTATGGTAATCAATACGGCGGGTGTTACACTAGCCCACGGTATGGAACATCCTGCTAGTGGCCTTAAAGATATTACACACGGTGTGGGCCTTGCCGTTATTGAACCTGTGGTAGTGGAATACACTTGGAGTGCTAACCCAGATAAATTCGGTGCTTTAGCTCGTATCTTTAACCACGGCGATGGCTCCGAACTAGGTGAAGCTTTACGCTTTATCGTACATGACCTAGACCTTACTACAAACCTTACAGAACTAGGCTTTGCGAAAAAAGACATTCCTTGGCTTGTAGATAATGTATATGTTGTAGCTACAGGGAATATTGCTAATACCGTGGCTGAAATAAATCGTAAAGATATAGAAGAGTTGTACAAAAAGATGTTTTAAATGTTGAAGTTGTTATAAGTGTTGTAATAATAGGAGAGAGTTTTGTTCCAAGGATTTTATGGCCTATTAACGGTTATGCTATGTGTGTTATTCGTAATTGTGGCATTGCTATTTAACGTAGCACCTATTACATATATTGTTTTTAGTATAGCCATAGTGTTGAGCCTGTTGCTGCAATATGGTCGATTTAAGAAAAAGAACATATCTGAAAGTGCTCATAGCCGATTGGCTTGTGCTTTGTTTATTGTCATAAACCTTAGTATATCTTGGCTCGTAGCTGATTGGGTTAAATATGATATTCAAACGACTCATGATCAAATGGATGGTTTTGAGTTTAGCACAATGGATTGGAAACGGGGCTGGCCTAATAATGATGAATTACCGGAAGGCTTAAAGCGTCCAAAGGAGCTTCCAGAAGGGGTTCTCAGAGCTTCTGCATCTGGTGATAGCTTAGTTTGGGCAAATGCATATCCTACGAGATATACTGTATTAGAGGGAGACCCTAAAGTAATCTCACAGTATGAAATGATAGCTAAGCAAAATGCTACCTATACAGCGCAAATTGATGCGGATGGTGTATTGCGTGATTTAGACACTGGGGAGAAAAAGCCTTTTATATCTCATCCCAATAGCTATAATATTGTAGAGAGTATAGAAGAAGAATCCCTCAATTTGCCAGAACGGGCTTTTATTGAGTGGCTACGCTTTGCACCTCGAAAAGAAACAAAAACAGTGGTAAAGGACACATATAATTCTACTCGAAATCATAGATTATATGTGTTTGTAGATGATGGGAATACAAAAAGACCTCATTTCGTGGAACTTTTGATCAGTAATGATGGGACACGGGCTGTGTTTTATCAATCTAAGTAGGCGGATAATGGGGGATGAATTAGAATGTGGAGAGTGTATATTCGACAGTGTTTAATGTATTTAACTTATCATTTTCTGCTAAGGTTATCCTGTAATGGGATAACCTTTTTGTTTGCAATAAATTTATTTCTACAGTGAAAGCTAACAAACCTACATTACTAGATATATAATTTGTGTTATACTTTTATATAGAATAATATCGAATTATTAGAAGGCTAGTTGGCATATTCTGTGCAGACTAGAGATTAGAATGAAAGATAAGTCAGTATTACCAATTGAGGAACAATTAAATAGATTTCTTCAACCGAAATGCCTTATCCCTGGTGGACTAGGCTTGTGGGAAATATATTTCCGTAAG
>OGXE01003003.1_pt1 | contig 11819 bp, 9 predicted proteins | sample 1576181 | NCBI WGS metagenome assembly OGXE01 (sample SAMEA3541478, study PRJEB24748) | human gut metagenome | biome: human gut; feature: human-associated habitat; material: faeces | place: China | collected 2012 | reverse complement strand
TCGGCTTGGCCGTCTTCACGCCGCGAACGGGAAATATGCATCTTCCGCCCAAAAAGCCGCCATTCAGACCAAAGCCGTCGGTTCCAGTTCCGAGAAAGCCGGAAAGCAGATGCAGGGCTTCGGCTCAGGTTCGGACTCGGCCTCCAAATCTCTCGCCCATGCTTCGTCCGTCGCGGATGCTCTTAATCAGCGTTTCGCGTCCCTCACACAGCGCGTCTTATCCGTTTATGCCGCATATAAGCTCTTAGACGGCGTTGTGGCGACTACTAATATCGGCATCCAAGCGAACAAAAATTGGGAATCCCAAAAGCTGGCCATTGCGTCTATCGTCAGTTCCACGAATCAGCTCTCGGACGCACAAGGCAGGGTGCTTGAGGGAGCTGAGAAGTTCACAGCATCCCAGCAAGTAGCCGAAGAACTGATGAAGCGCATTCAGCAGCTCGGCCTTGAAACCACAGCCACGACACAGGAGCTTGTCACGGGATTCCAAGCCATCATCGCCCCCGCGCTCAAGGCCGGGTACGCCCTTGAAGAGATCCCCGAGCTTGCTACTCGTGCGGCGCAGGCTATGGGCGCTTTCCAGATCCCGATTCAGCAGATGCGGACAGAGATAGAATCCCTTCTTTCAGGCAATATCAACCGGGCACAAGACCTTCTCGCCGGGTATCTTAACGTCACCGGGAAGATGATCAAGGACTGGAAAGCGCAGGGCATCCTTGTCGAGGAGATCAACAAACGCCTTGAGAGCTTCAGGTATTCCAGCGACGCCATCGCGAATACATGGGCCGGCCTGACCTCAAACATCCAAGAATATTTTGAGTTTATCTCCCGTGGTTCCACATCCGGACTTTTTGATTCGATGAAGTCGTCCGTCCGGGAACTTCAGTCCCTCATGATCTCCATGAACAAGGATACTGGGCTGGCCGAGGTCAGCAGTAAAGTCAACAACATCGCAGAAGCATGGAGACGGATGAATGATTTTATTGGGAACAAGATTCTCGTTTCCACTGGGCGGTTCACTGATTGGATTGAAGAGCTGAACAATCCTGAAAATCTTGCTGTTTTTGAGACGACCCTCTCAAATATATGGACTGGTATTGAAAATGGAGCTTCTTTGATTGGAAAGGTTGGCTCTGCCTTCGGTGAGCTCTCTTCAAAAGCAATATCTGGTTGGAACAGTATGCCGGAGATTATCAGAGATGTAGGGATTGTTGGAGCGATGCTTTACGGCAAACGCGGACTTCTCATCTTTGGAACGGCTATGGCAGCTTTCGATAGACTAAATAATATCGCAAAGGGAACGCGATACTTTGTTCAATCTGGCGAAATGTCCTTTTCGGAATTGTTTTCTATGCCGTGGGATGAACTCGGGAAAAAAGTCGGGCAAGTCGATAAGAATATTTCTGGATTCAGAGGAACATATAACGCGACTGTTCAGGACGTAAAGTCTGGCAATACATCCATTAAGACATCTTCTCTTTTGGATGCAGGGGCTGGAGACAAAAGCAAAAGCGAACTCAACAAGATCTCAAACGCCTTGAAAAGCGTAGACACCGATCTTGCCCGTGTACAGATGACTGACGCCGGGTTCCGCCAATTCCAGATCGACCAAAAAGTTGCGGATCTCGAAAAAAACCTTGGCGCAACCAATCCTCGTGTTCAAGAGCTTCGTGCTGAACTCGAAAAAAAGCTTCAAAACGATTTTCTTGAAGAGGTGATCGGATACGCCGATCCCGCCGAAAAACAGATGATAGATCTGCAAAAGGCATATCAAAAATTCAATGATACGCTCAAAGCTTCCACAAAACTCAACGCGGAGGAAAAGTTCGACTTACAAGCAAAGGCGGCTAAGCGATACGTTCACGCGATCGATGAAGTTAATACAGAGCAAAAACAGCTCCTTGAATTCCAAAAAGAAACGTCACGTATCGAAGCTGAGAACAGCAATGATCAAGCCACGCTCTGGCAGATGAAAGTAGATAGATACGAGAAAGAGCTTTGGTATGTCGAAGACATAGCAGAACGCCGCAGTCTGATTGAAGGCCGCATCAACGCAGAACTTGCAGCGGAAAACAAACGGTACACTGCTGACTTCGGGAAAATGTGGGAGGAAACGTACAACCGCATCGATCAAGCTGGCGCGGACATGCTGGAAAACTTCCTCAACGGCACGAAGAACACTTTTGATTCGCTCAAGAAAATGTTCATCCGCACGCTGGCTGAAATGGCAAACGCGGCATGGCTGCGGCCTATCACCGTTCAAATCATGGGCACACTCGGCGGCGTCTTTGGCGTCGGCGGGACGGCGCTTGCGTATGACTCGGCTACAGGAAAAATGGTCAATGCTTCAGGTAGCGGACTTCTCGGCAATTTGCCGTTCTCCAGCCTTTTGCCCGATTCGTGGACATCGGGGGTTTCCAGTTTCTTGAGTTACGAGCTTCCCGGTACGGCCCCCGGCATTTCCGGCTTGTATGGCCCAACTATGGGCGGCGGCAATCTCGCCAGTGGCCTTTCCCTCGGTTCCGCGCTCATGTACGGGGGCCTCGGTTCGCTCGGGTATTCCCTGCTCGGCGGGGCATTGGGGCTTCCCCAGAACAAGTACAGCGGCATTACCAGCGGCCTTGGAGCGGGGCTTGGCGCATGGGGCGCCAGCGCCGCGTTGTCCGGTACGGCCCTTGGCGCGACGCTCGGCAGCGCAGTGCCTGTGGTTGGCACGGTCATCGGCGCGGCTCTTGGCGGGCTGGCATCGTCTTTGTTCGGCGGCGGGAAGAAAACACATCCTTCCGTCTACACCAATGTTGTCGACGCCACTCTGTTTAGCTCGGACTGGGAAGCCCTCATGACGCAAGGGGCATGGACTGACCGGGCCAGCGTTTCCGACGCGGCCGGGATTTTCAAGGGGCTTGGCGAGGTGGCCAACACCACGGCCAGCTCAATCATGGGGTTCGCGCAAGCGTTGCCGGAAGAGTATCAGGCGCAGGTCCTTGCCCGGCTCAACGCCGAGACGGTCAGCTTCGGTCGCGGCTCCACGGCGGGACGTAAGGGCGTCACCGACTACGGGCCGAGCACGTGGAATTTCCAGTTCCATGACGAGGAACAGCTTCAGGAGGTCATCAATACCGCCGGGGAAGATATCCAGCGCGTTATGCTGAACGCGCTCCAGCGGGCAATGGTCGGAACGGATTTGTCCTCGATGCTGGCCGTGGATCTGTCGTCCACGGAAGGGCTGGATAAGGCGATTCAGGCCATCAACGCCATCAATACGGTAACGGAAGCCACGGCGAACATTAAAGAACCGTTATCGGAGATGGAGCAGCAGGCGAAGGCGGCACGGGCGCAACTGGACGAATGGACGGAGTCCATGCGGTCGCTTGGTGTGAATGCCGATTACGCCGGGAAGCTCATGGAGGACTACAGGCACGCCTACATCGACAACGTGATCGAGTCACTGGACGAATCGCTGCACCCGCTTTCGGCCTACGAACAGGCGGTGAAGACGGCGAACGAGGCTGTGGATCAGCGCAAAAAGGCACTTGAGATCATCGGGGCCACGGAAGGGCAGCTTGCGCAGGTCGAGGCCATGCGCGCCGAGGTGGTGAAACAGGCCACGGAGGAAATGCTGCGCTCGTTCGACCAGTCCGTCGCGCAACGGTGGGCGGCGGTGAACGGCAACAGTGATGAGGTGGGCCGGGCTATCTCACAGGCCAACGAGTTGCGGGAGACGATCCAACAGTTCGGGGAAGGCTCCGCGCAGGTGGCGGAACTGTTGAAGCTCCACGCCGCCGAAACCGCAAAGGCCGCGCAGGACGCCGCAAAGTCCGAATACGATTCGCTCAAGGCGCAGATGGATGCGCTGGAACAGCAGCGGGTCCAGCTTCAGCAACAGGCGATACATGAGCAGATCAACGCCATCAACGAGCAGCTTTCCGCCGCGAAGACGCTCAAGAGCACATGGGAAGGGCTGGACAAGAGCCTTGGTCAATCCCGGTACAACCTGTTTGCCGGGAGCGCCAACCTCGACGCGGAGAACCGCCTCGGAACGGTGCAGGCCGAGTTCCGGCGGCTGTCCGGGCTGGCGCTGGGCGGCGACTCCGACGCGGCGGGCCAGCTTGCGGGCGTGGGCAATTCCCTGCTCGATCTGGTGAAGCAGACGGCGGGGACGGAAGAAGAATACCTCGACGCTTTCTTCGCGGTGAACGCACAGTTGAAGTCCGCGCAGGACGCGGCGGGCGCGCAGGTATCCGCAGCCGACAAGCAACTTGAAGCGCTGCAAGGCCAGCTTGATGTCCAGAACGCGGCGCTCAAGCAGCTTCAGGGTCAGAGCGCCACGCTTGAGGAGATTGAAAAGCAGATTGCCGACTTGAAGCCGCTCCTTGACGCCGCTGGGCAAAAGGCCGGGGTGAAGGCGTTCGCCCGTGGCGGGCTCGCCATGCCGGGATGGTCCCTTGTGGGCGAGGAAGGGCCGGAACTGGTGAACTTCTCGCAGCCGGGGCGCGTCTACACGGCGGCGGATACGGCGGCGCTGTTCCGCAGCGCGACGCCCCGGGCGGCTGACACCGATTCGGGAAGCCGCGAGGAAGTCAAGGCGTTGCGGCGGGAGGTCTATGAGCTTCGCCGAGACATGCTCATTTCCATGTCCGAGATCGCCAGATTTTCCCGCCGCACGTCCGACATGGTGGAAGCGTGGGACGCCGAGGGGATGCCGGGGGTGCGGGCATGAAGCTCATAGAGCCGCAGGCCATCCGGTTGCTGTCCAGCACCGTGCCGGAAAACGACGCCCCGGCGTGGAACGCGGGCACAGCCTATGAGATCGGGGATTCCGTCATCCATGAGCACAAGGTCTACAAGGCCGTGGCCGACAGCACGGGTAAACAGCCGGATCAGCACAGCGAGGGAACCGACGCTTTCTGGCGGCTCATGGGGCCGACGAACCGTTACGCCATGCTCGACCAGTATGTGTCCACGCAGACTGTCGCGGCTGAGGACGTCATGACGTTTGCGGTAACCTTCAACCGCTGCACCGCGTTCGCGCTCTTGAACTTCAAGGCCACCAGCATCCGGGCCGTGGTGCGGGACGGTGACGGCCTCGTCATGTATGACCGCACGGTTTCCACGCTCAAGGACGTGGACGGCTACTGGAACTACTACTTCCTGCCCCTTGAGCGCATCGTGGATCAGGCCGTGACCAACATTCCCATGTCGCCCGTGGCCACGCTTTATGTCTCGCTCACACAGGAGGGAGGCCCGGCGCTCGGGCAGGTCATCGCGGGGCAGGCGTGGCCCATCGGCATGACGCAGTACAACACCCGTCTCGGCATCCGGGACTATTCCCGCAAGGACACCGACGAGTTCGGCAACACACGGCTGGTCAAGCGGGCCAACGCCAAGCGCACGAGCCTGCCATTGTACCTGCACCCGTCCCGGCTGGACAGCGTGCGGGAAATCCTCGCCCGGATGCACGGCCTTCCCGCGCTCTGGCTCGGGGACGACAACGAAGGGATCGGCTCCTATCAGTCACTGACGGTCTGGGGCTGGCTTGAGGATTGGAACGCGGTCTTTGCCGGGCCGAACAAGATCGACATGAACATTGACATACAGGGGTTGAAGTAATGGCAGTAAAGCAGCTTCCCAAGATTTCGGATCTCCCGGAACCGCCGGACAGACTTGTGGGCGATCAGGAACGGTTTGACGTGCTGACGTTCAACAGCCTGAAAGCGCAGAAGAAGATGGTCAACGAGGATCTGAACAAGACGCTGATCCCCGCGCTGAACGAATTTGCCGTGGATGTGAACGCCAGCGTCGACGCGGCGGCTCTGAGCGAACGGAACGCCCACGACTCGGAAGAGGTGGCGAAAAGGAAGGCGGGTGAAGCCTCGGGCTCGGCGGGGGCCGCAAAGGTTTCGGAAGACAACGCGAAAGTCAGCGAGACGAACGCCCTTGCCTCAAAGAACGCGGCGGCCCTTTCCGCCGAATCCGCCGAATCCGCCCGCATAGCGGCGGAAGCGGCCCGCGACGAGGCGCAGGATCTCGCTAATGTCGGGTATGCGTCGGAAAGCCGCGCAGGGCTGGCGAAGGTCGACGGGAAGACCACGCAGGCCGCTGCGGACGGCGCGATCACCGTGAAAGACGTGGCGATTGAGGGGGATCTCGGGGATCTGGCGAGCGCGCGGGGACAGATTGGAGATGCTAAAGAGATGCCAAATCTGGACTTTAATACGCTTACAACTCCGGGAAACTATAGAATAACGGGGAATCCCACTAACGGTCCTTCTTTGCCTCTCAATATCTCCGGAGCTTCCATCGGTTCTCTTATTGTAGCTGGTACTTTGGGACAGAATGGGCGCATCTTTCAGATCATGATATCCGGTAGCACGGTTACGTGGAGGACTGTTCAAAATTCGACAGGAACGACATGGAGCGCTTGGCAACAGTTGCTTTCAGGAAACAAAGTTGGTGACGGCATTCGCGTCACCAACGGCATCATCTCCGTACCCGAGATGCAGGGCGCGACGGTATCGACCGCCGGGACGTCCGGCCTTGTTCCGCCCGCAGCCGCCGGGCAGCATGAAAGCTTCCTGACCGGAGGCGGGGAGTACAAGCCCGCGCTCACCAAGATTTCGGACAGCGTGAGTCTGGAGGATTCGAAGACGGCGGCGTCCGCGAAGGCCGTGAAGACGGCCTATGACCGGGGGACTGCCGGGGTCACTGCGGCGAATGGCAAATTATCTTTGTCCGGCGGCGTAATGAGCGGGCGCATCGGTGGCCTTCGAGGGAACTACAATGCCGATGCGAGTTCACGGTATGTAACCGGCGCTCTCGAAATACGGGAAAATGGAGGCGTAGGGAATGCGCAATCAGACATAGCCTATGCTCCGACAATCGGCTTTCATTGGGCGAATAGAGTTGCGGGCCTGCTTGCGCTGCGAAGCGACGGCATATTTACCTTTTTGAAGCAAAACGGAACGAGAGCCGTTGTTGATTGCGATGTCCCGTATGCAACTGCGGCAAACAAGCTCCGCAGGGAAGGGGGCGTCGATACAAGCTGGTATTGGTCTGGTCAGGGAGGCCAACCCGGTTGGCTGTGGGGAGGCAATGACGGCGTCAACATGTACGTCTACAACCCCGCCAATTTCAGCGTGAACTATGCCAACTCCGCCAACTACGCTAATTCGGCCAACTATGCGAACAGCGCGGGTTCCGTTTCGGGTCTTGGGGGTGCGCGGGTATCTGGAGTTGTAAGCAGATGTGGGGATGAAATTTGCGTACATGCGCCTGCGGGCGGGCAATATCTCATCTTGTACGGACAACGGGTAGCGGTCACGAATGGACGTAGGGGGGGTGAACTTTACGCGACATTGAGCCCCGGAATTTACACTGGGGGGAGCCATTTGGGACAGACTGGAAACCGTGAAAACGACGACGCGCACATGGTGGCCTATGCGGGCGAACTCTACCGGGTGTAAAAAAGGAAATGTATGTACCAGATAATGGATAGCATCATGAAGGAAACGGAAGGTTCCGGCAGGTGGGACGTTTCCACAGTTTTTATCCGCCCCGACGGTTCCTATCTTATCCGGAGGCTCGATATCGTGTGCGGAGACGCCCTTTACCACGTGCCGAATGAAGGGAAGTGGAAGGGGATGTTTGATGTACTCACGGACTATGTATCAGAGCATCCGGAAACTCTCCGGGACATCCCCGTCCATACTCCGACGCTTGAGGAAGTGAAGACCGCCAAACTCTCCGAAATCAACGCGGCTGCGGACAGGGCCATAGCCACACTCACGGCGACCTATCCGGACCGGGAGATCAGCACGTTCGACAAGCAGGAATCCGAGGCCCGCGCCTATGCCGCCGACCCTACGGCTTCAACGCCGCTTCTTTCGGCATTGGCGCAGGCTCGGGGCATTCCGCTGCCCGACCTTGTGGAGAGGGTGCTTGCCAAGGCCGACGCCTTTGCCGTGGCTTCCGGCTCCATCATCGGCCAGCGTCAGGCACTGGAAGATCGGCTTGATGCCTGTACGACGCTGGAAGAGGTGCAGGGCATCACCGTCAACATCTCCATGCCAGGCGGGGGAGAAGCATGACCTACGGAAAGCGAACGTTGATCGCCGTCGACCAGCTCCTCAATACGCTCCTCGGCGGCTGGCCGGACGAAACCCTGTCCTCGCGCTGTTACCGCTGGGCGCGGGACGGGGTGAGAGCGTGGCCCCGCAAACTCATAGACGGGCTGTTCTTCTGGCAGAGGGAACACTGCAAGAGCAGTTATGAGAGCGAGAGGGAGGGGAGGCAGTCGCCGCCGGAATTGCGGCGCGTGACCCCGGAAGCGTAACCCGTTATAATCTTTTCAGGCAGAGGCGGGGGAGATTGGAGCCTCCCCCACCGGCCCGGTGTACGACCACCGGACCACGGCCCCACACGATGATTGCAGCATCGTGCAAGGTTTCCGCCTGCGGTTGAGTGCCCATAGCGAGGGGCGCGCAAAGGCTATCAGGCGATGCTCGGGGGCGCAAGACAGGACTTTCAACGAATGAGAGGGATTGAAAAAGAGATTCGGTGCGGCAACTGCGGGCGGTTGCTGGCGAAAGGAACGGCAATCGCCCTTGAAATCAAATGCCCCCGCTGTGGGGAGATCAAATACGTGAGGGACATGATCCCCGGCCTTGAGCCGCATGACGGCCGAGATCGCAACAATGCAGACAAAGAAGGACAGCGGGCCTGACACCCGTATTATCGTCGGCCCCTATCGCATTCCCCTTTCCCGCGAACGATTCCTTTTGCTTGAGCGGGACATCATGACCACGGCGGGCTTTACGAAAGCGGAGATCCACGCGGAAATCCTGCGGAGGCTTGGCGTATGTGCGGAGTAGAGCTTGTGCCTGTCGAACGCCTGAAGCCCGCTGACTACAATCCCCGCCGCGCCGATGCGGAACGCCTTGCGCTGGTGAGGCTTTCCCTGTCCCGGCTCGGTTTTCTGCTTCCCATCGTCGCAACGCCGGACGGGGAAATCCTTTCCGGCCATCAACGCCACGCCGTGGCCATGTCCATGGGGGCGCGTCAGGTTCCCGTGATGTTCGTGGACATCCCGCAGGAGCGGCGGCGCGGCCTGAACATCCTTTTCAACCGGGCCACAAACGACATCCCCATGACGGCCGATGAGGTGCGGCTTCGGGCAGAGCTTCAGTGTGCCAATGCTCATGAGCTTGCCGAGCGCCTGCCCGACCTTGATCCGAATGGGCCGGAGTTTTGGCCGTGCCTGTCTTTGGCCACGCGGAGCGTCCGGGAACTGGCCTGCCGGAATGTGGCCAGTTTTCAGCCGCAATCCGCCAACGTAGGCCGGACTCTGGCGCGGCTTGGCGTCCGGTTGCCCATTGTGCTGACTGGGGACGACGCGGTGGTCAACGGCATCGGGCGGCTTGAGGCTGCGGCGCGGAAGGGCAGGGAAACGATAGAGGCGATCACCGTATCCCCGGTGAAGGCAGAATTTGCGCGGGCAATGCTGAACCTGTTGAGCATGGATTTCCATTTTGAGGGGGACAACGCGGACATGCTGCGGTATGGGGCCTTCCGCCGCAGCAGGATGAGACGCCGCACGTTGGGGACAGCCTATGTCATCCCTGTTTTCCGCAGCCGCCGCAACGCCGACTTTGACATTGCGGATCCTGAGCACAGGGCGAAGTGGCTGCACGTTTGTGGTGATTCCGTGCTCGATTTCGGTTCGGGGCATGGCGACGAAGCGCGTATGCTCCGTGAAGCGGGGATCGACGTTACGGCGTTCGAGCCTTACGAAAACGATGGGCACGAACGGATTTCCTTTGACCGTGGCAGGCGGTCAGCCGAGGGGTTCATTCATGCTGTACGTTCCGGGAAACGCTTTACCTCCCTCTTTCTGTCGTCCGTCCTTAATTCAGTGCCCTTTGTTTCCGACCGGGAACACATCGTTTGCATTTGCGCCGCACTGTGTGATGGAAATTCCACACTGTACGCTTCGGCGCGTTCCACCAAGGGGGCAAACTGGCAGTGCCACACTCGCGGCCCCGGTTTGAATGAGCATGGCATGTATGAAGGCACGTTCCGCGTCGCTTGGGAAAGGGGGGTCACGATTGGGGATCTCGGCGTGGCTCCAAAAGTACAGAAATACTATGATCGCGCTGAGTTCAGGGAGCTTTTCCTTCAGTTTTTTGGTGAAGTGGAAATCTGCCCCAAGTCTACGTCAATCGCCGCAATCTGCCGCAAGCCCCGCCCTGTGAATCCTGAACGCCTCGCCGCCGCGCTCCGGTTCGAGTTCGATCTGCCGTATCCCGGCGGCCGCAGGCTCGGCATGGCGGAAGAGGCTCTTGCCGCCTTCGGTACCCGTCTGGGGGTGAGCTTATGACGCGGGCGGCGCGGGAGTTGAAGGACTGGACGTTTCGCGGCTTCTCCGGCCAGTTTGACGGGCATGTCCGCGAACAGCTTCCTTGGTACGACATGGCGACGGCGGCGGTGGCCATGATTGCCCGGCATTACATCCCGCAGGGGGGCAAGGTGTACGATCTGGGGTGTTCCACCGGGAACATCGGGCGCGTGCTGGCGCCGACGCTGCATGAGCGGGAGGCGCGGCTTGTGGCGCTGGACGAGTGCCGGGACATGGTGGCGGCGTACCGGGGGCCGGGAAGGGCGATCACGGCGGACGTGGCACGCTATCCGTACAAGGCTTTCGACGTGGGGATTGCCTTTCTGACGCTCATGTTCCTGCCTGTCCCGGAGCGGCGGCGTTTGCTTGCGACGCTGCGGGGGAAGGTGAAGCCGGGCGGGGCGATCATCGTCGTGGACAAGGAAGAATCCCCCGGCGGCTATCCGGCTACGGTGCTGTCCCGGCTGACGTGGGATTGCAAGCTCAGGCAGGGCGCGGAGCCGGGGGCGGTGATGCGGAAAGAGCTTTCGCTGTCCGGCGTACAGCGGCCTTTGTACAAGGGGGAGTTGGGGCCCGACGCCGTGGAGGTGTTCCGATTCGGGGATTTTGCGGGATGGTTGATTGAGGGATAGAAAAAGCCCTCTCGGTGGTAATCCGGGAGGGCTTTTTTAGACACATATTCTGACACATATTTGTGCCCGATTCCGCCACATTTTGACACATTCTGCTGAGTATAAATATAATTATTTAAGTATATTAACTCATATTATATACCCCGAATGGGGGTCTTGTTGTGTCTGGGGAGCTGTGACGGGGTTTGCGCTTCGGGCGTATCCTTGGTGTGAGCGAGGATATGAACCTGTTGAATACGGTCGATAAAAAAAGGTGCCATTTTAAGTTTGTATGCTACTGACTGATAATATATCATGAAATATGAGTACATTTTTGATGAATAAGGATAAGGAAAAGCCCTGAACACATCGAGTGCTCAGGGCTTTTTCCTGATTTCCACATGGAAAAACCTGCTAGTTATACTTCCTTACGCCATAGATACCGACGACAACGGAGATGAGCATGAAAGTACCAGCGATGATCATAATAGGAAACATGGACATGGTGGACTCCTTTATCGTTATAGGTTTCAGAAAAAGGAAACACACAGCAGAAAAATCCGTACAAAAGTTTGTAGAGAACACCCTTTCGTCGTGAATCCTGTCTACCACCATTCATGGAAAAGGCACAAACGGAAAAAAATGTTCTTTTTGACAACTAAAACTTATTAGAGGCGCTGCCATAACTGAAAAATGCCCGAGGACGGAATCATCCTGCGGGCATTTTCAATAATCGGGCGGAAAGGGGAGGCGGAAGGGGCGGGGGCGGGCCACTTCATCGGTCTCTCTCTCTCTCTCTCTCTCTCTCTCTCTCT
>OGXE01002975.1_pt1 | contig 11911 bp, 12 predicted proteins | sample 1576181 | NCBI WGS metagenome assembly OGXE01 (sample SAMEA3541478, study PRJEB24748) | human gut metagenome | biome: human gut; feature: human-associated habitat; material: faeces | place: China | collected 2012 | reverse complement strand
AAGTCAAAATTTGAGATGTTTGTTTAGCATCCCGTTCAATGACTAACAACGAATCTACCGATACCTACTCCCTGCACAGGGTCGTTTACGGGCTCTTTGACGACGTGCGCGAGGGCGATCGGGGAAAAGGCAGCGGTATCCTGTTTGTCGATATGGGCGGGGACAAATACGGGAGGCAGCTTCTTATCCTGTCAGATCGGCAGCCCCGTGAGCCTGAATACGGGAAATTTGTCAGAACCGAGCCAATCCCTGAAGCCTTTTTCGGGTTTTCCGCATACCGTTTTGAAACCGTGGTCAATCCTGTAAAACGGGACAGCCGAACCCAAAAACGCACGCCTCTGTGCAACCGCGAAGATATCACGCGCTGGTTTCTGGAAAAGGCCCCCTCATGGGGCTTTGAGGTACAGGAATCCTCTTTTCAGGTCGCGGAGATCAATGCTGATATTTTTTGGAAGGGGGAACAGAAAATCACCCTTGGAAAAGCGCGTGTGACAGGAACCCTTACCGTTATTGATAAAAAATGTTTCACTCAAAGTGTCTGCCTGGGCATCGGCCACGGCAAAGCCTTTGGTTGCGGATTGCTTCAGGTCGCTCCCATCGTCTTTTAACCAGCAGCTCAAGGAATGAAGATGAATACACTCAAAGGAACCCATGTTGAATTCCATATCCTCCAGTCTTTTCCTGTTTCCTGCCTGAACCGGGACGATGTGGGCGCCCCAAAGAGCGCGATGATCGGCGGGGTATCCCGTGCCCGCGTCAGCTCTCAGTGCTGGAAGCGTCACGTGCGGCTGGCCCTTCAGGAGTTCGGCGTCAAAATCGGTGTGCGCACGAAACAGGTTGCCGGGATGCTCGCGAAAGCCTGTGAAGCCAAGGGAGCCACTCCGGAACAGGCACTGGCGTTCGGTGACGCCTGCGCTCCTCTGTTGGCTGAAGATACCCTATATTTCTTCTCGGAAAGTGAGGCGGAAGCCATCGCCGAATTCGCTGCGACACAGGCCTTTGAGCCTGAATCCGCCGCCGTCAAAAAATCGGGAAAGACCGTATTGTCCCCGGAGCTGAGAAAGGCTCATAAAGCCCATTTCAATCCCGCCGTTGACGGGCTCGACATCGCCCTGTTCGGGCGCATGGTGGCACAGGCCCCCGATCTCAACGTCCATGCCGCCGCATCGTTCGCACATGCCATCTCCACGCACCGCGTCGACAACGAAATCGAATTTTTCACGGCACTTGATGATCTCAAATCCGATGATGAAACGGGCTCCGCTCATATGGGAAGCCTTGAATACAACTCGGCCACCTATTACCGCTATATCAACCTCGATCTCGGCCAGCTCGCGGATTCGCTTGGCAATACGGGATTGGCCGATGCCGTGTCGGCTTTCATCAAGGCCTTGTACATCGCCGTCCCCTCCGCCCGACAGACCACGCAAACCGGCATGCGCCCGTGGGACTATGCCCGTATCTACATCCGCAAGGGGCAAGGCATGCAGGCCAGCTTTGACGAGCCGGTAAGGGCAAAGGGGCAAGGCTTCCTCAAGCCGAGCATTGAGGCCCTTGAACTCCAACTCGCCAGGCAGGAGAAGCTGACCGGCTCGCTGTTCGGCAAGGCCGCCGAATTCACGTTTGGCAAGGACGACTCCGTCAGCATCGACGATCTCGTCAACGGCGTAGCGGAGTTCGTGCGCCCGTATGAGGCGCAGGCATGACCGCCCTGCTCCTCTGGCTGGAGGCCCCCCTTCAGTCTTGGGGGGTCGATTCCCGCTTCGGAAGGCGCGATACGCTTCCCTTTCCTTCCCGCTCCGGCGTGCTCGGGCTCGTCTGCTGCGCTACGGGGCGCAGCGGCGAACAGGAAGCGTGGCTTGCTGAGATGAAGGAATACACGCAGACCGTAGTGGCGTATTCACGGCTCGAAAACGGCAAACCGGACATACAGCCCCTCCTCCGCGATTTCCAGATGGTGGGCAGCGGCTATGACGCTTCGGACCAGTGGCAGGATCTGCTCATCCCCAAGAAAACGGACGGGAAACGTCCGGTCGGTGCGGGAACGAAGATGACCTACCGTTATTACCTTCAGGATATGGCGTTCGCCTGCGCGCTGGATGTCCCCGAAGTTTATGTGGATGAAATCATCGTTGGGCTGCAAAATCCCGTGTGGCCCATATGTCTTGGGCGCAAAAGCTGCGTGCCCACGGACATCGTTTATCGTGGCCGTTTCGACTCGCAGGAAGAAGCATTGACAGCCGCCGGAGAAATAGCGAAAGCCAAAAGGCGCGCGGAACGCTTCCGTGTGGCCCACGGGCGGGTTGAGGGCGGGGATGTGCTGACCCTGAATGATATCCCCATCGCCTTTGGCCTGCGCAAGCGATATGAGGACAGGCAAGTGACAATTCTGGAACAATGAAAAAGTGCCGCTGGGACTACTCCCGGCGGCACTTTCTGCAAGCGGGATAGAGATGCCGGAAGAAAAGGAGCCCACCACAGCTGAAGAGCCCAAAACTCCCCGCCGCTTGTTCATCCCGATCACACGGGAAACGCTTCCCCGCGTATCGGACAAGTACCCGTTTATCTATCTGGAAAGAGGACGGCTGGAAATTGACGACAGCAGCATCAAATGGATCGACGCGGACGGAAACAGAGTGCGTTTGCCCATAGCGACGATCAACGCCCTGCTTCTTGGCCCCGGTACGTCTGTAACCCATGAGGCTATCAAGGTCTTCCCCACGCACGTGGGGGTGTTTCTCGTTAGGGCTATGATTCGTAGGATCTGCAAAAGTCTTCCCCACGCACGTGGGGGTGTTTCCCGACTTCTACCAGAAACTCGCCGACCTTTCCGGGAACTACAACGCAACCACTGAGTACCAGAACCAGCTTCTCGAAGCACAGGCCCGCATCTACGCGGAATCCCTCGGCCCCGGACATGAGAAGTATATTGAGCAGTGGAAGGAGCTGATGCAGCTCCAGAATAGCCGCGACGGATGGGACGGCGCGCGGCGTTCTGTGCTCGCGTTTTATTCCGAGGCGACGGATTTCGGGAAAGGCTTCGAGCAGGCCACCACGAACATGCTCGACAGTATCAGCGGGGCATTCCAGATCACGACCGACGGTCTGGTGGTGAAGAGGACGGCCCGGCTATCACGCATAACAGCGTCGGCTTCTGGCGCGGCGAAGGGGACGAGCTTGAATATCTGTTCACGCAGGACGCCTTTCGGTTGGAGGTCTGCCAAGGGGCCAACCCGGACAGCGTAGCCCACATTCTTGACGCGGCGGGGTTTCTCAAAAAAGACCCGCAAGGCAACTACAAGAAGACCCACACGCCTCCGCGTCTCGGTAGGTCTACCCGCCTATACACCGTTTCAGGAAATACCTTGAACGCTGATGACTAATTTTGCTGTAATTCTGTAATCATAAAAAATTACAGTGTGTTATACAATTATGCTAAAAAAGAAATTCCGTAATTGTGTAACGCCCTGCATTGATTACAGGATTACAAGGGTGAAGGATTATTTGTAATTTATATCCATGCTAAATTATTAATCTTTACAAAAATTACAGTAATTACAAATAGTCTTCGCCAAGGGCCTCAATGACGTCCCCCATATTGAAACCCTTTACAATTTCCGCCAGTTCTTCTTTGGAATAGAACATCTTCATATTCAGAAAAAACGTAACATCCATAGGTAATCTGTCCGTAGCCCTGTCCGATAGCTCCATATCGCCCTGCATTGCCGCGTCACCGGCAAGCGCCCAAAGTCCTTCGCGCAAATCCTCTGAAAGCGCCTCGTCTTTCGGAAAAGCTGACTGGAGATAGGTTTTTGCCAATTATATGCTGCCGGTCGTATTGTTCATTGACGTTTCCCCGGATTGGTGAAATCAGGAATTGCCGGTTCCTGCACCTTTTTAAAGCTACCGCCCGTAATCTTCCTTTCAGCCGCGTGGCGGGCGTTGACGCAGTTGGGCGTATTCCACAGTTCGCCGGGGTTGCTCTTGCATTCTTCTATTTTGGCGTCCAATGCTGCCTTATTTTCCGGCGCAAGATACCACTCTACGGTTTTTGTTTCCTCGGCGTTGCAACCGCCGACAAAAGCCATGCACAGAGCCAGTGTAGACAACATCAGAACAACTTTCTTCATAGCTAATCCCTATTTCGTTTGCTTTCGCCATGTCCAAGGGGAATGGGGTGCGGCTCCGCCCAGATTCCCACGCCCGACAACCGCGCGGTTTCTTCCAACAGTTTCCATTCCGAGCATTGAGGAAGCTTGCAATAGCGCGGGGCAACCCATGCCGCCCCGCGTAGCAAAAGAGCCTCCTGCACCGTCAAACCGTTTTCCAGCAGGACGATGTCCACAGTTCGGCCAAAACGATCTTGATATTGTGCCTCAATGCTAACTTGCCTTTCCAGCACCAGAGAGGCCGTGCATTCCGTTGCCCATATTTCCCCAGGCTACCCCCGCTCCGGGCAATCAATCCCATACAATCGAACACGGATTGAGCCGTCCACTACGATAGTGTCACCGTCGATAACGCGGGTAATAGTAACGGCATAACAATTTGCTGGAGTAATCAGGAAAAAGAACAACAGAAAAAGCCGCATAAAAATGTCTATCAACATAGACATTTTATGCAAGCCCACGCGTATATAGATACAATGGAAACTGTACCTTATTTACAAGAAGCAACTGCTATCACTCTCAAAAAAATCCGCACGGATGCCGGATTGTCCCAAAGCGAACTGGCCGACTTCGCGGGGCTATCCAGAAGCTATATCGCAGCGGTGGAAGCCGGAAAAAGCGGCTTTTCCGGTGATGCCCTCTTTTTGATTGCTGATGTACTGAAAATTGCGCCTGCTGATATTATCGCGCAGATTGATGCTCTCAGAAAAAAGAAGCCTACCCTGTCCGAACTGGAACCGGGTAGGCCTCGCAAGCAAAAAGACTAAGAACGTTTAACGGCCTCTATTGTGGGGCCGTATTTGTTTTTGCGGTTGCTGGCGCTCCTGTATCTGCGGCCGCTCCCGTTCTTGCCCTTGAATCTGTGAGTTCTCTGATTGTTGCGGTGGACGGTATTCCTGCTCTTGGGACTGGTTGCGCTCTTGTTCTTCCCGTTGGCATATGAGGACATGCTTATTCACCGCCTGTACGACTTCAAATTGCGCCCGCTCAATGACTTTTCCCGCGTACTCCCCTGCAAAGGGATTCACGCCGAAAGCATTTCCTAACTCCCCCAAAGCTTTCTTCAAATCTTTCTGCTCATAACCGCGCAAAGCCATTACCAAATCAATAGCGCCTTTGCCGCTTTTTCCCGCGCCCATACGCCAAGAGGAATTGTTCACCAAGACTTCCCGCTGGTCAGGCAGTCGGTAGCAATCACGGTCATCTTTGGGATACGGCCCTTTTGCGCCGAACAGGCCTTTCAACACCGCGCCAAGCTCCACACCGCGTAGAGTTTTCATATACTCTTGCAGCGTGGTGTTTTCTTTATGCAGGTGGGAGTTTATGTCTTTGAGTGCAAGATTTTGCTGTTTCAGAATTTCGTTTTCACTTTTGACGGCGCTAACAACGGACTCTGTGGCGGCGCGTTGGGCCTCGCTGCCCCGTTGGGCCGCTGTTCGTGCATACTCGACAAGAACCTTGTCGCTTATTCTGTTCAATTTTGACGGCAGTTCCGGCGCATCATAGCGTTGAGCCTTAGGAATTTCCGGCAACCGCTCTTTCCCGATGATGGAATAGAATTGACTCACTCTCTGGTGTGTGGCGCGAGAATTTTCAATTCCACGGTTAATACCAAGGGATTTTACGGCATCGGCATAATCGGTCTGGAGCAAAGAAAGCGTATGCCGTGAGCCACCGAACAGGGCGCGACAATTCAGCTTGCCGGTATCGTCCAGAGGCAACAAAAGCGCATGAATGTGCGGCGTGGCCTCATCCAGATGCAGCACAGCTTTTACCACCCGGTTGCCGTAACGCTCTTGCAGCCATTGTCTAGAGGCATCCACCCACGAATTGAGCCGGTGAGCGTCATACTCACCGGCCTTTTCGGTCTGCCCTGGGCGGAAATATTCAGGACTGGCGGAAAGCAGCATTTCCACGCCAAGAACGGCATTTTTACGGATTCGTTGTGTGCCGATGGCCTCTTTGACCAGCGTCACGTTGTCAGAATCAGCGTTGCCGACCAAAGTACGGTTCTCGGCAGTCCGAGCCGCGTCCGCATTGGGAGTTCCCGCTCCCGCTGGTTGTGCTTGCCCGAACCGCCGATTGCGCCCCACTTCTTTAGCTTTTGTATGCGCAGCACGGTGAACGCTGGTCGCATGTATCTCTCCAAGTGCAAGGAGCTTCGCGCTCAAAAAGCACGATGTCACATATGGAAACCTTGCCGTTGGTATGAACCAGAGTTATCAGACACAAATCGTTGCGCTGAACAAGCTGGACCAGCCTCGTCAATTCGTGTGCCGATTTTTCAGCATATGGGAGAGGGGTATTTATTGGGGTGAAGACGCGCTCCCCATTGGAAACGTCGCGGTAAAACAAGGTCGGTATCGAATCGCCCATATCCCCCAAAAAGTCCACTCGGATTCGGACTTTGCCAAAGTGGCGGTATATCTCATATTCCAGCGGCTCAAAACCGGCCTCTACTGCCTGTTCAAGTGAAATGACTTCCATAACGGCCTCCTACTCATAGTGTTTTTAGAAGGCGATAGATTAACAAATTGTCTTCAACAATTCTTTACGGCATACTACGGCATATGCCCTGCAACATGCCGGAACCTGTTTTCTTTTGGCGTGGATTATCCCGGCAAGGCCGGGCGAACAGAATATTTTCAGGATGAAAATGTGGAGTGAGTCCACATTTGTTCAGCAAGCGATACTCTACTCATATCAGTAAAGGGCTTACCGAGATGTATTATGAAAATGTAAAAAAACGCATCATTAAAGAGCTCATGGATGAAATTTCAGGCATTGGCGCAGGAGAGCTTGAGCTTGTTGGGCATAGAGTCATAGAAACTCTAGAAGGCCAGAAAATAGTTCATCACGGCCTTAACAAAGACTATAGGCCAGCTGGATACACGGTTGACTCTTTCGACCAAGCCGGGACTATTGTGGGGGCATATAGTGTCGAAGCTGGGTATTTTGATGACTCAAGCACAAAAAACGCACCACCAGAGTTTAAAAAGATAGAGAAAGATTTTAATGGTGCGTTAAAGCATTGTTCAGGTGACATCAAAAAACTATATCTATTTAGCTCTCAAGAAGAGCCGCCATCGTTTCGCGCCAAATTTAATAATTCACCTGTTTTTAAAAATGGCAGGGTGTCAGAAATAATTATTTATGACGCTAGAGAACTTGCCAAACATATTTATGAACATTCACAAGAAAATCAGACAGCGGCTTCATTTTACTGTGATTTTTTTCCTGATTTTGCACATAACCTAGATAACTACGAATATTATGGCAAAGTACCATCTATTTGTCGCAATCATTTCTCTGAACCAGCTTTCATTGAATCCATTGTAAATCATTACAGAAGTGGTCACAAAATTTGTATATTATCTGGGCTAAGTGGGACTGGAAAAACGCAAGCCGCGATTGAATTTCTTCATACCCATGCACAAAGCTTTGATAACTACATTTGGATTTCTGGCGAAGACTGGCCCGAAAGAACTCCTCTTACGTCAATTCAAAGAGCACGTGGAGGATTTCCTATCAATATATCAGGATTATTTAATTCTACAAAAACATTGCTCGTTATTGATAACTTGAATCGAGTCATAGACCAAACAGAGTTAGAAGAGCTCTCAAACGGATTTATTCTGGGTGGGGTTGTTCTAGCAACTTCACAATTTACAAACCATAGCGACAAGATTTACTTGCCAATACCAGAACTATCTACAGAGGTCGCATTTAAAATTATAGGGCAAAATCAACACGATGCGACAGATAATTGTAAAAATTTTATAGCGAAATGTAAATTTTCTCCACTAATTCTCGCTACTGCTCGTGATATTGCGCGAGAAGAAGATATAGATGCTGAAGATTTATATTCTGAAATTTTGGCAAGGCCCGCTGAAACTGTCTCTAAAGATGGTCAGTCGATTATGCGGAGAATCCTTTCTCGCCTAAATGACGAATACAGGCAGGCATTGGTAAAGATAGCAGACTCAGGTGTCTTTCTTCACGATTCTCGATTTTTAGGTTTTTATATAGGAAACAGTTGCCGGGTTGCCTTACAACGCATTGGAATCCTAAAGCCTTCAAATATTCCTGGAATGCTAACTGTGCATGACCTCATTTGCAAAGCGATGCAGGAAAGCCCAAGCGCAGAAAGTATCGCAAATGCGATAGACGGATATATTGGAAAATTTTCTGGCGATATGCGCCCAAGCGTTATTAGAGAAATTCATGTATGTGCACAACAGCTTCGAGCAGCTAACGCCCTAAAAGGAGAAAGACCCCCTGACTGGCTAACCTATGCGCTGCTTCAAATTGATGGAGCTTCTAACCTAGATATTGCGGCATCACTCTACTCACGACCAATATCTACAGCTAGTTCACTTCAAGAGTTATTGTGTATCATTGATGTGAAAGAAATACATGCCTATCAAATTACAGATAAGGATGAGAAACAAAAATTCTTTAAAGATTGCGCCCAAGAATATGCGGCGGCGATAAATGATGATTTGCCACATGAAATAAAAATAGAGCTACTCCACCATGCAGGGAAGGCATTTCGAAGATGCGAAATGTACGATGAGTCTTTTAAATCTTTTACTGAACTTCTTAGGATAGAACCAAAGTGGCATGCAACATTAAGTCAAATTGCCCATCTCGGAACTCAGTGGAAAGCAAGTTATAAAATAAAATCTGCGAGCAATGAAGCTTTAAAAGAACTTTTTGATTATATATTTGACGAATATAAGGATGTACCTCTGCGCGTTTCCTTGGCAGCCATATCACTTTTTCGCTCTTACAGAATGTTAGTGTCTGATATAATTCAATCAAAAGAAAAAGTAAAAAAATAGCTACTATTATTTCAATGTCAGCATTGGAAGGGTTACACCAGTTTTACGAAGCACTTTTTAGCTTTACATCAATGTTTAGCTACCAACATGGCGATATTTGCCTATCTTTAGCAAAAGATTTACCTGAAATGTTTGAGGTACCTCCAAGCCTAATTGAGCAGCGGCAATGGACTAGCGTATGTGAGGCGTTTACCAATATTGCAGCAGCCGCTGCAGAACAAAACCTAAAAGAGCGCAGCACCGCTACTGCTTGCAGATTCGCCGACGCCATTCTCGAAACCCAAAATCCATCGACTTTTACAGCGCGCGCAATTGCAAAAGCCTATATCACAGGTGGAGCTCCAGAAAAGGCTATTTCTTGTATCTCACTTATTCCTCCGGAAAAACTTGACCACTGGGTGCTTTATAGAAAGGCTGAGGCAGAATTACTCTTGGGTAAATCTGAAGACGCATTACGTAGTGCACAGGATGCGTTCGACTTGGCTCAAAAAGATAGCAAGGCGGCGGATAGAATTTCAATTTATCATGAGCAAATAGTAAAGTGCCATTTAGCATTAGGAAACACGAGTTTGGCTATCGATGGTTATACAGAAGCCATTAATAAATGTTCAAATGATAAGTATAAGAGAGAATTAGAGAAACGATTTAACCTACTAACAATGAATGACAAATAATAGCATTATATATGAAGCAAGATTTTAACTACGAAAGAGCCAAAGAACGTCTTGAGGAGTTATTTAGCCAAGACAATATTGATATAGAAATTCAATGTTGTTATTCGGTACTCTATCTTATGCTATATGAGTATATAAAATACATGCTCACAGACCAAATAATTTCTTTCTTATCTGATGATATTCTGGATATCGATAATCCTAAAAAAAGTAAAAAGTATATAAATTTCTGTAAAGCGGCTGGGGGAGCATTTGAGTACGGATTTGAGTTTTATCAATTAGATGAAGACCAGCGTAAAGTACTCAAAGATGCTCAAGGACGTAGAGGCAAAGCTACACACCAATTTTTGCATCTTTTTATGAATGAGGAGCACTTCTCATTTGTAGAGCTTAAAAAATTTTATGATATTGCAAAATATATTGATAATTACTGGACTGTAAACTTTGAAGTAGCGATTTCAGGCGATATTGATGTAGAAAATGCTGACCTTGAAAATGCTCACTCCGTTTACTTTTTGTTGATTTCTCAAATTGCCCAAAGAATTTTCCCATTAGAAGAAGCGGCTAAAAGAGCGAGCCGGGTGGAAAATCTGACAAATGATAGCGCCAAGCATATTTGAACCCTGGGAACAAAACACGCGTCCAAACCGGGACGCCCGTTCTGTTCCCATATTCTCAATAATACGCGGGGGCAAAATTGGGGGCAAAATAGCACATTACGCCAAATAAAATTAATTATTATACTATATTATTGAAACAGTCCCATTCCCGCCGCCTCCACCATTCAAAAAATTTGCTGCCCAACGTGGTCCAATGAAGGCCGGAATCTCTCCAACACGAAGAGGTTCCGGCCTTTCTTGTTTCTTTTGGCGTTAAAAATATCCCATTATCATCAAAAACGAAGAAGGGAAAAACGAAGACGACCGCCAAACCTCTCCTCCCTCCCGAACTCTCGTATTCGTTATTCCACGACTGCCCTTTTTGCTGGATGCCCGACCAGAGATTGATTCAGCCCCTAAGAAGACAAGCCGGGATACAGCTACATCCCGTCTTGTCTCGCGGTGTAATAAAGGAACGTTCCTCTCGCTATCAGGCAATACGCCCTCTTACCCCAAAAGGACGGACAGGGAGTCGATAACGCCAAAAATGTTTGAAAGAGGAGGGATAGGGAGTCCGGGGAAGGGAGGGGAACATTTTCTATAGAAGTTTTCCCCTCCCTTCCCCGGTTGCCTCATACTCTCAAAATTACAGGGTCAATCCGCGATCCATGCGGGCGAGCGTCTCATCCTTGCCGATGGCGAGCATGAACTCGGGCAAGCCGGGACCGCCAATCACACCGGTGATCGCCACGCGCACAGGCTGCGCGACCATCTTGAACTTCACGCCGAGGCTTTCCACGTACGAATGGATCACGTGCTCGATGCTTTCCTTATCAAAAGAAGGAAGCGCCACAAGCTGATCACGGATGACCTTCACGTGCTCCTTGCCTTCGTCCGTCAGCCACTTGGCAACGCCCGCTTCGTCATAAGGCAGATCGGCGGACTTGTAGAGCAGCTGGGCAATGCCGTCGGCAAGCTCGATAAGGTTCTTTGCCCGTTCGCGGTACAGGGGAACCAGCGGTTCAATGGAAGCTTCCGTCGCGCCCGTGAATCCTTTCTGATGAATGAAAGGCAGGACCAGACGGGCCAGGTCGTCAAGCGGCGTCTCCCGCAGGTAATGGGCGTTGAACCACAGGAGCTTGTCGGGATCGAAAGCGGAAGCGGAACTGTTCAGGTTCTTTCCATCAAAAAGATCAATGAGTTCCTGCATGGAGAACAGTTCCTGATCCCCGTGCGACCAGCCGAGGCGGACGAGGCAGTTGACCAGCGCGTGCGGCAGGAGGCCGTCATTCTGGTACTCCACCACGGAACGCGCGCCGTGACGCTTGGAAAGCTTCTGGCGGTCCTTGCCAAGGATCATGGGCACGTGACCGAACACGGGCAGTTCCCACCCGAGCGCCTGATAGATGAGGATCTGCTTCGGCGTGTTGGAAACGTGGTCGTCGCCGCGAATGACGTGGGTAATCCCCATGTCGTGGTCGTCCACCACCACCGCCATATTGTAGGTGGGCATACCATCACTACGGCGCAGGATCATGTCGTCGAGCTCGGAAACGTCCGTGGCGATATGCCCTTTCACCATGTCATCGAACACCACACGGCCTTCGGTGGGAATCTTCAGGCGC
>OGXE01002972.1_pt1 | contig 11922 bp, 7 predicted proteins | sample 1576181 | NCBI WGS metagenome assembly OGXE01 (sample SAMEA3541478, study PRJEB24748) | human gut metagenome | biome: human gut; feature: human-associated habitat; material: faeces | place: China | collected 2012 | reverse complement strand
TTTAAATTAATTGTTATTACTGAAAAAATCAAAAAATTATTTTAAACTTTTATATAAATATAATCATCAAAAGGGTATTGTTACAAAATATATTAAATTTACGGAGGGTGTATATGGAACAAGATAATAACAAACTTGGTCTTATCGGTCTTATAGCCATTGTAGTCAGTTCCATGATAGGAGGAGGAATTTTCAATCTTCCTTCAAATATGAGTATTGATGCAGGCTTTATCGGTGTCACAATTTCCTGGATAGTAACAGCTGTAGGAATATATTTCCTCGCTAATACTTTCAGTATTTTGTCAGACAATAATCCGGATCTTCATTCAGGAATTTATTCTTATGCAAGAGCTGGATTTGGAAAATTTGTAGGTTGTGAAATAGCTTGGGGATATTGGCTTAGTTCAATATTCGGGAATGTTGCTTTTGCAGTGCTTCTAATGCAGACAATAGGGTACTTTTATCCAGTATTTAACGGACATAATATTGAGTCATTTATTGGAGGGTCAGCATTTATATGGCTTATGTACTTTATAGTAATTTGTGGTGTTACAAAGGCTACATTTCTAAATAACATTGCTACTTTTGCAAAACTTGTGGTTCTTGCAGTAATACTTTTCTTTTTTGCTAAAGGATTTAATCCTCATGTGGCTTCATATGATATGCTTGGAAAAATAGAAAACTTAGGACCTCTTACTCAGCAGGTAAAAAGTACAATGCTTATAACTTTATGGTGTTTTATAGGTCTTGAAGGGGCAGTTGTTCTTTCTGGAAGAGCAAAAAATCCAAAAGATGTTGGTAAAGCAACACTTCTAGGAATACTTATATGTATAATAATATTCTCTGCTCTTTCAATACTTTCTTTTGGTGTCCTTCACCAAAGCAAGCTTGCATATCTTCCAAATCCATCAACAGCTTATGTTCTTGAAGCTATTGTAGGAAAATGGGGAGCAACATTTGTAAATGTAGGAATTATTATTGCACTTTTAGGTTGCTGGCTGTCATGGACAATAATAACAGCAGAAGTTCCTTATATAGCAGCAAAAGATGGAGTATTTCCAAAATTTTTAGTTAAAACAGATAAAAATGATACTCCTACAGCTTCACTTTTAATGTCAACAATAGCAATGCAGCTTGCAATGTTTATTGTTCTTTACAGTACAAATGCATGGCTTACTCTTGTTGATATAACAGGACTTATGATACTTCCTCCTTATACAGCAAGTACACTTTTCCTTCTTAAAGAAGTAAGAAATGGAAATTTGAAAGATATAGGCTCAGGAAAGATAAGAATGGCATTTGTATCAGGACTTGTAGCATGTATTTTTACAGTATGGCTTTTATTTTCATCAAAAATGGAACTTCTTCTTATTTCTACAACAATATTCTCACTTGGAATAGGAGTGTATGAATATTCTAGAAAAGAAGCTGGAGAAAAAAATATTTTTGTTGGAAAAAATAAAGTTATTGCTCTTATTCTTGGGGCAATAGGACTTATATCTTTTATTCTCTTAATTTCAGGAAAATTAAATATGAATTAATTTACAAAAGGAGTGATGCAGAATGAAAAATTTAGAAGGTGAAATGTATCAAATATTATTGGTACAAAATGTAAAAGAAAATGAAGAAAGCAGTATTAAAGGTGTTATTGAAAATCTTAAAGATGAAATCAGAAAAAGAGGAGTTGAAATTGTAACAGCAGATTCTTTAGAAGATGCAGAAGATGTTATAAAAGTTGATAAGAATATAGACTGTCTTTTAGTTGATTGGGATTCAAAACATGGAGTGAAAGGTCAGGAAGAAAAGCTTGAAAGATTTATAAAAAATCTTCATGCAAGACAGGAAAATGTTCCAGTATTCTTACTTGCTGAAAATGAAAAAGCAGTAGATTCGTTAAAAGCTGAGACATTCAGAGATATTAATGAATATGTATGGATTCTTGAAGATTCTCCTGTGTTTACAACAGAACGTATTTCAGCTGCTATTGAAAGATACAGAAAACAGCTTCTTCCTCCACTTGCAAAAGCTGTGATGAATTATGAGAAAAAAGCTGAATATTCTTGGGCAGCTCCAGGACACCAAGGAGGAGTTGGATTTACTAAAACTGCAGTAGGAAAAAAATTCTATGATTTTTATGGAGAAAATCTTTTCAGAACCGATATGGGAATAGAAAGAGCTGAGCTTGGTTCTCTTCTTGACCACACAGGATATTTTAGAGATGCAGAAGAATATGCAGCAAAAGTTTTTGGTTCAGACAGAACATATTCTGTTCTTGGAGGAACTTCAGGTTCTAACAGAACAATTATGCAGGCCTGCATAAAAGATAATGATATAGTTATAGCAGACAGAAACTGTCATAAATCAATAGAACAAGGACTTATTCTTGGAGGAGGACTTCCTGTTTATATGACTCCTACAAGAAACAGATACGGAATAATAGGGCCTATCTTACCTGAACAGATGGATGAAAAAACAATAAAAGAAAAAATAAAAAACAATCCTCTTATAAAAGAAAGAGGAAAAGAAAACGAGAGAGCAGTATATACAGTTGTAACAAACTGTACTTATGACGGGGTTACATATAATGCAGAAAAAGTAGAAAATCTTCTTGAAAAATCTTCAGATATTATTCATTTTGATGAAGCATGGTATGGATATGCAAGATTTAATGATGTGTATAAAAATCATTATGCCATGAGAGGAGAACCTAAAGAAGATAAAAATAGACCTACAATTTTTGCCACTCACTCAACACATAAACTTTTAAATGCTCTTTCACAAGGATCATTTATCCATGTAAGATATGGTAAAAAAGTTATAGATGAAGGAAGATTTAATCAAGCATATATGATGCATGCGACAACATCTCCTCTTTATGCAATAGCTGTTTCAAATGATATTGCAACAGCAATGATGGATGGAGAATCAGGAAAATCATTAATGAATGAAGTGGTTGAAGAGGCTGTAGAATTTCGTAAAGTTATGGGAAAATTATATAGTCATTATACAAATGAAAAAGATTGGTTCTTTAAACCTTGGAATGCAGAAAAATATCATGATGTAAAATCAGGAAAAACAATTCCTTTCTACGAGGCTGATACAAAACTATTGACAAAAGACCAAGATTTTTGGATAATGCATCCAGAGGATACATGGCATGGATTTAAAAATCTACAGGAAGACTGGTGTATGCTAGACCCGATTAAAGTAAGTATTCTTACTCCTGGAATGGGAGAAGATGGAAAACTTCTTGAAAAAGGTGTCCCTGCAAGTTTAGTTTCGGCTTACCTAAATAGATTTGGAATAGTTCCTACAAGAACAACAGATTTTCAGCTTATGTTTTTATTCTCAATGGGAGTGACAAAAGGAAAATGGGGAACTCTTGTAAGTGTACTTTCTGAATTTAAAAAATATTATGACAGCAACACTCCTCTTGAAGAAGTTCTTCCTGAGCTTTATCAAGAACACAAAGATGTTTATAAAAATATGGGTGTAAAAGATTTAGGTGATAAGATGTTTGCATACTTAAGAGAAAATAATCCTGGAGAAGTTTTAAACGAAGCATATTCAACTCTTCCAAAACCTGTAATAACACCTAGAGAAGCATATAATAAAATTGTTGCAGATGAAGTTGAACTTGTGCCGGCAGAAAAACTTGTTGGAAGAATTGCAGCTAACTCTGTAATTCCATATCCGCCAGGAATACCAATGCTTATTTCAGGTGAAAATTTTGGAGATGAAAACAGTCCTCAGATAAAATACTTGAAAGCACTTTCACTTTGGGATCATGCATTCCCTGGATTTGAACATGATACAGAGGGAACAGAAGTTATTGATGGAACATATCATGTTCTTTGCATAAAATAAAGAGTAAAATAAATAAAGCTGTTGCATTTTATAAAAATTATAGAATGCAGCAGCATTTATTTATATTTAGAATAAAAAAAGGAGAGTTTATGTTAAAATTAAATTTAAAAAAAGTTGGAATGATTGTACAGGCAGTGATAATATTTATCATGTTGTTTTTTATTTGGCATGAGCTTAAAAATTACAGTCTTTCAAGCATAAAATCTGCCCTTGCAAATATATCTTTTTACAAATTGATTTTAGCTGTATTTTTAGTTATCTTGAATTATCTTATTCTTACTGGATATGAACTTCTTGCTTTTAATATTACAAATGTAAAACTGGAAAAAAGAAAAGTAATGTTCACATCATTTATAAGTTATGCTTTTACAAATTTCATAGGTCTTTCAGGGCTTAGTTCGGCCGGAATAAGAATAAACCTTTATTCATTATGGAATATTAATTATAAATCTATTTTAAATATTATAAAAAATATTTACATAGGATTTTTGATAGGGGTTCTTCTTGTAGGGGGAATGTCTCAGATAATTTATCCAAATGACCTTACAAGATTTGATTTTATGTTGGAAAGCACTTTTTACATAGGTGTTGCCGCTGTTATTATGGGAATATTTTTCATTTTTTATTTTTTGAAAAAGAAACAGCTGAAACCGTTAGATATTTTTATACAATTTCTTCTTGGTTTATGTGATTGGATTTTAGTAAGCAATATTCTATATCTTTTTCTTCCTGAGTCAAATATAAATTTTGGAGTATTTTTATCAATTTTTATGTGTGCTCAAATTTTAGGAGTTTTAAGTACAATTCCCGGAGGACTTGGAGTTTTTGATATAGTTTTTGTGAAACTTTTAAATAATTATTATCCTAGTGATGTTGTAGTAGCAATTTTAATTGTCTACAGGGTACTTTATTATCTTGCACCTTTTGTTATAGCCTTTGTATCATTTGTTTTTTATAAACTTCTTTGGGTGAAAGATTCACTTAAAGGTTTTGGAAATTTTATCAGTTCTTTTATGGTAAATCTTTCAATAGAAGTTTTATCATTTTTAGTTTTTATATCAGGGGCTCTGCTTTTATTTTCTGGAGCGATACCTCCAAATGCAGCACATATAAAACTTCTTTCAAAACTTCTTCCTCATAATGTGATTATAGTTTCGCATTTTTTAGCAAGTGTTACAGGAACTCTGCTTTTGATACTTGCATATGGATTAAGAAGAAGACTTGATGCAGCATATTTTCTTACAGTTATTTTAATTTCATTGGGAAATATTTTTCTTATTTTTAAAGGATTTCATTATCCAATATTTTTTGTTCTTTCTATAACACTTATTTTTCTTCTTTTTGAAAGAGATAAGTTTTACAGAAAATCTTCAATTTTTAATGAACACATAAATTCAAAATGGCTGATTTCAATAGGACTTGTAATAATTTTTACAATAGGAATTGGAATATTTTCTTTCAAAGGAATTAAATATTCTGATAAACTTTGGTGGCAGTTTACTATTACAGATGAAGCTCCTATGTTTATGAGAGCATCTCTTGTAAGTGTTATTATTTTTATTTCGTTTTTAATGCTTAAAATGTTTCACCCAGTTATTCAGCTTGATAAAATAAAAAGCTGTGATGTAAAAGATGAAATTATGGAAATTATGAAATTTTCAAAGGCAACAAATTCAAATCTTGCTTTTTTAGAAGATAAATATATTTATTTTAATAAAGAAAAAACTAATTTTATTATGTATGGAAAAAGCCGCAGCAGAATTATAGTTATGGGAGATCCTGTTGGAGAAGAGAAAGATATAAGAGATACTATCTGGGATTTCTATAATATATGCAGAAGAAGCGGATATAATGTGGCTTTTTATGAAGTGAGCAGAGAGTATTTAAATTATTATCTTGATATTGGCTTAAAACTTTTTAAAATTGGGGAAGAAGCAGTTGTAAATTTAACAGAATTTAATCTTGAAGGTCCATCACAAAGAAAATTGAGATATACATATAACAGAGGAATAAAGTCTGGAACAATTTTTGAAGTTGTGAATTTTGAGGAGATAAAAGATAAATTAAAAGAAATTTCTGACAGCTGGCTTAAGAGCAAAAATGGAGTAGAAAAAGAATTTTCTCTTGGAAAGTTTGATGAGGAGTATCTTAAAAATTTTAAGGTGGCAGTTCTTAAAAATAATGGAGAGATTACAGCTTTTGCAAATCTTTGGGAAACTCATAATAAGGAAGAACTTTCTATTGACCTTATGAGATATAATGAAAAAGCTCTTATAGATTCTATGGAATTTTTATTTATAAATATAATGCTTTGGGGAAAGGAAGAGGGATATAAAAGATTTAATCTTGGAATGGCTCCGCTTTCAGGTCTTGAATATAGAGGAACAACTTCTCTTTGGAATAAATTAGGTTCATTTGTTTTTAAAAACGGTGGAAACTTTTATAATTTTCTCGGACTTAAAAATTTTAAAAATAAATTTAATCCAGAATGGAGACCAAAATATATTGCACTTTCAGGAAATTTTGGACTGCCGTCAACTCTTAACGATATAGCTGTTTTAGTTTCAGGAGGGATAAAAGGAGTAATAAAAAAATAGGAGCGGAAATTTCCGCTCCTGCTTTATACTCTCAGGTCTCTTACACCATTTTCAATCTGTTTTAAATATCCTTTTATTTTTTCTTTAAATTCTTCATTAGGCATTGCTTCAAGAGTTTTTAAAATAGCTTCGTCCCCTAATTTTCTTAAATTTTCATCAGCATAATCAAGAAGAAATTCTTTAAGTGTCATAAGAGCATTTGCCTCACACATAACATTTATCTTTCCGCCTTTTGCAATTTCCATAAATCTGTCACCTGTACGTCCTTGTCTGTAGCAGGCTGTGCAGTAGCTTGGAATATATCCAGATTTAATTAAGCTTTCAAGCATTTCCATAGGAGAACGATTATCTCCAACTTCAAACTGCATAGTATTTTTTGCAGATTCAGAATATCCTCCTACACCTGTACAAGAACCACTGCTTACTTGAGAAACTCCAAGAGCGATTATTTCATCTCTAAGTTCAGCTTCTTCTCTTGTTGAAAGAATAAGTCCAGTATATGGAACAGCAAGTCTTAAAACTGCTACAAGTTTTTTGAAATCATCATCAGAAACAAGATGAGGATAATTTTCAAGAGTTACATTTTCTGCAGGTCTAAGTCTTGGAACAGAAATTGTGTGAGGTCCTACTCCTGTAATTCTTTCAAGTGCGTCTGCATAAACTATCATAGCTACAGTTTCATATTTGTAATCGTAAAGTCCATAAAGAACACCGATACCTACATCATCAATTCCAGCTTCTCTGGCTCTAAACATAGCAGTTGTATGATATTCATAATTTCTTTTTGGCCCTTTAAGGTGAACTTCTTCATAAGTAGGTTTGTGGAAACTTTCTTGGAAAAGAATGTAAGTTCCTATTTCAGCATCTTTAAGTCTTTTATAGTTTTCAACTGTTGTAGCTGCAATATTTACATTTATTCTTCTTATGTTTCCATTATCAAATTTTATTGAGTAAATATCTTTTATGCAGTCAAGAATATAATCAAGAGAACAGTTTATAGGATCTTCTCCTGCTTCAAGGGCAATTCTTTTATGTCCTAATTTTTCAAGAGCTTTTACTTCTGCAATAAGCTCTTCTCTTGTAAGTTTCTTTCTGCAAAGATCGTCATTTTCATGTTTATATCCGCAGTATTTACAGCTGTTTACACAATAATTGCTCACATAAAGAGGTGCAAACATAACAATTCTTTTTCCATAAATTTTTTCTTTTACAATATGTGCTGCTTCAAACATTTCTTTTAGAAGTTCACTGTCGTTAATATTTAAAAGAGCAGCAGCTTCTACAGGAGAAAGTCCCTCTGCTTTTTTTGCTTTTTCTATAATAGTTCTTATTTCTTCTTTATCTTTTGATTTTTCTTTTGAGTTTTCAAGAATTTCATTTATTTTATTTTCATCAAGAAAACTGATGTCATAATTTTTATCCATTTTTTACAGCCTCCGTAAAATTAAGTATAGCATTTTTATTATATCATATTTTATAAAAAAATCTATTTCAATTACAAGAAAATAAAAAAGATTATTTTCAGTAAAAAACAGAGTTGTTTCAAAAGTAAAAAAAATAAGTTATAATGTAGAGTATTTACTTTATAGGAGGTTTTTTAATGCAGAACAATTTTACAGAAAAGAAAAAAAGGTATCCAAAATCTTTCTGGCTTATGTGTGCAACAATAGTGTGGGAAAGATTTGCTTATCATGGGATATCAACACTTTTAGTGCTTTATTTTACAGCACAGGTTATTCAAGGGGGAATAGGTCTTTCAGTTAAAGAAGCTACATCTCTTTATGGAACTTTTGTGGGAATACTTCATCTTACTCCGCTTATAGGAGGATGGCTTGCAGATTCTTATTTAGGTCAGCAGAAATCTGTAATACTTGGAGGAACTTTTGTAGCCCTTGGAGATATAATTTTATTTTACAGCCCTGTGAAAGAAATTTTATATTTTGGTCTTATATGTATAATAATAGGAAATGGATTTTTTAAAGCCAGTGGAAGCAGTCTTATAGGAAATATTTTTTCCAATGAAGAACCAAATAAAAAAGAAGTAGCTTACAGTATTTTTTATATGTTTATAAATTTAGGTTCTTTCCTTGCACCTTTTACAGCAGGAATTGTATCAGATAAAATTTTTGCTGTAAGAGATGCAGCGGGGACAGTGCTTCATTTTGGATATAGAGAAATGTTTCTTATAGCAGGTCTTATGGCAGCTCTTGGAACAATGATTTTTATACTTACAGCTCCTAAATATCTTGGAGAAATAGGAAGAAAGCCTTTTAAAAAGATGTCCGAACAGAAAAAATCTAATATTTTTACTTATAAATTTTCTGACAGTGAGAAAAAAAGAATTAAAGCTATGGGTATAACAGCTGTTTTTGCAATTTTATTCTGGACAAGTTTTTATCAGTCATTTAGTTCAATAACTCTTTATGCAAGAGATCATGTAAATAGAAATTTAGGAAGTTTTAATGTTCCTGTTCCATGGTTTGCAGCTCTTAATTCAATCCTTGGAATAGTTCTTGCTCCTGTGATTGCGGAAATTTGGAGAAAATTTGGAAGCAAAGGTTTTACTACTCCGGTAAAAATGGCTGTAGGAATATTTTCTATGGGTACAGCTTTTATTTTTATGACAGCTTCAGTTCTTTCAACAGGAGGAACAGAAAATGGAATAAAAGCGAGCATGTTATTTATAGTTTTTGCTTATCTTTTTAATACAATATCAGAACTTTGTATTGCTCCTATTGGAATAGCAATGTTCAACAGACTTGCTCCAAAAAGATTTTCTACTTTCTTTATGGGAATGTGGTATATGACAATGTTTGCAGCAAGTTTTATTTCTGGTAAAGTTGCAGGTTATACTCAAAATGCAGGATTTTTTACAATATTTGCTTCTCTTTCAACAATACTTTTTGTGATGGGAGTTATTCTTTTCAAAATAAGAAAATATCTTAATAAACTTATGTTATCCTAAAAAAAATTATACGAAAAGCAGTTATAATGATATAATAGAAAAGGAAAGATAATATGTTTAGCAGGCAAGGGTTTTAAAAATAAAAAAATTTAAGGAGACCGCTATGAATAATCAGGTTACAAATAGGATTGTAATGGTAAGACCTGCTTTATTTTATTTCAATAAAGAAACAGCAGTCAACAACCATTATCAAAATTTTGACAATGAAGCAGCAGAAACGGTAAACAAAAAAGCCTTGGCAGAGTTTGATACTCTTGCTGAAAAAATATCAGAAAAAGGAGTTCAGGTAGATATTATTCAAGATACTTTAGAACCAAGTACACCTGACAGCATATTTCCAAACAACTGGTTTAGTTCTCACGAAGAGGGAATCTTGTTTTTCTATCCTATGTTTGCAGAAAATAGAAGAAAAGAACTTGAAAAATTTAGAAATAAAGTGTATGACATAGTAGGAAGAAAAAGTTTAAAAATAATTGATTACAGCTTAAAATCAAAAGAAAATATTTTTTTAGAAGGAACAGGAAGCATTGTTCTTGACAGAAAAAATAAAAAAGCATATTGCTGTTTATCACCTCGTTCTAATGAAAAACTTTTCAGAAAATTTTGTGAAGAGCTAAATTATAAGCCTGTTGTATTTTCAGCTTTTCAAGAAGGGTATCCTGTATATCATACAAATGTGATAATGAGTATAGGAGAAAATAGAGCTATTATATGTCTTGAATCTGTGAAAGATATAAAAGAGAGAGAAATTTTAAGAAGAGAGCTTGAAGAAAGTGGAAAAGAAATAATTGAAATTTCTTTGGAGCAGGTGAAAAAATTTCTTGGAAATACTCTTGAGCTTAGAGGAAAAGACGGAAAAAGATTTGTAGTAATGTCTGAAACAGCATATAAATCTTTAACTGAAGAACAAAAAAATATAATTTTAAGAGATACGGATATTCTTTATTCAGATGTAGAAACTATAGAATACTATGGCGGAGGTTCTGCCAGATGTATGATAGGAGAAATTTTTTAAAAATTAATAACATAAAGTAATTGTATTATTTTGAGGAGGAAAATTATGAAAGATACTGAGAAGAGAGGGAGACTTTCCAGTTTTTTTAAGAGCTTTAGTGACAAAATTCAAGGAAAAGAAGCACCTAAAAAAATAGATACAAGCAAAATGTCAGATGATGATTTTTGTGAACTTGTTATAAAAGAACTTGGAGGATTTGAAAATCTTATACTTGTAGATTCATGTATAACAAGACTTAGAATTGAAGTTAAAGAAGCAGAAAAAATAAATTCAGCAAAAATAGAAGCACTTGGTTCAGAAGGAATTATAAAAGTTGGAGAAAATAGATTACAGATAATCTTCGGCGATAAAGCTGCTCTTATTGAAAAACATTATAATAAAATAAAAAAAAATATTGAAGAAAGACTTCACCATCACAGTAAATAAAAATACACCCTGCACAATTTTTAGTGCAGGGCTTTTTCTTTATATATGTAAAAGAGTTGTTGCCATTGTGAAATAAATCATTAAAGCACAAGCGTCAACAATTGTTGTAATAAGAGGACTTGCCATTATAGCAGGGTCAAGTTTTAATTTTTTTGCAGCAATAGGAAGTATTCCTCCTACAACTTTTGCAATAACAACTGTTGCAAAAAGACTTAAGCATACTACTGATGTCATTGTAAATCCAATTTTGTCAAAATATAAAATTCTTAAAAAGTTTACCATTGCCAGAGTTACTCCAACAATAATACTTACTCTGAATTCTTTCCATAAAATTTTCCAGACATCTTTTGTTTTTATTTCTCCAAGAGCAAGTCCACGGATAATAAGTGTAGAAGACTGAGAACCTGCATTTCCTCCTGTATCCATAAGCATAGGAATAAATGCAGCAAGGACAACTACAGACTGCAGAGTATCCTCATAACGTCTTATTATTGTTCCTGTGGCAGTTGCAGAAATCATAAGTATAAGAAGCCATAAAATTCTATGTTTTGCCAGGGCAAAAACAGATTCTTTAAGATATTCTTTGTCAGAAGGCTCCATAGCAGCCATTTTTTGAAAGTCTTCTGTATTTTCTTGGTCGATAACATCTACGATATCATCTATTGTAATAATTCCTACAAGTCTGTTTTCTGTATCAACAACGGCCATTGTAGAAAGATCGTAACGTCTGAAAAGGTCTGCAACAAATTCACGGTCAGTATCTGCCTGAACTTTTTCAAAATTATCTGTCATAATATTTTTTATAAGAGTATCTTCTTGATTAATAATAAGCTCTCTTATTGGGAGAGTTCCTACAAGTTTTCTCTCTTTGTCGATTACAAAACAGTCATTTATAGTTTCATTTTTAATTCCCTTTGCCCTTATTCTTTCAAGGGATTCTTTAACATTCATATCATTCTTTAGAGAAACATATTCAACCGTCATAATGCTTCCGGCACCGACCAGTCGACCGTGAAGCGGTCGGTCAGATGGTGCGTGCCCTTGAGGTTGGT
>OGXE01002961.1_pt1 | contig 11962 bp, 10 predicted proteins | sample 1576181 | NCBI WGS metagenome assembly OGXE01 (sample SAMEA3541478, study PRJEB24748) | human gut metagenome | biome: human gut; feature: human-associated habitat; material: faeces | place: China | collected 2012 | reverse complement strand
TGCTAGAATTTTATGATATCTTTAATGATGTCTTCTTTGACACCAATTTCTTTCAGCATAAAAGCACGAATGATTTTTGTTAATTTATAAGCAACTTCTTCGTATTGGCTTTTATCAAAAGAATTCTCATCATTGGAATTCGGGTGAGTAATGTTGTTTCTGGTTTTTACTGCTTTTGTTGCAAAATCCTTGTTAAGTTCATCGGGTAGTAACCCCTTAAGGTTGTCTAACAATTTGCAAAAACGAGAATCAAGTTCCTTTCCTGTAGTATGAAGAAGCCAATTCTGTAAGTCCGTCTTATCTCTTTTGTCAAATACACTATCTGCCTTTTGTAAGATTTCTTGAACTCTTTTTGCCCGCTTACTTTTTGGGTTAACATTGCCATTCTCTCCTTTATACTCTTTAGTTATAGAGTCTATAAAAGAAATGTAGTTTCTTATTTGTGAAGCAGGTGGAGAGTACCAGTTTAATGATGTTTCGTAAAAAGCATTTATAGCATCACTATACTTGTTGTATAATTCGTTCCATGCACTAAAAATTGCTAATATTTCTTCGTGTGTAAAGTCCATCAATTTGGTCTGAGGAGAAGATGCTTGCGGAATATCAATATACCGATAAGCATACTTTTCATTTACTTTGTAAAGGAATTTTCCTTGATTATAACAAGTGATATTTTCTGGCATAAATGTTCTATTTGTTAATAGGTATAGTAAAAAACAACATTTGTGCATCATCTCTAAACTTTCTTCAAAAGATGGATGTTTTCGAGGAAGCAATCGCAAAAATGCATGCTGTGTAATTCCTTGATTAATATTTTCTAAAGTACGGCTAAAACAGAAATAAATATCAATATTTATTTCTTCTGATTTTAGCAAGGTATAAGGTCTTGGCGGATAAAAATAAATGAGGTTCAAGTTCGGATCATTGATTTCATTCTCAATTTCTTTGAATCCAGATTCCATTATATTAGCTGCCCATTGATCGAGTAGGGGTGAGCCAAACCCTATAGCTCTTACGTTTTCAAATGAAAGAGTGTTGTTAAAAATAAACAACTTTTTGACGTCATATATATAATGCTTTAAATTATTACAAAAATGACTTGACTTTATACCTATTAAGCCTTGTAAAGCAATGCTCTCTGAGTATTCTTTGTCTTTTTGTTTATCATAAGAATATGCAGAACCATATAAGTAATCCAATTGCTCTGAATGGGCAATACCTTCCCCTTGAAAGCATAATTCTATAAAGATGTTTTGCTTGTCAAGGAATAAAGTACCATAATATTGTTTGCTTGGGTTATTTGGCTGGTACCATAATCCGATGTATCGTGATTCAAACTTAAAATCAAATCTATCTATCATGCCTTTACTGAATTAAGGATTAGTATATATATGTACCATGCCCTGCTTTAGGCATAGTATGGTACATACGTCATGAATTTCTTAGATACAATATCTGTATTAGCTGCCTTGATGAGACCTGCCTCTTGTGTATCAGCAATGATTCTTGAAGCGACAGATGATTGCGTCTTTTTGAGATTAAAACGTTCTCTGACAGATTGATTGTTCATACTCATGCCATCCTCGTTTACAAGGCAAGCATGCTGATAGCAAGCCTCTATCTTTTCTTCTTTTGTCATATCATTTAGTTCCTTGTGAGGGAACAGTGTAACTCTTGTACACATTTCCTCCTTTGCTATTCTAGCAGCAGGAAGGTGCATGGCTTCTATGGCGGCAACCGCTCTATCTATACCACTGCCACGTCGTTCACAAAAACCCAACAAAAACATTAGTTCTGCTAATTTCTCATTGCGAGAGTTTGGCGGCAAGTCTATCAGCCGATTGACATCGTTAAGTGGTGCACCAGGATTGGTTATGACAACACGATTTGAGAAAATCTCAATAGTTAGATTTATTCCAGAGATCCCGAAATCTTGATGTACCAAGGCATTAGCTGTGAACTCACGTATTGCAATTTGTGGGTATTCTGCAACATCTTTACGCTTGACTTCAATGCTTTCTATTGAGACATTTTTCATGATGAAGTCTATTAACCCCTCAAATCCGACAGCATATCCATATTGTCCGAACTGTTCTAGTAGGGTGTTGCGATTGTTGGTACCCACATACTTGCGTACAATGACTTTTCGGTTGCTGAGACCTTCAAAATCATTTAAGTTATTGGCAAATAAAATAGCACCAAGATTGGTTATGCTCCAATTGTCCTCTTCTCCAATACAGAACCCATACTCAGCCATTCTATGCATGATACTATCTACAGACTTGGGGGTATCTTTGTCCAATAGTTCAAAGAACTTTCTGAAATTCAAAAGTTGCAAAACTTCGTTTTTCGTTAAATCTCTTTTGGCTATTCTTTCCTCAAAACTTAACCCTTGTGAGGTGGCTATCATATTTCGTACTTGTAGTTCAGACATTTTACGAGTTTGTCCATTTGCTCTACAATATGACTCATGATAATCTTTTCCTCGAAGAAATATCGGCTTTTCTCTTTGTTCTGGTACATAAACAAAGAGAACTGGATGACCATTGTATTCAAGAACAGCATGGTCTATATCAACTGCTTGCGAGAGATTGTTGTGGGCGATGTTTCCCATATGTTTAACAATCTTCTCAATTTCTTCTTTCGTAAGTACAGTAAATGTGGCATCATCATTTACTCCATATGCAAACATACCGCCACCTTGATGGTTGCTAAAAGCACAGATGTGTTGGGCAAGTCTATCCGTTTTCACAGATAGATTGCTCTTCCAATCCAGTTCACTCAATTCATGAGGAATGGGTGTTAAACTTTCCTTTAAAATATCTAAAGCTTTATCTTTCCAATTCATATCTTTATTATTGCATGGAATTTTCTTTGCAAATAAAAAACTACTGATAATCAACCACTTAATAAAATAAGGATTTTCCTTTGCAAATAAAAACCGATTAATATATATGTTCCTTAAAACGAGTCTGTAGACTCTTTATTGTTTACTGCCTCAAGTAATTGCTCCAGTGTTGTGAAGTATGGTTCCTTTTTATATGGATTTGCAGACTTCTTAAGTTGAAGAATTTCGCCAGCCTTACCTTCAAATGAGATTTCGGGATTATTACTCTCCAAGTCGAATGCTAAATAATATTCTTTACTTGCACTAAACTCTTTCTTCTGAAGGTCATCCCCACAGAACGAGTTCTTCAAATTCTTAAATTCCTTCCATTCACAGCGAGCATTCTATTGTGGGTACTCACGAAAGAGATATTGTTGTAGTTCGAGTTGGGGCATATTTAGTATATCTTTCGTTTAATTATTGTATACTGCTTATATTTAGATTAGGCTATAACGATAAAGCCTACAGATATTTAAGTATAGAGGGTGTACCAAAATGACACACCCTCATGCTAGTATGTAATTACTAAGACCTTGTACAGACGGATATATGTTCCTTACCTGTTGTTTCTTCAAAGGAAATATTAATTCCACAGAATTCAGAAACAATATTATATATGGTAACCTCATTTACATTTATGTCTTCGTCTACGATAATCATATCGCTCATAAGGCCTGCAAAATCAGCTTTCTGCTCATCACTTAAAAGTTTAATTTGAGAGAGTGCGATGAGGGAGTTCTTTGATTTAACTAATTCGTGGTCCTCATCTTGAAGCTCAAATTTCTCTTTTAGCTTATTGAAAAAGAAAGTTTCACGGGCATCAATTATACCATCGGCATGAATGATGTCTAGAAGAATTCGCATTACAGCGATTTTTTGTTGAAATGTATATTCCATATTTAATTACTTTTTGAGTTTCCACGTTTCTCCCGAGTGGGTATTCTTGAAGTTCTCATATTCTTCTTTATTATTGACAATGGCGGTTGAATTCTTTGCCGTAGAGGGTTTGCCGGACTTTGTGTACTTTTGCAATTTCAGAGGGAATGAAATGAGATTTCTTGTTTGATATTCCATGCTCTGAATTTCTTCTATACCAAAGAGATTTTCTGTTTCATTGTTACTATCAACATGTGAAACACCTTTATTTGTTTGGGGCTCTTGTTTTGGTTTTTCATTCTTGTATCCTCTACCCATCGATGAAGGGATATAACCTTGATCATCTCCTTGATATGGTGAAAACAATTCTTCTGACTGTCGTCCCCAAGTAGAATAACCTCCTCTACCCTGACTGTAGCCAGGTTGACCAAAATGGTTGTACTCTGTATCTTTTTTGCCCTTCTTTTTACTTTTCTTTCTACGCTCTCTTTCACGTTCACGCTCTCTTTCACGTTCACGCTCTATGCGTTCCATTTCACGCTTTGCTCTTTCACGCTCTTCTTGCTTTTGACGAAGAATAGCTGCCATTTCCTCCTTTGATTTATATATATCAAGAGGTAATAATTCATAAAGACATGCATATGTCTTATTGTGGCCAAGTGCAATACCAATCATGTATGAAGCAATAGTGAAACTTTCTCCAAAAGATGCTTTACAAGCCGAAATAAACTCCTCATTATATGTAAATTCATCCTTATAGAGGTCTCTCATTTTGAGGTAATTTACACCGACAAGAATAAAATCTACTTCAGGAACAAATGAAGCAATCTTTGTAAGGAAGCCAGATGCCATTTCATTCTGTTTCAAAAGACGAAGAATATCATTAGATTTTAATCCTTTACCTTCATATGTAGTAAGGGTTTTGTATATGTCAGTAGATTCGACTATATAATCTTCCACTTCTTTCTTTGACATAAAGTTGACGATTATATGCACGATATCCATAAAGTATCCAAGTGACTCTTTGGGATAGAAAGAGTGTCTTTCATATCTCATAAGATATACCCAAAGGGAAACATCTCCAGAAGGACGAATATCGTCATATACGTTAGAAAGCATTTCTTCTACCGTATCTTCAGATATAAGTCCCTTACATTTTTCTAGACCTTCTAACTTGAAGATATTGAAAATATTTCTAACACCCTGCATTGAGCTTTGGTATAGCTGCCTTTTCTTGATAAGACTGATAGCATCAGGCCATATAGGATCATCAATTTTCACGTGTTCATCAAATGATGATTCATATTCCTTTTTAGCTTCACTGTCTAATGGGAAAATATGCTTTACTTCTGTAATAATAACAAAAGAAGGATCATCAGCATCATTAGCCTTTGTAAAATTGATAATCATGTATGCAAATGAACTCTCAAACGAATTTATTCTTGCAAAGAGAGCGTCATAAATATCGTCTCTCTTTGGAAGTTCAGAAATAGGACAATTAAATTCAACTACCTTTTCTGAGTTCAAATAGAAAAAACCGAATTTGAAGAAGTCGATGAAATCGGCTCTTCGTATTAATGCAAGATAATTTTTCATAATTAAATACCAAAGATATTTCCGCCACTAGATGTTGTTTGTCCACTCAAAACATCACTAATGTTAATACTGCTGCAGTCTCCAGCAAAATTGTTGAGATATGCAGAACGTGAACCGCTATATGTAAGATAGAGGTTATTTCGGCTTCTTGTCATAGCAACCATAAATAGAGTACGACTTAGTCTTTCACTACTATTGATGTATAAAGACTGACTTAAACCAGGAAGAAACACATTATCAAAATCCAATCCCTTTGAGCTATGGTAGGTCATAACACAAATCTTACCTCCGCCTTCTGTAAAAGAACCATATCCGTTACCCACATATTGGAGTTTTATGCCATTAGTTCTAAGGTAAGAGTTGAGTTCGTTGTAATCAACTTTTCCCCATCTATTCAACTGTACAGACCATTGACTCTTATCTAATGCTGTAAGAGCCATTTGAAAGAATTCCAAAACCTTTTGATGAGAGGGGATAAGAATAGCTGCAGTTTCACCGATATTAACAGCTTTTTGTGCTTCCGTCATAATGTACTTGGCTTCTTGCTCAGCTGAGTTTGCAGAGCACAAACGTATTTGTGTAGTACGCTTTGTCATATCGCGACGTGCGGTGAAAATATTCATATTAGGCATGAATTTTTCAACGGCAGCGATGATAGAACTTGAAAGACGATGGATGATACCAAGTTCGAAATCATAACAGTTCAAAAGCGAAGTGATTTGTGAAGGAGAAACAGTAGCCTCTCTGTATTTAGGATCAATCTCAAAAATAGATTGGTTTTCGTCTCCGGCAACAATTACATGTTTTGCTCTACTATTCATTGTAGCCAAAACCCTACCAGTCATATCCTGTACCTCATCGCTAAGTATGTAGTCATAGTTAGATGAGCTATCCATAAATTCATAGTACGTCATAATATTGGCAGGAACACCCATTTCCACAAATGCAGCCTTAAACATCGCAATCAAGGAATGAGTAAAGACAACAGCAACCTTTGCGTTGGGGTCTTTTCTCTTAATGTGCTTCATTGTATATGCTAATAAAACAGACTTGCCTGAACCAGGAAATCCCTTAATCCAAACATTTTTCTGATTGATGTCGACATTTTCGACAAAATCACGCTGCTGGTCATCCAACATATTTTCAGGAACTAGCCATGCCATAATTTCACAGACTTATTAGTTTATAATATTGTTAAAGATTTTGTTCTTGTTTGAGTTAAATTTTCCTCGTCGTAATAGGTTGTTTGCTCAATTTTCGGCTTTGCACTTCTTATCTCATAAGCTTTGTCTTTCTTTCCTAATTCCTCTGCAACGGAAGCGAACCAACCATAGTCAGAATTATAAAAAAGATTTGCCTTCCATTTTTGTTCATATTTGTCATATGCGATTTGGAATTTTTCTTTAGCCTCAGACTCCTTACCTTCACGTTTATCAAGCCTTCCCAGCAAAATATTAATGCAAGGTTCAAAAGGGTTGAGTTCATAAGCCTTGTTCAAATATTGTCTTGCTCTTTTCAAGTCCCTGTAGAAAAGAGTATTGCCAAGATTGAAGTTTGCCCAATAGTCATTAGGATTATGGTCAAGTGCTCGTTCAAAGAAATCTATAGCCTTATCTCTATTGCCGGAATTATGGTAATAAACGCCGATAAGGTTATACTCTTCTGGATTAGGATATATTTCGTTTTGCTGTTCGAGAGTCTCGGCAGCTTTGAAATCGTTTCCTGCATCTTCATAGGCTTTTCTGAGAGAAATCAAGCAATTCTTTGTTGGTATTCCTCCGTTTCTTTCAGTTTCGATATTTGCTTCTCTTTCCGCGCGGAGGACGATACGTTCTTCTGTTGATAGCTCTTTGTTAGCAAATGGATTCTGAGGTTCAACCATGCAGCTAACTCCCATGCAATGCGCCTTGGCAAGTAACAATTTATCAGCTGTGATTTCCAAAGCCAGAGTGACCTGAGCTGTCGTGAGAAAACCTCCATCGCGTGTAATCTTTAGATTGAAAAGCATTTTGTTTTCGTTTCCTACACAAATCGGAAGTTCTATCGCTTCTTGATGGTCTTTTGTAGGTATCAAATCATCAATCACAACCGTATCGCATGGTATTGTTGTGCCTGCAGGAATCAAAACTTTATTTGTAGTATCCTTCGTAATTACAAAAATAGGCTCGCTTGTGATAGGTTGGATAATACATTTGTTGATACCATTCATTAGAAGCGAATGAATAGCGGCACCTTTAGAAACATGAGTTTGAAGATCCTGAGGAACGAGGATTTCTGAATCGTCGAAATATTTCTTTAAAGCTTCCTGTATAAAAGGATTTTGAGCACTTCCACCAATAAGCAATACGTAGTCAATTTCTGATTTGCATACGTTCGCTTTTTTGATAGCACTTTCAATAGGCATGAAGATATTGTTATATTCTTCTTTTCCTTTTATAGATGACGGAATGAGTGATGATTTCATGAATACAGACATAACCTCTACCAATTCTTTTATAGAAAGGAAGAACTCAGATTGAGTGAGAAGTCCTTTCTTGGTTTCTACAGAAACAGGAATCGTGATGGATGCTTTGTCAGAATTTGATTTGATATAGTCAGGGATTTCCAACTGATACATTTGATTGGAAATCTTTTTGCACAAAAGAATCTTCAGACGCTCCGAAACCTTATAAAGTTGCGTAGCTATATATTGACGTTCTTTTGTTATAAAGTCATCATCAGAAACATTGTTTGCTTCAAAGAAGCGTGGCAATATATACTTGAAGGTGATATAGCGGTCTACGTCATCACCGCCAAGCTTTGTGAATTTCGATATTGCAATATTCTTTGAATATAAGCCATTTGTAGATTTTCCAATTTCAAGAATAGAAATATCGCAAGTACCTCCACCAAAATCAAAGACAAGAACGTTGGAATTATAATGTGGGGAAATAAGCAAAGGCTTTTCAGATTCCTCGCTGTCATGAACATAGCTTATGAAAGCGGCATTTGGTTCATCAATAAGCGATTGCTTAGAGATATTCATGCCGTTAGATTCCAATGCTTCCATAAGCTCCTTTCGCTGATTTGCCTCAAAAGACGCTGGGATACTTACGGCATACATGATGTTGTCAGACAAACCATTGTCTTGACAATACTTCTTTATCAGTATATTCAAGTACATGAAGAATACTCTGACGCAGTCCTTTGGATTCCTAATTTTGACACCCTCCATATCCCCAACCTCGCTATTGTAGTATTTCGCACCGAGGTCTTCTCCTATTTCCATCTTAAAAGAGAACCATATATTTTTACCTTTAGTAAGAGTGTATTTGAGATTAGAAGCACCCTCACCAACGAGCAATCTTCCATTATACCAAGCAATAACACTTGGAAGTTTTTCGCTTTGGTATATGGTACCATCTTCCAAAATTTGTGTCAGTTTTATTGGAAGAGTCTTTATTTTTTCTTCACCACTCTCTTTTGTGGCGATGGAAACGACAGTCGTTGAAGTTCCGAAATCAATACCAACGAACGTTGCTTTTGTTGCCAACTGCGTGTTAAGTCCAGAAGGCAACATCGATTTTAATGATAGTATATTTGATTTCAGCATAATAAAAAATTTGTTATGACGTTTACTAAAGTTTCGCAAGTGATGATGATGCTCTTTCCCTTCTTCATAGTGAAGAATGTCTGCTAGTATTCATGCTCCTCACTCAGCAATATATTCGTTTGTGATAAAGACATATTCTATCGTTTTATGGTTTGGCAGCGTATCGATGAATACAAGATTAAGATTCCGACATGTACATTCCCTACCGACACACAACCTTTGTTCTTTAAGAAGGAGGGCGTACAAGAAGTAAGTCTTACACTTGGACACGATGAGCCTGTGTCGGTAGGCTGCCCATTATACAATGAAGCATCAGCCGTTAAAGGCTGTTTGGTATTATCTTCCAAAGTTATTGTTTAGAGGTTAGATTAAACCAATAGACTTTTTCTTAGTAGAATTGCCAATTGTTAACTACAAAATTAAAGAATCTTATTCAGACAAAAGAATAATTCATTTAAAATTTTTATTTTGGGGCACAATTCTGTAATTTGAATAGTTCGCAAAACTGGTATTCCTACTACTAAAACTGGTATAGAGAGAAAATCGGTAAAATGATATTAAAGTCGATATTCGGGAAATAGCAAGTAATATCTACAAGTAATATCTACAAAATATCAAGTGCGTGAAAAAATATGCCATATCTTCCAGGATTGCTGTACGGAGCTCATTATCAATATTATAAAGGCTGGAAGATATGGCTGAGAAGGGATTATCTACCAGCCTATCTTCCAACTGAAACGGGCTATCTGCCAGCCTGAACATCCCTACCAGCCTACTGCCCTACCCTCTTCACAAGATAGCGCGTGCAGGTTTCGCACTTGCGGCGGTGCATGCCTGGCATGTTGGCAAGCTTGCGACCAAAGGCGATGAGAGTGTTGACTTGTAGGGAGGAGCCGACCTTCTGCTTAATGACGTCGAAGATTTCGGCGGTGGAGAGCCACTCGGCGGCGGGGTCGAATGGGTCGGCGGCGACGGAGAAGCAGAGGCTGAAGTATTGGTCGGCGGGTTCCTGTATCTCGTAGCGTCGGTTCCAGAGCATTATCTGCTCGGTCTCTGCCTTGTCGAACCAGCTGCGACGACCATTGCGCAGGAGCTGCAGTGCCTGAGCGAAGAGCTGACGGTGGTCGGGCATGCGACTGGTGTCAATGGGCGCGGTCAGCTCGATGCCGATGAAACGGCGATTGCCCGAGGGGTCGGCGAGGATGTCGGTCATGTTGCTGGTGGCTATGAACGATGCTTTGCGAGGTAGTTCCTCGATGTGGGTGCCGAACGGGCGTTTCACTTTTACCGACGGCAGCTGAATGATGTTCTTCAGAAAGCCTTGCTGCACACGTGGCGAGATCTGGTTGAACTCGTCGAGGTTGATGAGCAGTTGCTGCGACATGGCGAGCATCACCTGGCGACGATCGGAAAGGGCAAGGCTATCGGTGTAGCCCCACTTCAGAGCATCGGGCAGCAGACGACGGCAGAACGTGCTTTTGTTGTAGCCCTGTGGCGAGATGAGCAGTGGTGCAACGCTGTTGCCGTAGAGTCGGGAGGATTGGTTTTGCCACTGGCTCACCATGGCGAGCAGCCACGTGGTGAACCACTCGCGCCATAGCGGTGTGTCGGTTGGCACGGTGAGGGCGAGGTCGCCGATGTGGTCGTGTCCGTCCCATACGCCTTCGCACTCGGCGAGGTAGTCGCCGACGGGGTCGTACTGGCGAACGTAGTCGGAGTCGATATAGTTGCGTATGTCGTTCTGACTCACCTCGATGCCTTCGCGCTGCACCTCAAGAATGATGCGTCGGCGCGTGCGCAAATCGAGTGGTTCGAAGCTGCCGACTGGACTGTCGACGGGGCGATACTCGGTGCAGTTCATAACGGTGTTGTAGCGAAAGGCGTAGTGCGTGGTGAGGAAGTCGATCATGCGGTCGATTGGGCTTGGTGCGGTTGTTTCGTTTTTCATGGTTATTGGTGTTTTGTGTTGTTGTTATAATTCTCACGCTGCGACAACTTTATTGCCACGCTGCGACAACTTTATTGCCACGCTACGGCAACATGATTGTTGTGCTACGGCAACATGGTTATCGCAGAGCGAGAATAATGGGAAAAGGGTAAAAAAAACTACAGAAAGTCGACCTCTTCTTTCGAGTCATCAAATACTACGTTCGTGTAATCGTACTGTGCGAAGAGCTGCTTTATCCACTCTTGCTGCTCGGGCACGAGTTTAGACTTTCCATAATGATAGCGATAGTACATACTTGTTCCGCCGAAGTATTTCCTCATCAGTAGGCGCAAGTTTGAGGCATCGCGTAGTTTCACATCTTCAAACAGTTGCTTAAATCCTGATGCCAAGCGCACCATGCGCACTGGTTTGAAGTGATCGCACGAACCGTCTGCCCGCAGGGCTGTGGGAAAAATCGCATTACCCTGCGTGCGTGAGGAGTCGAGTGCGACGGACGAGCGAAAGTGTATGCACTCGTTGCAGCGTTTGCAGTTGGAATTGAAGCAATAAGACCAGTTGTTTGGGATGTTGCTGCGCTTGATAGCAGCGTCGTTGATGTTTGTGTTTTCCATTGTACTGTGTTTTTTTAGTTTATAGTGTTTCTAAAATTGCTTGCAAAGGTATAATATTGCGCAAGCGTTGTCAAGTTTTTTCAGAAAAAAGTTTTTTCGAGGCTGGAAGATAGAAGGTCTTGGATGGAAGAAAGGCTGGAAGATAACTCGTTTTTAAAGTTATCTTCCAGCCTTTAATATGCTGAGAATGAACCGACTGTGGCAAAACTGGCAGATATGGAGGATTTTTTCGCGTATTGAGGTATAATGTAGGAGGCTACGGCATTCTTGCCGTAGTCAAAACCTATCTTCTGGCTGCGTGGGTATGGCAGGATGCCATACCCTCCTACATAAGTTTCAAAACTCACAACTGAACAACTCAACACCTCAACATTTCACCACCTCAAAACCTATCTTATGGCTGCGTGGGTATGGCAGGATGCCATACCCTCCTACATAAGTTTCAAAACTCA
>OGXE01002960.1_pt1 | contig 11971 bp, 11 predicted proteins | sample 1576181 | NCBI WGS metagenome assembly OGXE01 (sample SAMEA3541478, study PRJEB24748) | human gut metagenome | biome: human gut; feature: human-associated habitat; material: faeces | place: China | collected 2012 | reverse complement strand
GATCCGCCGGATCGTTTTGCCGCTCTCCTTCGGCACGATGGTCCCGACGGCGCACTGCCAGTCGGTCCATCTGTGCGGTAGCCCGGCGGTACGGCGTACCGGAGAGCACCATCCGCAGCTGGATGGCCGAGGAAGCCGGCCGGAGCGACGCCTTTGCAAAAGAGCGGCAGGCTGCTGCGCGGGAGATCGCGATCCGGGCCAGCCTCGGGGCGAGGGCGCAGGTGAGCTATTTGCAGAGCCGTGTGGACGAGAGCCAGCGGGCCGCGCAGGTACGGGCCAAGCTCCACCGGAAACTGGACGAGGACACCCGCGCCCGCTGCTTTGCGGTCGGCACACTGCTCAAGAGCGACGCCGAGGAGCTGGCGGACGCCACGGAGACGGGGCTTGTGCTGTACGCTGCCGAGGACAGCTATGACCGGCAGCTGGGAGACGAGGAGCGAAAGCTGCTGGACGCTCAGCTCGAGCGGTACGGTGAGCGCGTGATGAGCGACAAGAACGCCGCCGCGATGGCCACCGTGCTGATGGCCGTGGCCGAAAAGGCTGCGGCAATGGTACCCAGCCAGAGCCAGAGCGAGGGCGATGCCCCACCGCTGGTGGAGATCGGGGCCGAGGGCCGGGAAGAAAAAGGACCGGAGGTGATGGTGGAGTAGCCCTCTCAGTCGGCTGCGCCGACAGCTCCCCCAGAGGGGTGAGCCTTTGGCAGACCGGGGAAGTCTGGGCGGGACAAGAAGAGCTTGGCGGGGCGTGAAGCACCGGGCCTTGCGACAGAGGGGAGGCAGACAGAGTGGAGAAGAAAAGGCGCGGAGGACGACCGGTGATCTGGTCGCCGCAGCCGAGGCAGGCAGCGTTTATGGCGCGCACCGAGGACGAGGCTCTGTATGGGGGCGCTGCCGGAGGCGGGAAGAGCGACGCACTGATCATTGAGGCGCTGCGGCAGGTACATCCTAATTAATAAAAAAGCTGTGCAAACTAATGAATAAAATCATCAATTTGCAACAGCTCTCTATCTTAATATCTCTTTTTCAAGCTCTGCCTCTAAATCTTCAGGAATTACAGTAGGAGCAAATCTTCTCACTACATTTCCCTCTCTATCTATAAGAAACTTTGTAAAATTCCATTTAATCTCACTACCTAAAATTGAATTTCCTAATTTTGCAATTCTATCTTTAAAAGATAGTGATTCTCTATTTTCTATCTCCTCTTTTCCCTTCTCCTTTAAATACACATACAATGGAGCTGCATCTTTTCCATTTACATCTATCTTAGCAAAAGTTTTAAAAGTAGTTCCATATTTTAACTGGCATATTTTTGCTATCTCCTCATTAGGTTCAGGAGCTTGTTTTAAAAATTGATTACTTGGGAAATTTAAAATCTCAAAACCTTTCTCCTTATATTTTGCATATAGTTTTTCCAGCCCTTCATATTGGGAACTAAGCCCACATCTTGTAGCAGTGTTTACAATAAGAAGAACTTTTCCTCTATACTCCTCTAAATTCTGCTCACTTCCATCAATATTTTTAACTTTTATATTATAAAGTTCCATATTCACCTCTTTTAAAATTTTCTAGTATTACTCAACTTCAATCCCTTCAAGAAAATATTTTCCATACTCACTTTGAGGATTTTTGAAAAACTCAACAGTTTCTCTTAATTCCTGTATCTCTCCATTATAAAGAAGTAAAACTCTATCTGATATATTATATACTACACCTAAATCATGGGATATAAAAATAAAAGTTGTCCTATATTCTCTATTAAACTTTCTTATTAGATTAAGAATTTGATTTTGTATTGAAAGATCAAGAGATGCCACTGGTTCATCACAAACAACGAGTTTAGGATTTAAGATCATAGCTGCTCCAATTACTACCCTTTGCCTCTGTCCACCACTTAATTCTGAAGGGTATTTATCCTCACTATTTTCATCTAAGCCTATCTCTTTAAGCATAGCTTTTACCCTTCTTCTTCTCTCATCCTTATCCTTTACACCATTTACCTTCAATGGCTCTTCTAATATACTTCCTATCTTCATAGCAGGGTTTAAAGAGCTATAGGGATCTTGAAACACCATCTGTATCTCTTGTACCTTTCTTTTCTCCAAAGGTCTATTTAGAAAAACTATCTCACCGCTATCCTCTTTCTCTATACCAAGTAAAATCTTTCCAATAGTAGATTTTCCAGCTCCTGACTGTCCTACAATTGAGAAAATCTCTCCCTCTTTTACATCAAAGGATATATTTTTCAGTATCTCCTTTTTCTCCTTTGAAAAAAAGCTTCCTATCCTATATGATTTAGTTAGATTTTTAACTTGTAAAAACATCTTTATCCCCTCTTGTCCATAGAGTTTTTGAAAGTCCTATCAATTTTTTTACATATATGTGCTTTTGATGTTGAAAAATCTCCTCACAACTATTTTCTTCAACTATTCTTCCTTGGTACATTACACTTACTCTATCTACAAAATCTCTCACAGAATCTAAGTCGTGAGATATAAATAAGATTGAGATTCCCAAATTCTTTCTTATCTCTTTAAAAAGATTAATTACCTCTTTTTTAGTTCTCAAGTCCAATGCAGTGGTTACCTCATCAGCTATTAACAGGTCTGGCTCACCTATCAATGCTCCTGCTATAACTACCCTCTGTCTCTCACCTCCACTTGTTTCATGGGGATATTTTTTCAAAAATTTCTCAATATCCTTTATTCCAACTTTTTCTAAAAGAGAAACCACTTTTTCTTTCCAATTTTCACTTGTTCCATAGTGTGATTCATAGAGTCTTTTTAATTGACTTCCTATTTTTATTGTAGGATTTAAAGATATAAAAGCATTTTGAAATACTGCACCTATTTTGCAATTTTTTTCAAACTTTTCATATTTTATGATACTACGTTCTGGTAAAATTCCCAAAATAAACTTAGTAGTTAAAGTTTTTCCACTTCCTGACTCTCCTACAAGCCCTACTACTTCACCTTTTTCCATATGAAAATCTATATCTCTTAAAAGTTTTTCTCCATCTATCTCTAAGTTTAATTTCTCTATATTCAATATCATCAGAATCTTTTTCCTCTCTTTTCCAATTTATTCATCTGATAAACTGTAAATATTATAGCCAGTCCTGGTGCAATAGTAAACCAAGGAGCTGATAAAAAATATGATTGTGATTGATTTAATATATTTCCCCATGTTGGATATGGTGGTTGTATTCCTAAACCTAAATACCCTAAACCTGCCTCTGTTAAAATAGCCCCTGCAAACCCTGTTGTAAAACTTATTAAAACAGATTTCATTATATTGGGCAAAATATGACGAAAGATTATTCTAATATTTGAGACTCCATAAGTTTTAGCAGCTACTACATATTCCATATTTTTCTCTTTTTTCACCAATCCCCTTACCATATTTACACATCTTGGAAGGTAGATTATAAATATTGCTACTATCATAGAGAGAAAACCTGTTTTTAAAACAATTATAACTCCTAAAGCTATTAAAATTGAAGGTATCGCTATTATTACCTCTATAAAAGATGTGATTATAGAATCTAAAGATCTTCCATAATACCCTGCTATACTTCCAATTATTGTTCCTACTATTACTGATAGAGCAACTGAAAGAGATGCTATCAACATAGTGTAAAAAGATCCTAAAACTAATCTACTAAAAATATCCCTTCCCATGTTGTCACAACCTAAAATATTTTCTAAATCAGGGTGACTTAAAATCTTATTATCATTTATTGCATAAGGATCTTGGTAGAAAAATAGTATTAAAAATAGAAGTATAAGAATTAAAACAATATATTTTCTCTTCATACTACTTTTCCTCCCTTATTCTTGGATCTATTAAAGAATAGATTATATCTATAAAGAAATTAATTAATACAAGAACAACTGAAGTATAAAAAATAAGCCCCTGTATCAAAGGAATATCCCTTGTTAAAACTGATGTTATTAAAAGTCTACCTATTCCAGGAATAGAAAAAATCTGCTCTATTATAACTATCCCTGTAATAAGATCTATTACCATCATTCCAGCTAAAGGAACTACTGGTAGAATAGAGTTTTTTAATATGTAAAGATTTAACCATTTCATCTTCATTCCATTGACAAAAAGATATTTAATATACTCCTCTCTCATCTCATATTCAAGATTGCTCTTAATATATCTTGTTATCACTCCAATATTTGGTATAGCTATCACTGCACAAGGTAAAAGTAGTGAAGTAAAGCTATTATTATACCCTACTGAAAATAATCTCAATATAACACCAAAAACAAACATAAATATTATCCCTAACCAAAATGATGGAATAGATATACAGATTCCAACTAAAAAATCTCCAAAATTCTTTATATGTTTATTCTTTATCTTATACAAAAGAAATGATAGGGGAATAGAGACTAAAAATACTATTGCAATGGAGATTAAAGCTATCTCCATTGTCAATGGCAATCTTTCTAAAATCAATTTTATTACAGGTTCAGAGTACTTGAAAGAGTTTCCAAAATCTCCAACTAATACCCCTTTACCCCAATCTAAATATCTTGCAAAAAAACTCTTATTTAATCCCAATGCCTCTCTCAATAACTCAATATCCTCTGGTGAGCTTTCAACTCCCAATATCGATGCTGCTGGGTCTCCTGGTATCATCTCTAATAGTAGAAATGAAAGTGTACCTATTAAAAATATGGAAAATATCATTTTCACAAATTTTTTTAAATAAAACATCTTTATTCTCCAATGCTTAATTTAGCGAAGTTAATAAATGATAAAGGATAGTATACAAATCCTTCAATATTTTTGTCCATTGCTGTTATTAGCTTAGGATCCATTATATATACTGCTACATGATTTTCTCTTAAAATCTCTTGAGCTTTCTTGTAGTTTTCAATTCTTTTATTTTCATCAGGTGATAATTTAGCCTCAGCTATAAGCTTATCATATTCAGGGTTACTATAATTATAGAAATTTTTTGGATAGTCAGAAACATATCTTCTTAAAATTGAGTATGGATCTAATTTACCTGTAAGCCCTACTATTGTAGCCTCATGCTTTCTTCCACCATATACATCTGATAGCCATGTTGCCCACTCTACTGTCTCAATATTCATAGTAACTCCAACCTCTTTAAGTTGTTCAGCTATTACTTGAGCAGTATTAACGTGCATTATATAGTTGCTTGGAACTCTAACTGTAAATGTTAAATCTGAGTATCCAGCCTTTGCTAATAATTCTTTAGCCTTTTCTACATCTCTAGTTTCTCCTATATTTTCAATGCAGTATTTTTTCATAATTGGACTCATGTTTGTTTCAAGTTTTATTCCTAGTCCACCCATTACATTTTTTATTATAGCATCTTTATCTATTGCTAAATTTATAGCCTCTCTAACCTCTTTATGTGAAAATGGCTCAAATTTATTATTCAATGCTAACAGTTGAACTGTGTTTTGAGCTCCTGAAACTGTTTTAAAGTTTTTCAATTCATTTACTCTTTTTGAGTCAACACGAGGTAGCATATTTATCTCACCAGATAATAGTTTTAAGAAAGCTGTCTCAGCATTTGGAGTTACAAAAATCTCTACATCATCAATCTTTGCCTTTTCTCCCCAATAATCATTATTTTTAGTAAGAGTTAATTTTTGTTCTTTCTCATAACTAGCTACTTTAAATGCCCCTGTTCCTATTGGATTTTTATCTAATGAATCTCTATTTTCATCTGGAACAATAGCCTCTGTCATAGAGTATATAAAAGCTGAATCTGGTTGATTAAGTTCAATAGTGACTTCATTATCCCCAGTTATCTTAATATCCTTTATATTTGCAAACATAGCTTGAGCTGGAGTGTCTCCCTCTCTACCTGACATCTTTCTCAATGAAAACTCAACATCTTTTACATCAAGAGGATTTCCATTATGAAATTTGATATTATCTCTAATTGTAAAAGTATATGTCAATCCATCATCTGATATTTTGTAATCCTTTGCTACTGCTGGAATTATTCCTCCATCTACATCTGGCATTACAAGTCCTTCAAATACGTTCATCATTATCTCTTCAGTTCCACTTGATACCATCTTATATGGGTTTAAACTATCTATATCCATGCTCATTATTGTTTTTACAACTTTTTTATTCTCTTTCTTCTCTTCACTGCCACACCCTGCTAATACTACTCCCAAGATTGCTCCTAATACTAGCCCTTTTTTACTTAAACTCATTTTTTCCTCCTTGATTCCAGAAAATATTTTTAAATAGTTAGTGCTTTACAATAAATCTTAGTATACTGAATCTGATTTATCCTATCATATTTTCATACTTATTTCAATGTATATCTTACTTCATTGTTTTCTTAAATTTTACTTATGTTTAATATATCTATACTAAATGATTTTTCAGAAATTTTCAAGGTTTTTGTTCTCTCTTATCTTCTTTGGGGTAAAAATCATTCAAAAAAAATGAATTAATATACAAAAGATTTTATATAAAGAAATTTAAAAATTAATTTTAATAACTTTTTGATAAATATGATATAATCTATGTAAAACCTTATTTAATTTCAATACTTTTAGTGAGGAAAATTATGAATGAAAAAGAAAAACAAAATATAGAGTGGAAAGAAACTTGGAAAGAAGATTATTTAAAATGGATTTGTGGTTTTGCTAATGCTCAAGGTGGAAAAATTTATATAGGAAAAAATGATGATGGAACAGTTACAGGAATTACAAATGCTAAAAAGCTTTTGGAAGATATTCCAAATAAAGTAAGGGATGTTCTTGGAATAATTGTTGATGTGAATCTATATTCTGAAGAAAATAAAGATTATCTTGAAATTGTAACATTGCCAAGCTCATATCCTGTGAATTATAAGGGAGAATATCATTACAGAAGTGGAAGCACAAAGCAGCTTTTAAAAGGTGCAGCCCTTACACAATTTCTTTTTGAAAAAACAGGGATAACTTGGGATAGCATACCTCTTGATAATCTCTCTGCTGATGAGTTTTGGAGAGATAGCTTTGATATTTTTAGAAAACAAGCTATTCTAAGTAAAAGAATGGACGAAAAAGATTTGAATATGACAAATGAACAACTTTTAGATAGTTTAGGACTTATAAAAAATGGAAAAATTTTAAGAGCTGGAATGATGTTATTTCATCAAAATCCTGAAAAATGGATAAATGGTTCATATATAAAAATAGGTTTTTTTGAAAGTGATTCTGAAATAAGTTATATGGATGAAGTTCATGGTTCTTTAGTATCTCAAGCTGATAAAGTTATAGATCTAATTTTTACTAAATATTTAAAAGCTGATATATCTTATGAAGGTGTTACAAGAGTGGAAACATACCCATTTCCTAAAGCTGCAATAAGAGAAGCTGTCTACAATGCCATTGTCCATAAAAATTATGCTACACAAATTCCTATTCAGATAAGCATCTACAAAGATAAGTTATATATTTCCAATGATTGTATTCTTCCATCAGGTTGGACAGTTGAAACTTTAATGGGAAAACATCGTTCAAAGCCTTTTAATCCAAATATCGCCAATGGATTTTTTAGAGCAGGATTTATAGAAACATGGGGAAGAGGTATTGAAAAGATATGTGAGGCTTGTAAAAATTATGGAACAAAACTTCCTGAATATACAATTTATCCTGAAGATATAATGATAAAATTTGTAGCTTTAAATACCGACACAAATACCGACACAAATACCGACACAAATACCGACACAATTTTTAAAATTGAAAAACTTTTAGAATATTTAAAAGAAAATCCAAAAGCTACACAAAAAGAACTTGCAGAATATTTCAATGTAACAAAAAGAACAATAGAAAGAAATATGAATATTTTGAAAAAAGAAAAATTTATTGAAAGAGTTGGTAATAATCGTTTAGGATACTGGAAAATTCTAAAATAAGAAACTAAATTCCTCAGATACTGTCTGAGGAATTGTTTTTAAAAATTATAGGAATATATTCCTAATTTTTGATAAAAATAAAAGATTTTAGGATTGTATCTTTAGATTTTATTTATTCGAATTTATTTTTTTCTTTTTTAAACATGCACTAATTAATATCATATCAATTCTAACAATAAGATAATATCTGTAATCCATAGAAAATTTTTTTATTTGTAAATACTAATACTAAAAAACTTCAAAAATAAAAGAAAATCATGTATAATATTTTAAGAGTTTTAATAGTTGAATTCAATACTAGGTAAAAAAAGGCTTACCTACACATCAAACATTTTTTTATAAAAATAATATTAAACATGATATAATATAAAAATAAAAAAATATTAGTATATATAATGAAAAAAACTTAAATAATTTAAACTTTATTAATTTCAAAATAAAATGAAGTTGTAATAAAAGTTGCCATCATATAAAAAAAATGTTATCATGGAATTAATAAATACTTAATATACTTATTAAGTATTTAATTTTTTGTGATATAAATGTCGACTTTCGGCAAAATAAGGATGTGAAAAGATGGCTTTTAAACCAGTAAATAATTCAAATTTATATGTAGAAGTAGTAAATTCTATAATTACTGCAATTGCAACAGGAGAACTAAAAGCAGGCGAAAAAATAAAAGAACAACAGATTGCGGATGAAATGAATATAAGCAGAGCTCCGATTAGAGAAGCAATAAGAGATTTGGCAGCTCAAGGAATAGTAGAATATGCACCTAAAAAAGGAGCAACAGTAGCTACTTTAAGTGAAAAAAGTATAAGAGAAACATATTCTTTACGTGCATTATTAGAGGGAATGGCAGTACATCTAGCAATAGAAAATATTACAGATGAAGAAATAAAAAAAATGGAAGATTCTTCTAAAGAAATGACAGAAAAACTTAAAGAAAAAGATGTGGAAGCTTTTATAGAAAAGGATGTAGAATTTCATAATTTTATTTGTGAAAAATGTAATCATTCAAAATTACAAAAATTAATAAAAACTTTTGTTATTCAAACAAGATTATTTATGATTATGTCTAAATATAATATGCTTATAAATTCAAGCCTTTCAAAGGAATATGGAGTACATGACAAGATAATAGAAAAAATAAAAATTAAAGATAAAGAGGGTGCTGAAAAAGAAATGAGAAATCATATAACAACATCCGGAGAAGTTCTAATTAATTATCTTTTAGAAAGAAAAGAAATATAAAAAATTAAATATAAATAGAAAAAACCTAAATTTTACTTTATTTGTGAAGTTTAGGTTTTTTTATAAAAACAACTGAGCAATAGGCTTAGTTGTTTTTATTTTTGTACTTTTTAATTTATAATTGTCTGTTAAAAAAAGAAAATGATTATTTTTTGAATATTTTTTTAAAAAAATATTGACAAAAATAAAAAGGTGATGTATTATTAGTTTAAAGTTGATTGTCGACAATAATCAAAATGAAGGGGGAAAATATGAAATCGTGTTTTTTACATATTCCTTCTGGTGTTTATGGAGGAATAGGAAGTTTATCTAATATAGAAAATATTTTAAAAAAAGAAAAGTCCTTGAATATAGCGATTTTTACAGATAAAGGAGTAAGAGCAACAGAAGGTTTTAATGCTGTTATAGAAAAAATAAAAGCAGTAGGTATTAATTATTTTGTTTTAGATAATTTAGCAACAGAACCTAGTTATCAAGATGTAAATGTTGTTATGGAAACTTTGAAAGAATATCAAACAGATTTTATTATAGCTGTAGGTGGAGGAAGTGTAATGGACATAGCTAAATTATGTTCTATGTTAAAAGGTGCTTCTTATACAGTACAAGATTTGTTAAAAGATCCTTCTTTAGGCAAGAAAAATGTGAAATCATTATTAATTCCAACAACTTGTGGAACAGGTTCAGAAGCTACTTGTAATTCTATAGTAGCAGTTCCTGAAGAAGGTTTAAAAGTAGGAATAGTAAATAATAATATGATTCCTGATTATGTAATTCTTGATCCTGTAATGATTGAAAAACTTCCTAAAAAAATAATTGCATCAACAGGTGTAGATGCTTTAGCACACTGTGTAGAATGTCTTACTTCTAAAAAAGCAAATGCTTTCAGTGATTTATATGCTTTAAATGGAGGGGAATTAATATTTAAAAATATTAGAGAAGCATACTTAAATCCAGAAAATTTAGAAGCAAAAGCTAAAATGCTTATAGGAGCATTTTATGGAGGAGTAGCAATAACTTCTTCAGGAACAACAGCAGTTCATGCACTTTCTTATCCATTAGGAGGAAAATACCATATTCCGCATGGAATATCAAATGCAATAATGATGGCACCTGTAATGGAATTTAATAAAGATAAATGTGTTGAGCAATTTTCAAGAATGTGTGACCGTTTAAGACCAGATATGTTTAACAGTACTCTAGAAGAAAAAGTTCAATATGTACTTGATGAAATTAATGATATAGTAAAAGTCACAGAAATACCGTTAAATCTTAGAGAATTTGGAGTGACAAGAGAAGATTTGGATTTCCTTGTTGATGCAGGAAGCAAAGTTACAAGACTTCTTTCAAATAATTTAAAAGAATTAAGTCTTGAAGATATAAGAAATATCTATTTAAAAGTTTTAGATTAAGGAGGTAACATAAAGTGAAACCTATAATAGGAATAACTATGGGAGATCCTGCAAGTATAGGTCCTGAAATATCACTTAAAGCTCTAAATGATATAAGCTTGTATGAAAAATGTAAACCAGTAATAATAGGTGATGTTTCTGTAATGGAAAAAGCAAAAGAATATACAGGACTTAATCATTTAAAGATACATGCTATAAAAAATATTTCAGAAGCACTATTTACTTATGGAACAATAGATGTTTATGATATGGAACTTATAGATGTTAATGAATTAGAACTTGGAAAAGTTTCTGCTATAGCAGGGAATGCAGCTTTTCAATATGTAAAAAAAGTTATAGAACTTGCTATGAATAATGAAATTGATGCAACTATTACAAATGCTCTTAACAAAAAAGCAATAAATGTTGCTGGACACCATTTCTCTGGTCATACAGAAATATATGCTTACTATACTGACACTAAAAAATACACTATGATGCTTGCTCATGAAAATTTAAGAGTTGTACATGTAAGTACTCATGTATCTTTAAGAGAAGCATGTGACAGATGTAAAAAAGAAAGAGTTTATGATGTTATAAAAATAGCAGATGATGCTTGTAAAAAATTAGGTATTGAGAATCCAAAAATAGGAGTAGCAGGACTTAATCCGCATTGCGGAGAAAATGGTCTGTTTGGAACAGAAGAGATAGATGAAATAATTCCAGCAATAAAAAAAGCTCAAAAAGAAAATATTAATGTAGAAGGTCCTATTCCTCCTGACACTATATTTTCAAAAGCTCGTGGTGGATGGTATGATATAGTGGTTGCTATGTACCATGATCAGGGGCATATACCTTTAAAAGTAATAGGATTTATTTATAATCAAGAAGATAAAAAATGGGAAGCAGTTGCAGGAGTTAATATAACTTTAGGACTTCCTATAATAAGAAGCTCTGTAGATCATGGGACAGCTTTTGATCAGGCTGGAACAGGAAAGGCAAGTGAACTTAGTCTTCTAAATGCAATAGATTATGGAATAACTTTAGCTAAAAATAAATAATGAAAAATAAAACAATAAAAGCAGGAGGGAAACACTATGAAAAAATGGTTATTGATGTTATGTCTTTGTGGAGCATTTGCTGCATGTGGTGGAAAAGAAACGACAACAGCACCTACTGAGAAAAAAGTTCATTTAACATTTGCTACACAAGAAGTTGGAACAGGGGCATACCAATATGCTTCAGCTATTTCTAATGTATTCTTAAAAGGTTTACCAGAAGGTTCAAATATTGACCTTACAACAGAATCACCTGGTGGAGTAGGAGCTCCTATAGTTCTTGAAAATCAACAATGTGATATTATAATGAGTAATGCTGGACCTGCTAAGTGGTCTGAATTCTCCACCTCGTCG
>OGXE01002955.1_pt1 | contig 11983 bp, 8 predicted proteins | sample 1576181 | NCBI WGS metagenome assembly OGXE01 (sample SAMEA3541478, study PRJEB24748) | human gut metagenome | biome: human gut; feature: human-associated habitat; material: faeces | place: China | collected 2012 | reverse complement strand
TGTAGAATTCAACAATGTCCCTTGTCGATGACTTGTAATCGTTGGTCAGAATACAACGGTAAGTGTATTCGCCTTCCCACAGGTCAAGGTCGCCACTGTTGCGTCTTTGTCTCTGGATGACAAGACGATAGCACTTGCCTTCCCATTTCTCAACGAGAATGGAATTGAGTTCGAACTGGATGCCGTTAATCTCCTCCGTCTTCCATCCTCTCAGAGCAAAGATGTCATTGTAGAGCGAACTGCATCGGTTGGCACGGATGTAGAAATGTTTGCAATGCTTCTCTATCTCACTGACGATTTCCTTCGAGCAGGAACCGCAGTCTGCCCTGAAGCGATTTACACGGATGTTCTGGGATTCCAGAAGAGCGAAGAATCTCTTATGGGTGTCTGCCTGATGAAAACGCACATTCGTGTTACCATCGCTGTTCTCGATATAGACTATCTTGTCACCGATAACATATACGCCAGGCCTGTAGCCGAGGAACTTTTTGTAGGTCGGTTTTGCATCATACTTCTCCGTTTCAAGGAACTGATGGTCAAAGTCAACATCGTATTCCTCAATTTCCTTCAACTCGCCTGTAGAAACCAAAGCGTTTATAAGCAATGTGTTGAGTTTGTCTGCAGTATTGAAATCATAGGTCTTGCCTTGGTCGGAAGTATAGGAGATGTTTTCCTGTGTCAGTTCCTTGATGGCTCTGAGGATGGTATCAGAGCTGCATGTACGAAGGGTAGGATGATACGAGAGATGGCGCATCAGTTGTGACGTTACATCTTCCACGCATGAGCCGCCACAGAAATAAACGCTCATCAGCGAACGGACTATCTCGCTGAACTGATATCCGAAGATACTGCTGCATCTCTGACCCAGTGTTGAGTCGATAACGGGTGAAAGCATGGAGTCAAATTTCTCCATGATTGAAAAAATTCCTCCAAAAGGTGTGAGTTTCTCAGATTTAATTTGTATTTTTGCCATGTCATATTAGAGTTTTGCTTGTTTTCTTTTTGCAACACTAAGATAAGTGAAAATTCTGACATGGCAAAATCCTGGGCAACTTTTTGTTGCTCAGGAACTTATAAATAAAGTTAAATTATAGTGTTGCGGAATTAAGGTCTTATATCGATAGAAAGTCCATTTTTTGAATGAGTCTCGTCAATTGTACAGGAAGATTCCCCTTGACAAGCGAATCTTTCACAAGTAGTTCTATCAAAATACGTCTTGCGCTTGCTTTGTCAATAGCATCATCTTTTTCATTGCCACTAATTATGATATGTTGAAGTGCATTACCACTATGAGACAATCTTTCTAACGACTGGGTATAATATGTTTGAGATTGTTCTTTTTCTCGTGGCTCGCACAATTTTACAACCATATCATTACCTGAAGGTTTTTCCGTGAATAACAAATTATCTCCGATAATTATTCTTGCTTCATTCTTGAACTGCTTAGCTATAGATTTAGAATAATCGGTTTTGAAGGGGTCTTCTATGAAGATAGTTCTACCATCCAGGTAATTCTGCATAAAAAGCATCATTTCCTTTCCGGATCTGCATTCATCGTAATGCAAAACATTGAAATCACAGAATTTGATTATTACTACTCCATTAAAAGATTCATTTACCAACTGTACTATCTGCCAAATAACAAAGAGTTTACCATGTGTGTAGTTTTCCTTATTGTATGGCCAATATGGGACATTATTTTTGTTGTTACTGTATTTTTTCTTCTGAACATATAGTTCTTGGAGATTATAACCGTCATTCTTAACCTCTCTGATGACAATGGGTTTTACTGATTGTCCTTCCCACAAATAGCCACCCACATCCTTGCCTACATGAAATACACAATTCTTGCGTTTGCTAAGTTCCTTGTAAGATGAAGGATTGGAAAATGACGTGGTTCTGGCTATTAGGTTCATATACTCATTTACCTCAATTTTCAGGCAAACGAGTTCCTTCCTTGATTTAGGAACATTGAAGTTCTTATCATCACAGACCAACAATGATCCATCATTGTACATCATTTTATTGGATTTCTTTTTCCCCAAGGAATTGATAGCAAGTGAAGCGATGATTCTCATTTTTAGCTTATCATCGTATTCCTCTAAAGTGTCGTATTTTGAGCTGACAAAATCATAGTCTCGAAGACTATTTAGAACTTCTGCTTCATCACCCTTTTTCGCAAGAATAAAGAAACGCGTTTCTGGAAATCTTAGGTTGCCCCATCTTGCCCTTATTCCTGTAACCGATAGACACGGTTTGTCAGCAAACTGTTCATAAGCAAGATTCTTCGACTCTTTGTTTGTACCATAGTATGACACTATAGCATATTTCGAGAAGAAAGCATCTTGATCGAAAATGACCTCTATCTTATTAGTTGTAAGAGGCAGACTCTTAATGTACTGCTCGTCTATCATCTTTTTGTTCTGTTTACAAGGTTTTGCAATTGTTCTATGGCGCTGCAGATGATATTACCATTTTCATCTATGACACCACCTATCTCACGAATCTCATCCATACCAGATGCTGGGAGTTTCAGCATATTGACTGTGATAAGTTCACAACCGAGACGTTCACGCTTAATTTTGCGTTTCAAGGCAGTAGGCATGTCGCCATTTCTATCATTATGATTAGCATCTGGACGCATATTTTTCACGTCAAAGGCAACCTTGTAACTGCCATCAGGATTTGTGATGACGAAATCTGCCAACTCGTAATCCTTACCTTCAAGATGTTTGATGTTTTCCTCGGAACAATCTGTATAGTGAAGCAGAATAGCTTTGAATGCTTCTTCTCCTATCTCGCCGGCATAATCAGTTGCCAATATTTGAGGATGTAGTATCAAACCTCCTGCCCTCCATGTTGTAGCAAAGCCGTTCTTTTCAAAATGGCTCTTTATAACAGGATTTTTCATTAGAACATCGAGCCTTACAGTCGAAGGCGATATAGAGAATGATTTGCCGCTACCTGTTGCGCATATCCTATTATTACGTTCCTTTTCGCATGAAAAAGAATAACAGCCCTTATCGTCTTGATTCCACTGACCATAACATTTTGAGATGAACGTTAGCTGTTTGTCAACATCATCAAGCTCATCTGTACTGTCAATTACAGGCTTTTTAATGATGGTCTGCTTATAACTTTGGTTCATCTGTTGATTAATGAGCACATTATATGGAACATCATCCTTTTCATCTATGTCATCATCATATTCCTCCTCGCCACTATTATGCGGAGTATATCTAAGGGCAATCTGCCGCATACGGTTAAGAAGAGACTGGGCTTTGTTAGCATCATTACTCCGGATGATCTCATCAGAACTACATTCTATGGTTGTTGGAGAACGGTGCTCAATGACGTAGTTGGCCAGTACTCGGAATTCTTTCGTGAGAGACTTTTCCATGTTGGCAGCGTCAAAGAAAGATTCCATCGATTTGTCATATAGGATATATGTTGTATGAGGCTTGTTCCTGGTTCTACACAAACGACCTACAGCTTGTTCAACTGTAGTTTGCGCCCATGCAGATTTGTCTTTGATAATTCCATTGTTGCGCTTTTCTCCGAACATAAAATTGTTCGAAATAGCGTTATACAGCCATTGTGCTACATCATTCTTAGAAAGACATCCGCGCTCATAGAGCATCATCAGAACAAGCATCGCATTGTATAGACCCTTTTCATACGTTGATTCACTACCGTCTTCGCTCATCATCAGATAGGCAGTGGGTGCCTGAACATAGATGGCATCCCAATCTTTCTTCTGCCTGTCACCCTCATTTGTCCAGTTATCGCCGGCAATATAATCAAGCCCATCAGGAATCTCATACTGCAAGTTTGTACCTGCTTTGAAACTTCCATATGCGCTAATAAGCATCAATTTTGCATCCTTTTCCCGACTTAGTTCGGGCAAGATTCTTGTTTCAACATCTTCTAAGTCCTTGGATATACGTATATGTTTGTTTACCCAATTGTATGGAATCTCATCATCAAACTCGCTTTCCTGTTCTTTATATGAGCCATCAATCAAGCAGCTTAGGAGTTGAATTTGTTCTTTATCCTTGTCACCAGTTCTGTTTTGAAAATAAATCATACTATGAATATCTTCATGGCTGATGAACCAATGATAGGCTTCAATAAACTGAAACAGTCGGTAGAGTTGAAATACCTGATCTTCAATATCCTTGGCTGTCTTTTTCAGCTCTCTATTCTTTATTTTGAACCATTTGTCAACCAAGCCTTCTTCTATGGCATCTGTTGAGAACATCTGCCTATATTTGTCAGGAAGTGTTATACTGCTTTCTCGTTTATCCTGATACTCATGCTTCTCTATCGGCACAATTTCAATGTTGTGTCCTACCGGGTATGTTTTGTCAACGAGATCATCAAATGTTTCTCGGTCTTCTTTGGATAACATGTGTATCTTATCACCAAGTGTCTGCTTCAGGTATTTAATATCACAATTGCTGACCACAGACCATGAAGAAGCTGTGGCAGAGCAGAGCACAACTGATGTGTTTTTTGAATTGACAAGGTCTATCAGTATTTTCTCTGGAGTAGTGGCTATTTCTCTGCATGTAAGCCTAACCCTATGCAGGTTGTCAAGTTCGTCAATCTCCTCTTGATAAAGCTGAACACCTTGCGAATACACAGAGAAATCAGGAAGTTTTTTCTTGTTGTCATCACCAACAAACAGATTTTTTCTGTTTGTCATGAAGTCTAACATTTGTTGTTCAAACTGATATTCAGAGTTTATCTCAAATCGAGAGAACAAGGTGTGAATCTCACGTTCGAGTGTAGGATAGCCAAGGAACTGCTGCGTATCAGCTGCATTATTTCCTACATCTTTACTCTCTTGTTTGAATTTCTCTCGACTTTTCTCTAATGATTCAGCAATAACCTTACGCAATTGAGATCTGATAGCGGTAGTATTACTGATTATAAGAGAAAGAAATTTGTCAAGAGGAACAACAATGGCATACTCTGAAAATAACAAATCATTTTCTTTGGCATGAATTAAACTTAAGTGTTTATCGCCTTTTCTATAGCAGACATATGAGTTTGTGACGTCGCCTTTTGGAGCGACATTCAAACGTAATGCAGGACCTGAGAAAAACACACCACGCCTGTATGACTCCAGGTATTCTGTGTCATCAAGGAAGATGTTTTTATAAGGAATGACATCACCAAACGATCGCTTCCAGTTGTCTTTTGTTATGGTTTGAGCCTTTTTAATTCCATCTTCCAAGGTGCGTCCATAATACCTATCAGATATAGATTCTGGACTCTCCATCAAAGACTTATAGTGAAGATAGCCATTATATCCTTTCAAAGACTTCAAACCCTTTATGGATTGGTCAATGATAGCTGAACGTATTGCCATTGCTGCTTGGTCAGATTCGTCAAACAATATGAGTGTTCTCTTGTTTCTATCTGCCATATCCTGCAAACGAATCTTTTCATATAGTATCGGGTCAATCCCATAAACAGCTTTGTGAACAGTCATTAATAGAACCTTCTTACGCCTGTAGCTCACTTGCGGATATGCTTCTTCCAATTCCGGGAAGCGTGAGAGCATAGCATCAAGTGTAGCCTTTTTCAGTTGTTTGGTGTTCTCGAGATGCTTGCGGAAAAGGTCAAAGAATCTGCGGACTGTTTTTCTGAGCACTGCTTCACCTTCATCAATTTTCCCCTGAAGGAATTCATTCTTACCATTGTCATCAAGCGTTTTTACTAGACTTGAAAGACCCTCAAATGTCTTCTTTACAGCATTATAAGCATATTGTAAATCCTTAACTTTATAACCTTTCTGTTTCTGTTCTCCAATGTGGTAACATATTCTATCTAGCAAGCGTTGAAAAGAGCTATTATTAACAGCCTTAATTATGACTTCAGGGTTATTTTCGATTACCATTTTGTTAATAGGAGAAATCTGGCTATTTCCCCCATTGATAAAACGGTCAATTTCTCTATTCATGCTATCTACCAACTTGTTTTGGACGCATAAGATTATAATGCGGTCAAACTCGTTGGGATAGTATTCGCAGGTCAGTTTGCCTATAGTGTATGACTTTCCACCACCTGTGGCGATGTCGCAGATGTGAAGCCCCGGCTCCGTGTAACTTTTGAAGATGCCTTCTACATGCTTGCTTAGTTGTTCTTTATATGTTGCCATTTTGAATTCTATCCGTTATTGTCATCTGTTTCAATCTTCTCAAGGCTTATGCCTGGCCGATGATAAGCCTACGCTACGACCTTCGAACGACCTAAATTATAGCTTTGAGATTTTCTCTACCATTATCAGTTAGCGCATATTTCTGTTTCGGACTGTTTGGAATATCTTTTGTCGTCGGTTCTACCAAGCCTGTATCAACGAGGGGCTTAAGGATTGTCTGACGGAACCTGCTTTTGTTTTTCTCGCCAGCACAATCCATCAACTCTGTGATAGAGCCAGAAGCCCTAAACAAGTAGTCAATTACAGACACCATCTTCTTCAACTGCATTTCGCTCAACTGGGGACAGAAATAGGGACAAAACTTGGGACAACCAGGGGATATCATCGCCAACTTTACCGCCAGTTTCGTTGGTATAGCTCTGTGAGACTTTCACATCAACCTTGAATGCCGTGATAAGATTAACGTTGAACTCTGCGGGTGGGTTGCCATTCTCCTTCAAGTCAGTCTGGACTTGTCCTACACCTCGATTGAACATATTGACATAGCCCAGCGTCTTCATGGCACTGGCTACAAGTGGATTGCGATAATCGTTCACACTTGGGAAATTCTCAGGACGGGCATTGCCATACAAGCCGCCTGCATTCAGGATCTCCATATGACTGGCAAACTCATAGAAGCGAAGTGGGGTGTTATTCTGCATATCGCGGTGCATACAGGCGTTGAGAAGAATCTCTCGAATAGCCTGATAGGGGTAGTTGCTGGCCATTTCCTCGCGTAGAATAGAAACGAAAACGGGTTTCTTCTTGATGACAGACAACTCCAAAAGTGATTCCAGGCGTAGTAGCAGTTCGCAATAGTTGCCTTCCAACTGCATTTCGTTCTCTACCTCACTTGTCACGTCTTCACCCTTGAAAAGTACATACTGCACATAAAGACCTGGCATGAAACGGCGCGGCTTGTAGCCAAACAGGACGACAGCAGCGTATGTGGGGCATTGGTGCTCAGTGTCATACATGCCCACAGCGGCCATCTGTTCCTCGATAGGACGAGTGTCAGATTCCCCCAACTCATTGCCTAATAGCGGTATCAGATACTTTGTGCGCAGCAAGTCCGTATTGATGTCATTCAGCTTGGCAGCCAAACAAGGCATGGTGTCGAAGGTTGCCATAAATGACATTCTTCGTTCTGCAAGGATGCGTTCTTCCGCTTCGGTAGCTATATCTCGACGAGGACCGATACGTATAAAGGTACGACCACGATAGCGAACAGGAGGCAAGTTGGATGGGCTAACCTCAGCAACCAGTAAGTCACCTTCCGGGAACTGGAAACGATCAACACTCATAACAGGTATGGGCAGGATGTTTCCATTACTGCGGATGGCTACTATCTTCTTCAGCAAGTCATCGGTGACCTTCAAGCCGGCCAATGTACCATTGTCGTATGCGCCAAGTATCAAGTAGCCATTCTTCCGTGAGTTTGGCAGATCGTTGGCAAAGGCACAGATAGCCTCCTGGAACTTATCCATGTCACCTGTTGACGTGGTTCGCTCCACACGGTAAGTTTCCGTGCTATGCAGCAATTCTTGTATCTCGTCTTTGGTTGTCATTTGATTATTTCTCTTGATTGAATTCTTCCTGTCTCACCAACTCCTGCACAGGCACTTCAAGCGCATTTGCTATTGCAATGAGGGCTTCAAGGCTTGGCTGGGTGGTATTGGTGACCCACTTGGACACAGTAGCAGGATCCTTACCGAGTTTGTCGGACAGCCACTTATTGTTTAGGTCACGTTCTGCGATAACGACTCTTATACGATTTAACTTTGCCATGATAGATTTCTGTTGTTTGACGGCAAAGTTACAAAAAATAATCGAGACAAATGCTGATATGCTCAAAAAGCTCCATAAATAAGCAAAAATTTGAATAAAGGCCAATCTTTTGATGTAGACATGACAATATTCATACTTACTATTATATATAATGTGTATTTGAAATATCTTTTGAAATGACCGACAACCATATGGTTTTCTTCGCGGAAATCGCATTTATATATGGAGGCAATGATAGTTCGGAGAAAGATGTGTTTGGTTCGGAGAGAAGTTCGGAGAAGTTGTGGTTTGATGTAGGAATCAAAATATATACAATAGATACAAAAAAAAAGTCCCGGAGAAACCTCCAGAACAATTTAAAGGGTTAAACGTTTTAAAAACGCCTTAAGAATACGATAATAAATACGTAGAAACTTATAGGCTACATAAAGAAATGCGGACATCAACAAAATCCACAAAATCAAAGTGAAAATTTGAAACATAAAATAATACATACTGCAAAGTTAATAATTTTGTGGCGAATAAGTAACAAAATTTTTATTATTTGTGTTAGCATTACCTGAGGAAGAACCAGAGATCATACCAAGAAGTATTTTTGTATAGACTTTAACCTCGTTGTGGTTTGATGTAGGATTCAAAAGACATACAACTTTTGTGGCTAATCTTGTTTGTATATTATAAATTTGTGCTAACTTTGATGGAAAATACAAATGTTGATGAAGAAATAATATTGTTTTATATGGAGCTGCGTTATAATGGTGCAACTCTTTTAATATTATGAATGATATGGATACATACCACTTGTCGCGATTTCTTACAGCTCAGGATTCTTACTCACAATATAAGACGGCTCTTGAGGAGATTCGAAACGGGCGAAAAAGGAGCCATTGGATGTGGTTCGTTTTTCCTCAATTGAAGGGGCTGGGGCACAGTTATAATGCTGACTATTATGGTATTGCTGGTGCTGATGAGGCTCGTGCTTATTGGCTGCACCCCGTGCTCAGAGACAGATTGCAGGAGATAACGGAGGCTCTGCTTCTGTTGGACGGTTTGTCTGCAAGACAAATCTTTGGAGAAGTAGACGCAATGAAACTTAGGTCGTCGATGACTTTGTTTTGGACAGCTACGGGCGAAGGGCTGTTCCGTAAGGTTCTTGATAAGTATTACGAAGGGAAAATGTGTGACAGTACTTTAGAAATGCTTAGATGATGCAACGTAGCTAACTACCGATATGATAACAAGATGCTATCTCGAAATAACTAATGTGTGTAACCTTAGCTGTGTGTTCTGCCCGAAGACGGAGAGGGCGAAGCATAGGCTGACGTTGGACGAATTCGACGCTTTGACCTCGCGACTTGAGGGCAAGGTGAAGTTTCTGTATTTCCATCTGATGGGCGAACCGTTCCTCCATCCGCTGCTGCCGCAGTTTGTGCTGATGGCTCGCCACAAAGGTTTTGTACCCATTATCACCACTAATGGCACTCTGCTCTCGCGACGTGCAGACCTTCTGGATGCTCTGCCTCATAAGATTCAGATTTCGCTCCACTCGCACGAGGGCAACGCTAAGGAGAACCTTGCTGGGTACGTCAACGAGGTGATGGCGTTCTCGTTAGAGGCTGCCCACCGCGGTTGCATCGTCGTGCTGCGCCTATGGAACGAGGGCGGACACAACCGGCAGAACGACGATATCCTCAATCTGCTTGCGCTTCATGTGCCGCGCCCTTGGACGGAGCGTCACGACGGCTGGCGACTTGCCGACAATCTGTACATCGAGAACGATAACATGTTCGAGTGGCCCGACCTTCAGCACGCCACTTACGACGAGCAGGAGGTGTTCTGCTACGCCTTGCGCAATCAGATTGGTGTGCTCGTCGACGGCACTGTTGTGCCGTGCTGTCTCGACCATAACGGCGACATCGCGCTTGGCAATCTGTTCCGTCAGAGCCTTGCCGACATTCTTGCCTCACCACGAGCACGTGCTCTGTACGACGGCTTCACAAGTCATACCGCCGTAGAGTCGCTCTGCCAGCGCTGCGGCTATTCGGCTGTGTCGAAAAGGTTCAGAAAGTAGAATTGCCATTATGCTTTGTTTTCAGTAGGTTGAGTGGGAGGAACGCCGTACTCTCCTATAGGTTGAGTGGGTATGGCAAGGATGCCGTACTCTCCTACAGGTTGCGTGGGTATGGCAAGATGCCGTACTCTCCTACAGGTTGCGTGGGTATGGCAAGATGCCATACCCTCCTATAGTACTAACAGTTTATCTTCTACTGCTTATTGTTGTCGATTTGCCTTTCTTTGCCTTTGCATCGAGTCTGTATCTGAAGCTCAGGTTCAGATAGTGGTGTATATAGTTTGTGGAGTATTCCTGGCGTTGGAAGGCTGAGTATTCGCTTTCGTACCAGATGTCTTTGTTGAAGATGTCGTCGGCAAACAGGCGCAGCATACACTTGTTCTTGCAGAAGCTCCAGCTGACGGATGCCATCGACTTGAGCTTGTGTCCGTTCATAGCCGATGTGGCATAGCCCGAACGATAGTCGTCAGACAACTGCACGAACACCTCGAACGGAGCGAGATGAAGGTTGGCGCTTATGCCCACGCTGTTGAAGAGCGGGGTGGTGTTGTACGAAGCATCGTCGTAGCGGTAGCGGTTGCTCTCCAGGCGGTCGAAGAGCGTGAGCTGCAACTTCTCGGTCTCGTACGAGAACTCGAAGTCGTTGTTTATGCCCAGTCGCTTCTGCTTGTTCAGTTCGGGCTGAGCGTCGGCAGCGTTGTTGTCGACGATGGTGAGGAAACCGTACGACTTCGCCGTCTCCAGTGCGAACTTGTTCATCAGTCGGAAGTAGAAGCCGATGCCCTGGTCGTAGTTGAGTGCGAACTGCCACATGTCGCCGCCCTTCACGTTCATCGGTTTCGACGTGTAGACGCCGGTAGCCGAGTTGTAGCTGTAGAGCGTAGCTTCGGGGTTGATGTCCTTGTTGTACGAAGCGGTAAAGCCCAGCACAATCTGCTTGCGCAGCCACATGCGGTGGTAGTTGTACGTAGTGGTATGACTGTGCGAGTTGTGCAGCAGCGGGTTGCCCATGTATATATGCAGCGGGTCGATAGTGTTGCGGTAGCCGAGCGTGCTCACGAGGTCGGGCACGGTGGTGTTGTATGCGAAGGCGATGTCCATGTTGCGCACGCGGCTCATCTTCCACTTCAGGAAGATAGACGGCTCATACGTATTGCTTGTGCGCACGGCTGTGGTGTCCAGCGGTCCGTAGTGGTAGTTGGTCTTTTCGCGACTGTAGTTCCATTTGAACTTCGGCATTATCATCAGTGCCTTCACCGGCGTGATGGTCGACTTCACGGTCAGCTCGTTCGTCCATTTGTGCGTGAGGTTGCGCATGGAGTTCGCAGGGTCAGCCGTTGTAGGCGTGCCGCCCACCACGTTCTGCTCGTCGGTGTCGCTGAAGAAGTTGCGTGCGATGCGTGTGCGGCTTAATCTCACGTTGTCGAATATGTTGAAGTACACCTTCTTGCCGAGCCAGTAGTCGAACGAAGCGCCGAACTGCGTCTCCAGTTCGTGCACGCCGCGGTCGTAGAACTGCCACAGCGTCTCGTTGCGCTGTTTGCGCAGATACTCCACGTTGCGGTTGTTGTGTGTGTCCTCGTTCGTTCCGCTCAGGTTGGTGAAGCCCTGCAGCGCAAACGAGCCTTTCTTGCCGATGAAGTGCTTCCATGCGTACGAGATGTTGAGTCCGCGTTGCTGCAGGTCGGTCGACTCGTAGTTACGGTTGCGCGTGATGAGTCGGTCGTAGAGCGCGTCGCCGGGCTTTGCGCCGAGCGCCTCCTTCAGCGAGTGGTAGGCAAACTGGTCGGGCTGGTAGCCGTACGAAGCCGACTTCTCCTCGTACGATTTGCGAGCCTTCTCGTATGAGGCTTTCACCTTCACGTCGATGGTGTTGGCAGAGTCGGTGTAGGCGAAGAGCTTCGCCTCCAGCTGCG
>OGXE01002953.1_pt1 | contig 11992 bp, 8 predicted proteins | sample 1576181 | NCBI WGS metagenome assembly OGXE01 (sample SAMEA3541478, study PRJEB24748) | human gut metagenome | biome: human gut; feature: human-associated habitat; material: faeces | place: China | collected 2012 | reverse complement strand
AACTCCGCCCATAAAAAGCTGGCGGAGCTGGAACGTGCCGGAAAAGTACATGCTGTAATAACACAGAATATCGATGGACTGCATCAGGCCGCCGGAAGTAAGACTGTCCTGGAGCTTCACGGCTCGGTACTTCGCAATTACTGTGAAAAATGTCATCACTTCTACGGTCTGAATGCTATCTTAAACAGCACCGGCATACCGCACTGTGAGAAATGCGGTGGCACCATTAAACCGGATGTGGTCCTGTACGAGGAAGGACTGGATGAAAAGACGATAAATGCCGCCGTCAGATACATCCACGAAGCATGACCTATGCACCGGATGGATGGGGAGGCATGAGCCGGCGGATGCATGCGTTTATCCGGGAGCATATCGTGCGCGGATATTGGAAAAACAGGCCGCGCCCGGTACTTTTAAACAGCTGGGAGGCCTGCTATTTTGATATCAGTGAGAGCAGGCTCTTAAAGCTGGCAAAGGCGGGAAAAGATGCCGGAATCGAATTGTTTGTGGTGGATGACGGCTGGTTTGGCAGACGAAACGATGACACTTCTTCATTGGGAGACTGGGTGCCGAATACAAAAAAACTGCCCGGCGGCTTATCGCGCCTTGCCAAAAAAATTACAGATCTGGGGCTTTCTTTTGGGATCTGGGTAGAGCCGGAGATGGTCAGTGTGGACAGTGACCTTTACCGGAAGCATCCGGACTGGACCATTGAAATTCCCGGAAAACCACATGCAGAAGGACGAAAACAGAGAATTCTGGATCTTGGCAGGAGAGAAGTGCAGGAGTATATCATTGCCAGTATGACAAAGGTCTTTTCTTCGGCGCCGGTTTCTTATGTGAAGTGGGATATGAACCGGACGTTTTCCGATTATTATTCACAGAGCCTGCCGGCCGCACAGCAGGGAGAGGTGGCACATCGTTATGTGCTGGGACTGTACCGGTGCATGGAGGAACTGACCTGTCGTTTTCCGGAAATTTTATTTGAAGGGTGTGCAGCAGGCGGAAACCGTTTTGATCCCGGCATTTTGTGCTATTTTCCGCAGATCTGGGGAAGCGATGACACAGATGCCTGTTGCAGGGCGGACATACAGACAAATTACAGTTACGGGTATCCGCTCTCGACGGTGAGTGCACATGTATCTGCGTGTCCGAACCATCAGACGCTGCGCCGGACACCGCTTACGACCCGCTTTGCAGTTGCCGCATTCGCAGTGCTGGGGTATGAATGTAATTTCTGTGACTGTACCAGAGAGGAACTTGAGGAGATCAGGGCTCAGATTGCACTGTACAGGAAGTGGCGTAGTGTATTGCAGCAGGGCACATTTTATCGTGGGCGGACATTTGCTGACGGAAATCTCACAGAATGGACCTGTGTTTCAGAAGATCAGACACAGGCAGTCGGCATGCTGATGCAGAAACTTGCGGAACCGAATACACAGTTTCATGCGTATTATCCCAAAGGACTTGCAAAAGAGAAACGGTACCATTTTACTAACCGCGCGTTAACGTACAGTATTCTGGAGTTTGGGGATCTGGTCAACACGGTTGCTCCGGTACATATCCGCCCGGATTCAGTGACACATCATCTGCTGGCAAAATTTGTAAAGATGGATGGGGAAACGGAGGATTTCTGTGCATACGGGGATGCCCTGATGTATGGAGGTGTACATTTGCACCCGGCATTCGGAGGCACCGGATATGATGAGAACGTACGGTATTTTCCGGATTTTGCGTCTCGTTTGTATCTGATGGATTGCAATTTATAGCCGAAAAGTGCTATGATACAAAAGAGCAATTCAGGCAGGACAGGAGATAAGAAAATGCAGAAACGAAAAAACAGATGGTACATAGCCGTTGCAGCAGTTGTAATTTTAGCAGTTGTTCTGGTATTGGCAGTTGTGCTGGGGAAAAAGGGAAAGATCAAAAAAGATCCAAAGATGATTGAGCCGACGCAGCAGGAGCAGGCATCGGAAATACCGACGGAAACAGAGGAAGTATTTGATTATTCCGCTACGGAGACCGCAGAGACAAAATCGCTTCCGAAGTCCGTTGTCAGCAAGCAGGGAATTCTCATTGATGTGGATGCCGGAACGATTCTGGCCGGAAAAGATGCATTGAAACGTATGGTTCCGGCATCTATGACCAAAATCTTTACCGTGTTGGTAGCTGCGGAAAATATTAAGCCGGAGCAGTTGGACGAGCTGGTTACCATCAGTATTGATGCCACAGATTTCAGTTATAGTAATGACTGCAGCAATACCGGATACGAAGTGGATGAGCAGGTAACGGTAAGGGATCTGTTTTATGGAACCATTTTGCCATCAGGGGCAGATTCTGCGGTTTCTCTGGCAACTTATGTGGCCGGTTCACAGGAAGCATTTGTGGATATGATGAATCAGGAATTGGAAAAAATGGGATTGTCGGAGACCACACATTTTACCAACTGTGTCGGCATATACAATGATGACCATTACAGTACGCCGTATGATATGGCAATGATTTTAAAAGCGGCAATGGATAATGATCTGTGCAGGGAAGTTCTTGGAACGCGAACCTACACGACATCAAAATCCAAACCACATCCGGATGGGATTACAATATCCAACTGGTTTTTGCGGAGAATTGAAGATAAGGATACACACAGTGAAATTATCGGGGCAAAGACAGGTTTTGTGAATCAGTCCGGAAGCTGTGCGGCAAGTATGGCACAGACACCGGATGGAAAAGAATATATCTGCGTGACGGCTGGCTCTACCAGCAGCTGGCGCTGTATCTATGATCATGTGGATATTTACGATGCGTTTCTGCCGGAGACGGCACAGCCTTTTGAAGGTGAAGAGGTAACACAATAAAAAAGGAACAGCGAAAGCTGTTCCCTGTTGTTTAAAGAATGATGATATTGGCACAATTGATATCTTCTCCAAGGTTGTAGACATTACCGCTGGTAAGCCCGACAACCACAGGACGGAGAATATAGTGCGGAATATTTTTGACCACACGCGCCTGTTCGCCGTTACTCAGTTCCACGATGCTGTCTACCGGATATAGAATCATGCTTTCAAGGAAGCTCTTCATGGCAGTTATGTCGAGTTCCATGGTCATGGACATAATCATTTCCACGGCATCTCTCTGGGAATAGGCTTTTTTATAGGGGCGTTCGGTAACCAGGGCATCATAGATATCCGCTACGGACAGAATCTTGGCATAGGGGCAGATTTTCTCCGCAGACACACCCATCGGGTATCCGCTTCCATTGATCTTTTCATGGTGTTGCAAAACACCAAGGCAGACAGCCGGAGAAAATTCCGCATGATCCTTGATCATGTTGTAACTGTATGTCGAGTGCTGCCGCATAATGGCAAATTCGTCATCATTGAGTTTGCCCGGTTTGTTTAAGATAGCATTTGGAATTTTGGTTTTTCCAATGTCGTGCAGCAAACCACAGACACCGATTTCCCGTACTTCTTCGGGAGAGAGTCCCTGCTGCTTGGCAACGATCATGGAAATGGTTGCTACATCCACGCTGTGTTTGAAGGTGTATTCGTCACTGGTTTTGAGTGTGGAGATATCAATTGCGATGGCATCATTGCTTTTAATGGAACGCATCAGATCATCGGCAATGCTCTCTGTGGTGGCAACCATTTCCTCGGAGGTTGTATTGTTGTAGATAAACTGGATACCGGTAGAGACACGTTCACGGATACTGGCAGAAAGAGTAACTTTTGCGCGGTCTTCGGTACGGAGCCGTTCGATATTTTTTTCTGCTTCCGGAGAAGTAGGAACCTGTTCTGGGTTTTCCTCTTCTTCCCCCTCCTGGATGTAAACAGACATAATACCCAGTTTCAACAGGGAATCAATCATATAATCATCCAGTTCGGCACCTCTGGCAACGAGATTACGTCCCAGACGGTCAACGACCGGATGATCGAGCTTCATGCCCGGTTTTAATTGTCTTGTTCTCATGTACTTTCGTTTTATCATATTTATATTTTACTATTTGTTGGATATTTTTCCAAGTTTTTTTGGAAAACTTTAGGAGAAATTTAGGAGAAATGATATGCTTCCACAACTTTTTTTAGATCGAATGAAACAAATGCTGGAGAAAGAATACCCGGCATTTCTAAACAGTTACGAAGATGCGCGTTATCAGGCACTGCGGATCAATCCGTCAAAAACCGACACAGACCGGTTTACAGAGGAGACTTCCTTTCATCTGCAGCCGGTGCCGTGGGAAGCGAACGGGTTTTATTACGAAAAGGAAGATCAGCCGGGAAAACATCCGTATCACGAGGCGGGCGTGTACTATATTCAGGAGCCGAGTGCCATGGCACCGGCTGCATATCTGGATGTGCAGCCGGGCGAAAAAGTTCTGGATTTATGTGCGGCACCGGGGGGCAAAAGTACACAGATTGCGGCAGCGATGCAGGGAAAAGGGCTCCTTGTCAGCAATGAGATTCATCCGGCGCGGGCAAAGATTCTTTCTGAGAACATGGAACGGATGGGTGTAAAAAATGTGATGGTGACAAACGAGAGTCCGCAGACACTTGCAGGAATGTTTACGGAATATTTTGACCGGATCATGGTAGATGCCCCGTGTTCCGGGGAGGGAATGTTTCGTAAAAATGAGCAGGCATGTGAGGAGTGGAGTCCTGAAAATGTTCAGGTCTGTGCGGCGCGGCAGCAGGAAATTCTTGCATGTGCGGCCACCATGCTCCGGCCGGGAGGACGTATGGTTTACTCTACCTGTACCTTTGCACCGGAGGAAAACGAGGGAACGATCAGCCGTTTCCTGGAACAGCATCCGCAGTTTCATATTGTGCCGGTGAAAAAATATCCGGGAATGGCAGACGGTGTAGCGGCATGGACAAAACATCCGGCAGCGGAGATTGGCGATACGATCCGGTTATTTCCGCATCATCTGCACGGAGAGGGACATTTCGTTGCGGTTCTGGAAAAAGAGGGAACTGTTTCGGAAAATTACCGGGGATATTGTGCGAATGGAGAAGAAAAACCGCTGGCAAAGGGAGAAGCAAAAGCATATCTTGCAGGATTACAGGAGTTTCTTGGAAAGATACCGGCAGATGATGCCGGGAGGCTGCTTCTTTTTGGAGAGCAGCTGTATCTGATGCCGGAACATATGCCGGCAACCAGACGGCTGCATGTGCTGCGTCCGGGTCTGCATCTTGGCACAGTTAAAAAGAACCGGCTGGAACCGGCACACGCACTGGCACTTGCAATTTCTCCGCAGGAAGCATGTCACAGCTGGAATCTGTCTGTGGATGAAGCACGCGCGTATCTGGCCGGGCAGACGTTTCCGGCAGAAGGGGAGAAGGGCTGGTATCTGATCACGGTAGATGGATACAGCCTCGGCTGGGGCAAACTTGCGGGTTCTGTGATGAAGAATCACTACCCGAAGGGGCTGCGGAAGCTGCTCTAAAAGAAGTCCACCTGATACGGTTGCACTACTTTCGCTTATTTTTATTTATACGATAAAAGAAGCATTTGGGGGTAAGTGATTCTACAGATCAAACATTAATTTATGTGAAAGTATGTAAGGATAAAATTATATCATTAAAAGGTAAAAAAAATAAAAAGAAAAGTATAACTTATTTGGATTCATATGATGTTTCTGGTGGAAAAAATAAAAAATTTGATATTCTGATATCGAAGGATTATAACAGAAAAAAAGAAAATGGTGAAGTGTTATATAATTTCGCAGTATATCAGTCAAAAATATATGCTTTAGTTCGATTGAGAAACAGTTCAGGGAAGGACTCATGGATAATAGAAAAGTATAATTGTGCTGGAAACTATATTGATAGTTTGAAGCTGGATAAAAAAATTATCAATTTGCTAAAAAATGAAAGAATTTCAAAGTTTGAGATGTCAGGAAAATATGGTTTTATAAGAACATTTAGTGGGAGTGGAGTACTTTTTCGTGTAGCATCGGGGAGAACCGTTGCAAAAATAATAAATAAGATAGATTTGGATATTGCGATACCTGGCAGAGATAAAAAAGCAGATTATGCTTTGGTATATTCCAGGGATACAGGAGAAATCTGGAATATTGACAATCGCCATAATAAGCTTAACAAGATAGACTTGCCATATGAATATTTGAACTACTTATATACAGATAATGGAAAAATTTTAATATCTTCAGATAATACAGTATATGGGGAACTTGATAGTTTTCTTACAAAAAAATAATGAAGCGTTTATCTGACAAGTGGAAGGTATATTAAAAATGACATATGATTCGATTCAAGTAAGGGCAGTTTAAAAACTGCCCTTATTAATAGTTTTGCTTAAAATATAAGAAACTCCTGCAAATGCGCATTTTTTAAAGCGCCGTTTTACCACAAATGCGCATTTTCTACAGGATTATATACTGTGACCGCCGCCACCACCGGAGTGACCGCCGCCGCCACCACCGCCGCCGGAATGGCCACCACCACCGCTGCTGCCGGAAGATACCGGACTGTAAGTACGTGACTGGCGGATGAATTGTGTGCGTGGGTTATTGATCTGCATCTGTGCATACAATCCGGTCATCACCTGTCTGCGGTCTGCCGTGTGGGAACGTGAACTCCATAGCGCAAAAAAGAGATTGAGAAACAATGCAGCAACAATGGCCAGCAGCGCACTGCAGAGGTAGCGCATCGGTTCTGCAATTCGTTTGCCCTGCATCAGCGTTTCGATCTGGGTAAAGACCTTGTATGCACAGGTATAATAATCCTTATCGCGCGCGTAGGTATAAGTGTTATCGGTAATTGAACGTGCGCGGGAATTGGTGATGATTTTGTGCGCCTGTCCATCGCTGTAGAGATAAATCTCATTCAGGCAGCGGTCAATGACGAAGATCGTACCGTTGGCATGTGGACCAAAGACATCATCAAAATAATCTGCAGCAAAATCTTCGGTGGAAGATTTACTGTGTCCGGTTGTGGTTACAAAAGCCACATTACAGTATGCGGTCAGATCATACAGCTGCTTTTGCAGACTGTTTTCCTGGGAGTCTGTCAGAAAATCGGCAGAATCATCCAGCACATAAACGTAGCCGGTTTCCTCATTGGAAGCGGAAACTGCGGATGCACAAACCGGTATGGTGCTGGCGGAGAGTATCAGACAAAATACAAATGCCGTAAGGATATGTTTTATTTTACGCACGGTCATCACCTCCCTGTTTGTCAAATTGTGGCAGCCGGCGGGTGGACAACAGATTATACGCATGGATAATACTGATGAACGACACGAGGATGGCAGCCATGGAAAGAATTGCGGCTCCGTAATAGTAGAGATCCGATACCGGATGCAGGAACCATACCCCAAACGAAAGTACCGCAGCACAAAGCGGAAGAATCCAGCCAAGCGGATTCGTTTTTGCGGCTGGCTCCGGCTGGGCTTCAGGGGTTTTCGGTTTGTCTGCAGCAGAAGCTTTCTTCGATTGGATGAACATTTTGCCACGGTCATTTGCACCGGTATCTTTCTGACGGATAGAAACACATTCGTAGAAATAGACACAGGCGGCGAGCAATGACAAAAGCAGAGTGGTCATTACCAGGGATGAAGGCTGCAGGATCGCCGACCATGCCAGAAGCGCAAAGATCGGAATTGCTAAGAGTAGCGAACCGAGCAGATAACGCTTCGGATCAATCGGAATATCCGCAACGACCAGTCCGGTCTGTCCGTTGACCGTTGCATAAGCGACACGGTCTTTTTTGCGGTAGGATAGAAACCATACCGGAAACATGGTACTGTCGATGGTTTCCGTTTTTGTATGGAGCTGTTCAGGACGGATGGTATCCATAGTAAAACCGGCAAATGTCCCGTCAGAAGCAATACGCTCGGTTGTTTCCGCAGATGCAGTGTATTCGGCATCGCCCTGATATACTTTTGCATCCACATCGGAAGTGTCCGCGTAAAATCCGCTTAAATAGGCGGGGGTAAAGGCTTTCATGCCTTTTAAATTATAAGGAGCCAGTTCTTCACTGATATTGTCATCAAAAGAGGATGAGGCATCATAGGAAAGACCTTTGTAGTAGGCATCCAGATCCCCGGTAAGTGCGTAGTGATCGGTAATAATATAATCACCGCGGCGGGAAGTCTTTTTTCCATCGAGCGAGAGAGAACCTTTCTGGGAGATATAAAACGCCCAGTAAGGCATGTAAATTCCGCGGAAACTATCGATATAAGAAGGATCGCGGAGTTCTTTTGGCGCAAAAATGGAATGTTTCATACGGCGTGCGTACGCTTCCTTACACTGTTCCTTTGTCTTCTGGAACGGAATAATATAATTGGGCCGTTTTTCGTGACTGATTCTGCTGTAAAGAATCGTGGAGGCTCCGCAGAAACTGCAGAAACCGGCTGCAGCATTGTCGGTGCTTAAGATTTCACCGCCACACTGTGGACAGGTAAAGATCGTGACCTCGTAATCGCCGTCGAATGTCTTTGATTCTTCGGCATCACTTGTTTTCCCGTCAAAATCATAAGGATCAAACAGTGTGTGACAATGCTCGCATGAGAGTTGCTGGGAAGGAATGTCAAATTTGAGATTTCCTCCGCAGTTTGGACATGATAGCATAGTGTTTTCCCTTTCCAAAACATTTTCCTTTGTAACTATTTTATTCTAGCATTGTGGAAATATTTTTACAATGGGTTTAAAGTCATAGAGCCTGAAAATGCTGATTTACACGGATTTTACAGACTTTACGCAAATTTACAGCAATTTTACAACATTACGGAAATTTTACACAGAGTTTACATTCTGGGATGGTTTGATTTTACACTCCGATGATAAACTTATTACAATCTCAGAAAAAAAGTATACGGAGTGTAAAGTTTATGAAAAGAAATGGGGAGGAACCATAAGTGAACGAGACGATGAAAATTATTTTCGGACTGGTCGGAGGTCTGGCAATCTTTATTTACGGCATGAATATGATGAGCGAGTGCCTGCAGAAAGCAGCAGGGGAAAAGATGAAGAAAATCCTTGCCCTGCTTACAAAAAATCCGATTCTTGGTGTGCTTGCGGGAGCTTTGACGACCGCAGTGTTACAGAGCAGCAGCGCAACAACGGTTATGACAATCGGCTTTGTCAGCGCAGGACTGATGTCGCTGCCACAGGCGATCTCCATTATTCTCGGTGCCAATATCGGTACGACCATGACGGCACAGATTATTGCATTTAAAATAACGGATTATATTTATCTGTTCATTTTTGCGGGATTTCTTATTTCTTTTATTTCAAAGAAAGAAAAGGTGAAAAATATTGGACAGACAATTTTCGCATTTGGTTTGTTATTCCTTGGAATTGAGACGATGGGCGATGTCATGAAACCATTGGCATCCAGTGCATTCTTTGTCAACATGATTGGAAAAGTATCCCATATTCCGATTCTTGGGGTATGCGTGGGTGCTGTTATGACACTTGTTGTACAGAGCAGCAGTGCAACGATTGCCGTATTACAGAATTTTGCAGCCCAGGCAGGACCGGACGGTGTGACCAGTATCATCGGACTGGCAGGTGCCATCCCGATTCTGTTGGGAGACAATATCGGTACAACGATTACCGCAGTGCTGGCATCTATCGGACAGCCAAAAGATGCCAGAAGGACGGCGTTTGCCCATTGTGTATTTAATATTTCGGGAGCAATTTTATTCCTGTTTCTTGTAAAACCGTATGCAGCCCTGATTCAGTTCATTTCGCCGAAGGGAAACGAAATTGATGTGATTTCACGGCAGATTGCAAATGCCCATACCGGATTTAACCTTGTCATGACGCTGATCTGGATTCCGCTCATTCCTCTGATGGTAAAGATTGTGATGAAACTTGTACCGGATGGAAAGGGAAAGGAAACGGAAGTCGAAGTAGATGAAAATCCGAAATATCTGGACAACAAGCTGATTGCACAGCCGGCAGCAGCATTGCAGCTGGTGGCAAAAGAAGTAATGTACTGTGCAAAACTTGTAGATGAAATGATCGGAAAACTGCAGTACAGAAACGGAAAGATTGATAAAGAAAATGTAGAACTTGTAGAAGAAAAGGCGAAAATACTGCAGAAGCTGTATGCTTCGGTCAATGATTATTTTGCATCACTGTATTCCGGAGGTGTGCTGACCGAGGAACAGGCATCACAAAGTGCCGGTATGCAGTACATTCTCTGTGATATTGACCGGATCGGGCAACTGACGAGGGAAATCATGGAAACCGTGGCAAAACAGAATAAAGGAAAACATAAGTATTCCAAAGATGCTTTGAAAGAACTGAAAAAGGCAATGGAACAGATCCAGATGATTTTCGGAAGCTGCATTCAGGCGATTTCCGGGGATGTGAATATGGATATCAAAGAACTGATGCGGCAAAAAGAAGACATCATGCAGCTGGGTGAAAAAATGCGCAAAAACCATATTGCCAGAGTGGGAAAGGGAAAGTGCGATTCCAAACTTACCATTCCGTTTAATGATGTGCTCCATAATATTGACCGGATTGGAAACAGTTGTGTAAATCTTGTGGAGGTAGCAAAGGAAAATGTAACTATGCAGGCATTTTTTGCAGAGGATTAGGGCATGCAATAAATAAAGCTGTCAGTAATAACGGTTCGCGGAAATCTGCGAACCGTTATTTTTATACAGGTACATAACTCTGATCCACATGAATCATAAACTGGTAGTTTCCTTCGATTTCCTGAAGCTTGTTTTCAATTTTTTTCTTCAGGTCTTCCGGACGGATCCGCATACCATAGGGGATGACCGCGTCAAAGGCAATGCCGGTGTGGGTATCGCAGTTGATCAGGCGGAAATCGTGGATGGTAATACGGCGGTCAATTTCAAGAACCTTTTGTTCTACCTGCTGCTTCATCTGGGCAATTGCGGCATTATTGGTTTCAATCGGATCCATGTGGATGACGGCTTCACATCCGAGTTTCTGATCCAGCTCCCGTTCAATGTGATCAATCATGTCATGGAGCTGAAAGACATCTTCGTCCCCCGGAACTTCCAGATGCAGGGTGATCATGCGGCGGCCGGGACCGTAGTCATGTACGATCAGATCATGGATACCGTGTACTTTGGGATGGGACATGACAATGGCACGGATTTCCCGGACAAATGTCTGGTCCGGAGCTTTTCCGAGAAGCGGATCCATGGTGTCTTTGACCGCTTTTATTCCGGCATAGAGGATGAAAATGGCTACCAGCAGACCGCCAAATCCATCGACATTGATGGATGTCAGGCGCATAATAATCATGGCTGCCAGAACCACAGAGGTGGCAATGGTGTCGGAAAGCGAATCCATGGCGGTCGCCTGCATGGCATCCGAATCGAGTTTTTTCCCAATATAATGGTTGTAACAGTACATGTAGATTTTTACCAGAATGGAGCATACCAGAATTCCCATGGCAAGCAGACTTGTGTCTACGGCTTCTGGATGCAGAATTTTGGAAAAGGAAGTTTTTAAAAGTTCAAATCCCATCATCAGGATAGCAATCGCTACGACAAATCCCGACACATATTCAAACCTCCCATGTCCGAACGGGTGCTCCGAATCCGGAGTTTTCCCGGCATAAAGAAATCCGGCAAGTGTAATAAAAGAGGAACCGGCATCGGACAGGTTGTTGAACGCATCCGATACAATGGCGATGGAGTGGGAAAGCGAACCCATCACATATTTCAGCAGGAACAACACCACATTGCAGCAGATCCCCACCACGCTGCTGAATGTCCCATAAGCTTTCCGCACCGCCGGGTCCTCGACACTTTCATAATTCGGCACAAACCGCCGCAAAAAACGTTCCAACACGACCGCTCCCCCATTTCCACGGAATCAGATTTCTTTCTGCAAACATTCTGCCTATTATAGCACATTCGACTGCAAATGTCAAATCGGCTAACCGCCCTGCATAACTGTCATCTTTTTTCGATTTTTCTGCGTTGACACATCGTTTTTGCGCTGGAATATTTTGCGAATTTTGTCGAATCCTGTCGAATC
>OGXE01002945.1_pt1 | contig 12017 bp, 9 predicted proteins | sample 1576181 | NCBI WGS metagenome assembly OGXE01 (sample SAMEA3541478, study PRJEB24748) | human gut metagenome | biome: human gut; feature: human-associated habitat; material: faeces | place: China | collected 2012 | reverse complement strand
AAGATTAAGAGAGATAAAAGATGAATTGAATACAAAATATTTTAATGGTCAATTGACAGAATTATCAATGGGAATGACAAATGATTATAAAATAGCTTTAGAAGAGGGAGCTACATTAGTAAGAATAGGAAGAAAGATATTTCAATAGGAGGTAGAGATGAAAAAGAAAAATGGTGGATTCAAGGTATTTCAAGAATTTAAAGAGCTTTTAGGAATAGATAATCCTGAAGTTGGTGGAATAGATGAACTTGATGAACTAGATGGTATAGAGGATACTGGAATAATCGAAGTAAATGCTGGAAAAGAAAGTGAGATACCAGTTCAAAAAGAGGTAGTAACACCAGCTAGAGATAAGGGAAGCAATGTATCTAGTTTAGAATCTGAGTTAAATGCTGGAGGAAATTATCAAACTATATTTGTAGATCCTAAAACTTTTGCTGATTGTAAAAAGATAGCTACATATATAAAAAATGATAAGATGGTTACTTTAAACCTTGAATATTTAGATCTTCCTACTGCTCAAAGACTTATGGACTTTTTAGCAGGGGCAATGTGTATAAAGGGAGCTAGCTTTATTGAGATAAGTAAAAAAGTATATACAGCTGTGCCTAAGAGCATGAAAGTTTACTATGAAGGTAAAAAAGATAGTAGAGGAAGAACAATTTTAGATTTTGGAAGAGAGGATAAATAGTGGAAAAAAAAATAAAAGCATTGGCACTTTTTTCAGGAGGATTGGATAGTGCTTTAGCTGTTAAAGTTGTAAAGGATCAAGGAGTTGAGGTTATAGGTTTAAACTTTGTTTCTCATTTCTTTGGTGGAAAAAATGAAAAAGCTGAAAGTATGGCAAAACAATTGGGAATACAATTGGAGTATATAGATTTTAAAAAGAGACATACAGATATGATGCAAAATCCTGTATATGGAAGAGGTAAAAATATGAACCCATGTATAGATTGCCACTCATTGATGTTTAAAATAGCTGGAGAACTTCTTGAGAAATATGATGCTCAATTTATAATTTCAGGAGAGGTATTGGGACAAAGACCTATGTCACAAAACTCAGCTGCATTGGAAAAAGTAAAGGCTCTATCAGGAATGGATGATTTAATATTGAGACCTCTTTCAGCTAAACTATTACCACCAAGTAGAGCAGAGATTGAAGGATGGGTAGATAGAGAGCAACTTCTTGACATTCAAGGAAGAAGTAGAGCTAGACAGATGGAACTTACAGAAAAGTATGGACTTGTAGAATATCCAACTCCAGGTGGAGGTTGTCTATTGACAGATCCAGCATATTCTGATAGACTAGAGATAATTGAAAAAGATGGTCTTATGGATGAGGAACACTCATATCTTTTCCATCTTATAAAGAAAACAAGATTTTATAGACTAGGTGAAAAGAAATATCTATTTGTAGGTAGAGATGAAGAGGGAAATAGTAGAATAGAAGAATATAAGGAAAAGGGAACTCTTCATGTAGCAGGATATAAAGTAGGAGGACCTCGTATTTTAGGATATGGTAACTTTACAGATGAGGATAAAAAGTTTGTAGCAGAACTGTTCTCAAGATATTCTAAAGTTAAAGGTAAAAGTGAGATTGAGGTTAGAGTAAATAACCAAGTAGTGAAGGTAGCACCAGTAGATATAGAAGAGATAGAGAGAAAAATAAAAGAGTATCAAGTCGTAGCACAGTAGAATAGTAGGGTAATAAAAATAAAATAGAACTTTATAGAGTCTAAATTTAATTACTGAATCTATTCATATAAAAATGGAAAAAAGTAATTAAAGGAGGACTCTTTTTTAATTGCTAAAAATATATTAAAAATTATCTAGGAGGATAGAAAAATGAATTGGTTTGAAAACCTTGTAAATCAAATTAATAATGTGATGTGGAATCAAAATTTATTGGTAGTATTATTGGTGATAAGTGGAATATACTTTACACTTAGAACAAAGGGAGTTCAATTTAGACTATTTGGACATATGATAAAATTAATAACTGAAAAAACAAAGGCTAATCAAGAGGGAGTTAGTTCATTCCAAGCTTTCTGTATTTCAACAGCATCAAGAGTTGGAGTTGGAAACTTAGCAGGAGTTGTAGCAGCTGTATCAGTTGGAGGACCTGGAGCTGTATTTTGGATGTGGGTTGTAGCTCTTTTAAGTTCAGGGACAGCATTTATAGAAGCAACAATTGCACTTCTATATAGAGAAAAAGATCCACATGGTGGGTATAGAGGTGGAGCTCCATACTTTATTGAAAAAGGATTAAAAATGAGATGGTTAGGAGTAATATTTGTAGTATTTGCTTTAATCTGTTGGGCAGGGGTATTCCAAATTATTTCAAACTCTGTAACTGAATCATTTGCAACAGCTTTTAATATTGACCCTAGAAAAACTTCTCTTGTTTTAGTAGCACTAGCAGCAGTTGTTCTTTTTGGTAGAAGAGATAAGATAGTAAAAGTTTTAGATAAAATGGTACCTTTTATGTCTGTAATTTATCTAGGTGTAGTTATATTTATAATTGTAAAGAATATTACAGTTTTACCAAGTATGTTTACAAATATATTTAATCATGCTTTTGGAATTAAACAATTTTTAGGGGGAACTTTTGGTAGTGTAGTAATGCAAGGGGTAAAGAGAGGACTTTTCTCAAATGAGGCTGGATCAGGATCAGCTCCATGTGCAGCAGCTGCAGCAGAGATAGAACATCCAGTAAAACAAGGATTAGTTCAAGCTCTAGGAGTTTTTGTAGATACAATTTTAATATGTAGTGCAACAGCTTTTGTTATTCTTCTTTCAGATGGGAAAATTCCTGAAGGGTTACAAGGAATGACACTTTTACAAGAGGCATTTAGATATCAAGTTGGAGACTGGGGAGTTGTTTTCACAGCAGTAATACTATTCCTATTTTCATTTAGTACAATGTTAGGAATAAGTTTCTATGCTAAACCAAATTTGGCATTTTTACACGATAAACTTTGGCTACAAGAGGCATTTAAAGTGTTTACTTTAGTTATGCTATATATTGGAGGAATAAGACAAAACTTCTTAGTGTGGAACCTTGCAGATTTAGGGCTTGGATTGATGACAATTGTAAACTTAATAGGGGTATATCCATTGACATCAAAGGCAGTAGAGTCTTTAAAAGAGTATGAAGAAAAGTTTATTATTAAAACAAAATAGGTAAATATAAACAAAAATATGGGAAATTTTTCAAATTTGATGTATAATGATTTATTATATAAATAATTTGAGGTGGAACAATGAGAAATGGTATACAAGAGAGGATAAAAAGTTCTAAAAGAATAGTAATTAAAGTTGGAACTTCTACTCTTACATATGAAAATGGAAATCTGAATTTAGGACTTTTAAATAAGTTAGCTTGGGTTTTAAGTGATCTTAGAAATCAAGGAAGAGATGTAATTCTTGTAACTTCTGGAGCAATAGGAGTAGGATCAAAAAAGCTAAACTTTAAAACTAGACCAAAAGAAACTAGAGAGAAACAAGCAGCAGCAGCAGTTGGACAAGCAGAGTTAATGCATATATATCAAAACTTTTTTGGTGAATATAGTCAAAGAGTTGCTCAAATACTTTTAACAAAGGATGACTTCAAAGAGGGAGAGAGAAAAACTAATACAACAAATACCCTTGAAACACTTTTAAATTTTGGAGTTATACCTATTGTAAATGCCAATGACACAATCTCTACTTTTGAGATTGAGTTCAGTGACAATGATAGACTTTCAGCAAGTGTGGCATCTTTAATTGGAGCAGATCTATTAGTTATCTTAACAGATATTGATGCTCTTTATGACTCAAATCCTAAAACTCATCCAGATGCAAAAAGAATATCATATGTTGAAAAGGTAACAGATGATATTATGAAAATGGGTGGAGAAAAGGGAAGTGAATTTAGTGTAGGAGGTATGGAGACAAAACTTCTTGCAGCTAGAGAGTGCTATGATGGCAGAGTAATTATGGGAATCTTAGATGGTTCAGAACCTCTTTTAATAGAAAAATTAATATCTGGAGAAGATGTAGGAACTATTTTTGATTGTATGGAGGACTAATAATGGAGATCAGATTAATAGGTGAGGCTGCAAAAAAAGCATCAGTAAAGGTAGCTCAACTTTCAACAGAGGAGAAAAATAGGGTACTTTTAAAGGCAGCAGATGCACTTTTAGAAAATAGAGAGAGTATTTTAAATATAAATAGAAAAGATGTAGAAAATGCAGTAGCTAATGGAGTAAAACAAGCATTTATTGACAGACTTACTCTTACAGAAAAAAGATTGGAAGATATGGCAAAAGGCCTTAGAGAGATAGCAGCTCTTAATGATCCAGTAGGTGAGTATGTATATGGAAAAACTCTTCCAAATGGATTGATTATTCAACAAAAAAGAGTTCCACTTGGTGTTGTAGCTATAATTTTTGAATCACGTCCAAATGTAACAGCTGATGCTTTTGGACTTTGTTTGAAAAGTGGGAATGTAGTTATTCTGAGAGGTGGAAAAGAGGCAATTCAAACAAATATAGCCATAGTTGATATATTTAGAAAAGTTTTAAAAGAGTGTGGAATCTCTGAAGATGCTGTACAAATGGTTAAAGATACTAGCCATGAGAAAGCAGGGGAGCTAATGAAAGCTAATGAGTATGTAGATGTGCTTATTCCAAGGGGAAGTGCTAGACTTATCAATACAGTTATAAATAATAGTACAATTCCTTGCATTCAAACAGGAATAGGAAACTGTCACATCTATGTGGATAAAAGTGGAGATCTACAAAAGGCATTGGATATAATAATAAATGCTAAGACTCAAAGACCTGGTGTATGTAATGCTGTTGAAACTTTATTAATAAATAGAGAGATAGCTGAGAAATTTTTACCAACTTTAGGAAAGGAGCTTTTATCAAGAAATGTGGAGATAAGAGGGGATGAAGTGATAACTAAGTTGATTCCTCAAGCTAAAGCTGCCACTGAAGAGGATTGGGCAACTGAGTATGAAGACTATATTGTGGCAATTAAGACAGTTGATACCCTTGATGAGGTGATAGAGCATATTGGAAGATATGGAACTAAACACTCTGAATCAATTGTAACTGAAGATTACTCTAATGCACAGAGATTTTTAAATGAAGTTGATGCAGCTGCTGTTTATGTAAATGCCTCAACTAGATTTACAGATGGAGGACAATTTGGTTTTGGAGCTGAGATAGGAATAAGCACACAAAAGCTTCATGCTAGAGGACCGATGGGGCTTAAAGAGTTAACTACTACTAAATATGTAATTTTTGGTAATGGTCAAGTGAGAAAATAGAATATTTTATAGAAAGATTCTTCCGTAAAAGGGAGAATTTTTTTTAGAATTATGTAATAAAAAAATTTTAATTTTGAAAGAAAAGCAAAAAAAGATATAATGAGAATAATTTTCACTATTATGTTATAATATTAAAAAACATAAAATATATAAATATAATATTTTTGAGGGAGAAGCAATGGTAGAATATAAAGAGTTTGAAAAAGAGGAAGAGATAGATGAAAGCCTACAGGGGAAACCTATAACAAAACCTTTTGACACAAGAAATATAAAAATAAGCAATGTTGTTATAACTTTAGATAATATAGTAAAAAGATTAATACATAATGAAATAGATTTAAATCCAGACTTTCAGAGAAATGGAAATTTATGGAATAATACTAAAATGAGTCGGTTGATAGAATCAATGATTTTAAAATTGCCATTACCTGTTTTTTATTTTGATGTTTCAGATAATAATAAATGGATAGTTATAGATGGATTACAGAGATTATCAACAATCAAATCTTTTATTGTTGATAAAAAATTAAAATTAAAAAATATGGAATTTTTAAGTGAATTAGAAGGAAAAAAATTTGATGAATTAGGAAGAAATTTTCAAAGAATTATAGAAGAAACACAATTAATAACTTATCAAATGGAGCCACAAACACCCAAAGAGGTAAGATATTCTATTTTTAGTAGAATTAATACAGGAGGATTAATATTAAATCCACAAGAAATAAGACAAGCTCTAAATCAAAAGCATAGAGGAGTAAAATTATTACAAGAAATAACTGAAGATAAAATTTTTATTGATATAGTGAAAATAGAATCAAAAAGAATGTTAGATAGAGAGCTAGTTTTAAGATTTATAGCTTTTAAGAAGTGTAATTATAATAAATTTTCAGAAAAAGGGATAACGTTACCTAAGTTTCTAGATGAAACAATGGAAGAGATTGATTCAATAGAGTTTGAACAAGAAGAATTTTCTAAATTAAAAATATCTCTTTTAGAAACTTTAATATTTTTAAATAAAATTTTTGATGAAAAAACACTATTTAATAAGAAATTAGTTGATGAAAGTAAAACTAGAACCTTGAATAGATCATTGTTTGAAGTTTGGACAGTTTTGGTAAGTGAACTATCAGATAAAGAAAAAGAAGTTTTATTTTCAAGAAAAGATACTTTAAAAAGAAAATATTGTGAACTATTGAGAACAAATGAGTTTAATGATGCTGTTTCAAAAGGAACTAATGATAGAAAAACAGTAATTGCAAGGTTTTCTTTATTACAAAAACTTATAGAGGAGATAATTTTATGATACAGAGTTTAGAATTGGAGAATTTTAAATGTTTTGAAAAAATAAAAATAGATTTTAAAAATTTGACATTATTAACAGGAGTCAATAGTGGAGGAAAATCAAGTATAATTCAAAGTATCTTATGTATGAAACAAAATTTTGAAATTTTAAATCAATTTCCAGATACAATAGAAATGTTAAAATCAAAAAACTATACAGATTTTTCTATAGGGAGAATAGGAACTGAAGGTAAATATACAAATTTGGGGACTGCTAATAATTTATTATATGAAAATGCTGAAGATGATTTTATCTCATTTAGATTGACTTTAGAAGATAAAGAAAAAAAGAAGGGAAGTTTATTTTTAAAAACTCAGATTGATAAAAATAATCCGAAGTATTTAACAATAGATAATTCTGCTTCAAAAATAGATTTTACAAAAATATTAGTAGATGAAGAAAATTTTTCATATTTATCAGCAGATAGAATTACGCCTAAATTGCAATATGATTACTCAAAGGAAAATGTTCTTAAAGGTAATTTAGGAAATAAAGGGGAGTATTCTATTCACTATTTAGCTGTTAATAGTAATGAAAGTTTAAAATTAAATGAATTAAAACATCCAAATTCAAATAGTCTATCTTTTAGAGAGAATGTTGCTAGATGGTTAGAAAGAATAAGTATAGGAATAGATATATCCTCTGGAGTTAATGATGAGATGCAATATTCTTATTTAAAGTATTCTTACAATGGGGGAAAGGAATATTTTCCACAAAATGTAGGATTTGGGATTACTTATGTATTACCTATAATAATTACATTATTAAAAGCAGAGAGAGGAGATATAATTATTATAGAGAATCCAGAGTCTCATCTGCATCCAGCTGCTCAAGCAGAAATAGCTAATTTATGTTGTAAAGTAGCAGCTCAAGGAGTACAATTAATAATAGAAACACATAGTGATCACTTTTTAAATGCAATAAGAGTAGCAGTAAAAAATAAGATAATAGAAAATGCTGATACTCAAATATATTTTTTTACTAAGGTAGAACAAAAATCAATAGTAGAAAAGATATCATTGGATTCTAATGGGAAAGTAGATAAATGGCCAAAAGGTTTTTTTGATGAATGGGATATTCAATTGGAGAAATTATTATGGTAGAAGACTTTTTAATTTTTAATAGTAGTTCGTTACCTTTTGAAGATATAGAGATATTTGAGAGAGAATTTAAAAACTTTCTTGAAATATTAAGTATATTATCATCTAAAAAACACTACTATAATCATTTGAGAACAGATATTGTAATAGAAAATTTAAGAGTAGTCAAAGAGTATACTTTTAGAGAAATTATTAATAAAGTAGATCATGATTTAAAAAGCTTGATATTATCTTTTTTAACAAAGAAAGTGATAAAAATAGAAATTCCAATAATATCAGATTATGATAAAAATTTAAATTTAGGACTTATTGAATACAAATATAATGATAAGTTAAATAATGAGATGGGTTATGTTGATATGTTTGGAACTTTTTTAATAAGTTTTCAGAATTCAAATGAATGGAAAGAACCTAAAATAAAATTAAAGAAGTATGTGCTTAATGATATTAATGTAGTAGAAATAAAAGAATTAGAAGTTGAAATAAATAATATTAGTGAAAAAAAACATATAGAATTTCATAAAGAGATATTAGAAAATAAGAAAAATGAGATAATTGAAAATTTAGTAAATGATTTTTCTAAGTATAAAAATTTATATTTAAAAAATAAAATTGTTGTTAATTCAGAGGTTGAAAAATCATTAATAAAACTAGATAAAAGAGTTTTGGAAAAAGCTATCACAATATTATATGATTTAGAAACAGAGAATAAAATAATTAATGATTATACTCACTCTAAAGAATCAGAAACTGTATATAAAAATCCTGTATTATTAAATGAAAGATTATTTAAATTTGATGATGGAACTAGTAGACATGTTTTTGATCATATAAAAAATTTACCATATGGAAATAGAATTTATTACTTAGAAGAAGAAGGAAAAATTTTTATCTGTTATATAGGAACTCATTTGCCAACTAAGAAAAATTAATAAATTTTTAAATTAATTAAATATATAAAGATTTAATTAATTAGTAACTATTAAAATTTTAAAAAGAGTATAGTTAATATAATATATGGATTATAAAATGGAGAAAATTATGGTGGAAAAGAAAATAGAAAAAATAGATATAGAAAGAGCTTATAAATTATTGAAAACATATTATTATTACGATAGTAATGTAACATTGAATACGAAAATATCTATTGCAAAATATGAAACTGAAAATATTTTAGGAAAGGAAAATTGGGCAGAAGACTTTAAAAATAGATATTTTAATTCTGAAAAAAGTAATGATAATATAAAGGAAGAAATAGAAAAAATATCAGTCATTCGTGTAATAAAATCTGTAGAATCCAAAGAGGAAGGAGATAAAGAATTTTTTCAAGTTTTAACTAATAAAACTAATATAAATTCTAAAATAAAGTATAATTATATAATAGATGCACCAATTGAAATTCATATTTTATCAATGCTTTGGATAATAAAAGAAGGATATTTATTGGATTTAGAAATGTCAGATGATATTTATGGAAATAGGTTAGAGTTAAATACTCAAAATGGATGTATAGATTTTAATAAAAAAAATATTTTTAAACGTTATTATAATCAATATTCTATTTGGAGAGATAAAGCTTTAGAAAGAGTATCAGATATAGTAAATAAAGAAAGCTCTAATGCTGTATTAGTAAATTTAGATGTAAAACGTTATTATTACAGCATAGAATTAGAAACATTATATAAAAATATTTTGCAAACAAATAAAAATTTAAATACTTTTCTCTTTGAATGTATAAAAAGAATTAATAAATTTTACAATAAAAAAGTTTTAGAAATAGAAATAAATGAAGAAGATGAAGAGAAAATAGTAAAAGAAGATAGAGGATTACCTATAGGACTTCTTTCTTCACAAATTTTAGCTAATTTTTATTTAAAAAGTTTGGATAATGAAATTTTAAAATTGTTGCCAGATTATTATGGGAGATATGTTGATGATATTTTAATTATTTTTAAAGATAGAGAAGAATATAAAAATAAAAATATAGAATTAGAAAAATATATTGATGGTAAATTAGATAAAATTATAGAATTTAAAGAAAAAAATATGTTGAAGCTAAAAAATTATAAAGATTTAATACTACAAAAAGGAAAATTAAAATTATATTTTTTTGATAAAAATTCATCAAATGCTTTACTAGAAGCTTTTAAAGAAGGAATAAGAAAAAATACAAGTATTTTTAATCTATATAATGAAGAAGAAGAAATAGATTTTGTTACAGAAGAATCTTTAATAAATATAAATTATTCAGGAAGTAAAAATAAATTAAGTGGAATAGAATCATTTAGAAATGATAAATTTAAGTTTTCTGTAAAATTATCACAACTTATTATGTTGTACAAAGAAGGAAATTCAAATATTAAAAATAAAGAAAAAGTGGCAAATATTATTTTAAAACATTTTAATGGAAATCTTTCTTTAGATAATTTTTTAATTTTAGATAAAATATTTGTTTTTTTCTTAATGAATAATCTTATAAAAGAGACTAATACTTTCTATATATCAATAAAAGAAAATATAAAAAAACAAATAGAAGAAAAAAATAAACAAAATGATATTTTAAATGCATTAAAAAATTCTTTAATTTTTGCTGCTTGTTTTAATTATAATAAGTTTAGAAATCAAATTAAAGATTTAAATTCTATTGAATCAGAAGAGATTGTAATGGCATTATTAAATAGTAATATGTATAAACATTTTTATGCTTCTTGTGGTATTTTTACATATTTAAAAAATATAAATAAAGAAGAAAAAATACTTAGTAAAGATTTATTTAATTTAGATCCTTTAGATATAGAAAATGAAATTGAAGTAGATAAAGAAAAAATAGTGTATAGTCCACGTTTTATTCATTTGGATGAGATTTTTATGATTTTTAGTTTAAAAAAATTAAATTCTTTTGATAAAGAAATTTTAGAAAATACTGAAAAAATATATAATTATCAATTTGAAGATAGGAATCAAATAAGAAAAAGAGAATACCCAATAAAAATATATGAAGAATCTAAAGAAAGAAAAATTAAATTTTTTAAATTTTCTTCTCCGTATAAAAAAGATAAATTTAATTTGGGAATAGTTAGTATAAATTTTGCGGAAAAAGACATAGAAGAAAAAGTAATTTATGAAAAAAAGATAACTATAGAACATGTTGTTAAAATTAATAAATTATTAAATGAAGCAATAAAAAATAAAGTTGATATTCTAATTTTTCCAGAAGTTTGTCTTCATGAGAAATTACTAACAAAGTTAGTAAGATTTTCAAGAAAAAATAATATAGCTATTGTAGGGGGATTGCAGTATATAAAAAAGAATAATGAAATTTATAATCTTCTTATAAATATTTTTCCATTTGAAAATAATAATTATAAAACTTGTTTTTTTAAATTAAGATTAAAGAATTATTATTCTCCGGGAGAAGAACAACTAATAAAAGGGTATAAATATAAAATACCAGTTATTGATTATAAAAATTATGATTTATTTTCTTGGAAAGGTTTGTATTTTACTATATTTAATTGCTTTGAGTTAACAAGTTTATTAGATAGAGCATTATTTAAAAATTATATAGATTTAATGATAGCTTCAGTTTATAATAGAGATATAAAGTATTTTAGAAATATAATAGATTCAACAGCACGGGATTTACATTGTTATGTTGCTCAAGTAAATGTACAAAAATATGGCGATTCTGGAGTAGTTGTACCCAAAAAATCTGAAATGATGGTTTTATCAAATATAAAAGGAGGAATAAATTGCAATTTATTAGTTACTCCTATAGAAATAAAGTCTTTAAGAGAATTTCAAATGAAAACGATAGATTATCAATCGCATGATAGTTGCTATAAATATACTCCACCAGATATAGATGAAAAATTAGTAAGATGTAGAATAGATAATGAATTGTGTGAATATTTAGAGCAAAATAGTATTATTGATAGAATATTTCCTCAAAAACAAGAGAAAGAATGAACCATGTTAGTTTTTTATTAAATAATATTAGTAGAAAAAATAGATAATTTTTCAAGTAATTCCAGTGTGTTTTGCAAGTTATTTTATTAATTTCTAAGGAAATTATAAATTTACTTTATATAAGAATAGACAAAATAAGTAGAAAACTAAAATAATCTTAAATTTTTATGTAACTACTCAGCTATGTGATTACAAAAAATAAAAAATCAGCTAAAAATAGGAAAATTTGCTTAGTGCGGATTCTCCTTTTTAACTGATTACTGGAAGCATTATGTCACATAAATCAAAA